>PDWI01010689.1_pt1 | contig 19025 bp, 18 predicted proteins | sample 1430891 | NCBI WGS metagenome assembly PDWI01 (sample SAMN01162508, study PRJNA174530) | Oral metagenome, whole genome shotgun sequencing project. | biome: Marine environment; feature: Marine mammal; material: Swab sample of the gingival sulcus; isolation source: swab sample of gingival sulcus...
CAATTTATAACTGAAAAAGATTTTGCGTGGCTAAAGGAGCATGGCGTCAACGCCGTTAGAATACCGGTTGGCTATTGGATATTGGACGGAGACGGACCATTACTCAGCTCGATAGGCAAACTGGACTGGGCGGTTAAAATGGCTAAAAAATACCGCCTCAAAGTTTTGATCGACCTACACGCCGCACCTGGCAGCCAAAACGGCCAAGACCACAGTGGCGTGATCGGTAAATTAGATTGGTACAAATATAAAACCAATCGACAGAAAACTATCGAAATATTAGTTAGATTGGCCGAAAGATACAGTGAAGACTATACGGTTTGGGGCATAGAATTGCTCAACGAGCCTAAATTTTTCCGAGGCGGTCGCAAGATATTAAAACAATTCTACCAGCAAGCCTACGACGCTATATCGAAAGTTGCCCGGCCTGGTCTGGCGGTGGTGTTCCATGATGGCTTCAAGCCCTATCGCCTATCTGGCGCCATCAAACCAAACGGCGATCTACCAGTTTACATGGACCATCATTGGTATAGTTTTGTGATGCCAGAATTGTTCTCGATAAAACTGCCACTCTATTTTTACAAGTTGAGGATGAAATTAGACATCAGACTGATGAAACTGCTCTGCCGATCACAGCCGATCATCATCGGCGAATGGAGCGGCGTCATACCTGGCCCGAGAGCAGACAAGATGAAAAAGTCCGAACGAATAAAATTAGTAAAACAGTCTATCAGCCTACAACAAGACCTTTATAAAGACTTCGGCGGCTGGTTCTACTGGAATTACAAAACCGAAAGCCAAGACGTCTGGAACTTCCACTCACTGGTCGAAGACGGATATCTGAAGTTAGACCAGGAATAGCTACCCAATAAATTTAGCGTACTTTCGGGATTAAGATTGGTGTGTTCTTTTTGTATTTTTGATAAGCCTTGCCCTTACCCCAAGTCTTGTCAGCATAGGCTTCAAGCATTGGTAGGCCGCTGATTTTGGTGATCAGTAAAGTCACAAATAGTGGTGAAACTAGGGTTAAAAGTTGCCAAGATTGTAGAGTTGGAAAAGCGATAATCGCCATGCCAAACCACAGCGTGATCTCGCCAAAATAATTTGGATGGCGCGATCGGCTCCACAGACCGACATCGATGAATCTACCCTTGTTTTTCGGATCTTTGCGCCAAACTGATTTTTGCCAGTCGGCTATAGCCTCGAAGCTAAAACCGATCAGCCAGATGATAATACCGACAACCGCAAAAACATCCAGCGGCAATTTATTAGCCCCGGCTACCGCCGCTAAAGCGGCCGCTAGAGTGAATGTCACCCATAGGCCCTGCAGAGTCCAGGTCATCAGAAAACCAAAAAAGTTGTTCTTTAGTTGATCAAATCTTTTGTCCTTACCATCTTTTAGAATGCGCTGGAACAGATACGAACCTAGTCGCATCGCCCAAATTAGCACCAGCACCAAAATGATAATTGACCTAATGTCTTTTTCTGAGCTCAACCAAAAAGCCGTTAAAATTACCGCCGCGTAACTAAAGCTACCAGTCAGGTCGAAAAACTTCTCAGTTTTGAATATAAACGATGGTATAAAAACCAGCCAATTGATACCAAAGGCCAATAAAACGCAAAATGCAAACAGCGGCAGGCTATCGACAAACACTCCCCCGCCCCAGCTACCAGCTAAGGCCATGCCGATGCCGAGCATCGTGGCAACGGCGATTGATAAGATTGATTTGATATTCTGAGTCATATTTTACCCCCTAGGTCTATTTAAAATTATACATTAAAAACGTCTCGTCTGCTCGATTTGATAATGATTTAGGCTATAATTAAATTATGAATAATCGCAAGAGCGTTATAATCATCTGCCTAGCAATATTAGCCTCAATCATATTGGGATTTTTGGTGTTTTATTATCTTGAGAGCATCAAGTTTAATCAAGAAAAACCAACCCAAGTGACCGTCAAAACTAGTAACAAGCCAAAAGCTAAAGAACCCAAAAAGGCCAAACCGGTCAAAAAGCCGACCAAGCCCAAGCAAAAAGTTGAAAAGAAAAAACCAGCAGCAAAAAGCAGCTGTAACAGCTCTACTGTTCACGCTGACCCCAACCAAATAGACGTAATAGCCAACAAAAAACACTGCTTAAACCCACTCAGATACGTTCCAAAAGACCTAGTCCAAGTCAATAAAGCCTGGCTCAGAAAAGAAGCCGCCAGCCACTACCGCAAGATGCTGACTGACGCTAATAAATCTAAGGCCAGCTTTTGGTCGATCAGCAGCTACCGATCATATGACAACCAAGTAGTGACATACAACCACTGGGTCAATACTAGCGGCCGCAAAAAAGCCGACACCTACAGCGCCCGACCTGGCTACAGCGAACACCAGACTGGACTGACCGTAGATCTAGCTTCTGGACAATGTAGATTTGATTGTTTTGAGAAAACCAAAGCCCACGCCTGGCTAACTAAAAATGGCCATAAATATGGATTTATCAAGCGCTATCCCAAAGGAAAAGAACGCTTAACTGGCTATATCCACGAGTCTTGGCACTGGCGTTATATCGGCATCGAAGCCGCTACCGACATGAAGCAAAAAGGTGTCAAAACCCTAGAAGAATACTGGGGTATCGAAGGCGGCGACTACCCTGGCTAAACGCCAGTGTCACGCTTATTGAAGCCGATGGTAGCTATCGCGAAGCCGACTATCGCTATGACTGCTAGCACAGCCAGCCTCGCCCAGTCCATGCCGTCGACCAAGATGCCAGGATTGTTGTAGTAGTAAAATAGTGAGTAGACTTCGTAATCATTCCAATCATCGAGTATACGGCTGATGATACTCAGTAGCCAAGCCGCCGTAAATAGACCGGCGCCGACGCCAGAAGCTATGCCACGCTTGCCGGTTACGGCCTGAACAGCAAAAGTTATCGACCCAAAAGCTAGACCTAGCATCCAACCACTGGCGCAAGCGGCTAATACGTGCAACATATCAGGTTTGAAAGGAAATATTAGCGAACCTACATAGATCGCCACAAATAGCATCAGCGGCGGTATAGCCAAGAGCTTAGCTAATGCTAGGAACTTCTCTATAACCACTCTATTACGAGTTGTCGGGCTAGCCAAAATTAGCTCGAGTGTGCCAGAGTCTTCCTCGCGACCGATCAACGATGCGCCGTAAATAATGCCCAAAATCGACAAACCAAGAGGCACAAATATGGCGAATAATTCGACGCTCAGCCAGCCTTCTGGCGTACCAGCCGTCATTAGATCACCAACGATAGCCTCGATGCCATCTGGCATTATGCTAGAAAACGTCTCAATCTGATGTTTCATGCTATCAAACAGCCCGGCAAACATTAAGCCGATGACCGAAAAGCCCAGGCCGACAAATAGCGCGCTCTTTAAATGAGCTTTGATTGACCGAGAAGTAATAGCTAATCTCATTTCTCACCTCCTGATTTTACCGACTGATAATAGCGCATGAACATTTCTTCTAATTCCAAGGCCTGCTCTGATAGACTCAAGGGTTTATGTTTGGCTAATTCGCTCAAAAACTCTGTCACTTGGCCGCGAACCGTAAATGTCACCTCGTGGCCGTTAGTGTCGATGCTTTCGACTGATTTGATCTTTTTAAAGCCGGTTAGGCTCGGTTTCTTAGCAAAAGTAGCTGTGTAGTAATGCGCCACCAACTGTTTGGCTGAATGTATATCCTCGACGGCGATCAGCTTGCCCTGTCGAATGAATCCGGTCCGATCGCAAATCTTCTGAACTTCAGCAATGTCATGTGAACTAAAGAAAACGCTAGCTCCCTGCTGAGCCGCCTGGCGCAAAAATTCATATAGCCGCTCCTTCATCAGTGGATCAAGTCCTGAGGTCGGCTCATCAAGAATGATTAGTTTTGGTCGGTGCATCAGTGCCTGAATTAGACCAATTTTTTGACGATTTCCCTTTGACAGACTACGAATCGGCACGTCCAAATTAGCCCCAAAACCAGCCGTTAGCTCCTTTACATAATCCCAATCTGTCTTGTAGCCCAACTGAGACAAATGCTTGAAGAGCTTGCGCCCCGTCATATTGCCATAAAGAGCGATGTCACCCGCCAGATGGCCAACATAACAACGATAAGCCGTTTTTTCGCCAGGATCAGTCTGGCCAAATATCGAAATCTGCCCAGAAGTCGGGCGGATGAAATCCAAAATAGTTCGAATCGTCGTACTTTTGCCAGCGCCGTTTGGGCCAAGGAAGCCAAATATCTCACCTGGCTGTATCTCGAGCGACAAATCGTCAACCGCCAGTGTCGAGCCATACTTTTTAGTTAATTTTTCTAATCTTAAGGTCGGTTCTGCTTTTACCATAACCCTATTGTATCAGTAACCAGCAGAAACGACTAACTGTTGTCTTTGAAAATATTTTCTAAAATACCCGGGATCTGATCAATATTTTGATAATCAATAACCTCCATATAGTCATTACCGCGCACCATGGCTGATAGTGACTTACCCGACTCGGTATTAAACAAGCAGACAACCCGCTTGCCCAACGCTTCAGCAAAACCTAATTCGTAGCCGACCCCTAAGCTAGCTTGGGTAGTTTCGGCGATGACGATGTCCGATTGCCGGATCCAGTCGGTGTCCTGCTGATAAATCTTCTGCTCCGAAAACTCAGTCTGACCATCGGATGTTAACGATTCAGAGCCGATATGTTCGGTCAGAACGGTTCCGTGCTGTTTCAGCTGCTCGATTATGCGTTTGTAATTCTCTTTGTCATCGCGTCCACCGCGAATCGATCCTGCAAAATATATATCCATATTACTCATAATACCAAAAAGTAAAGATTAATCTATAGTATCCAGGTTATATGTATTTAGTTGTTGCCGAGAGTCTAGTAGCTTAACTCATACCAAGGGGCGATGACTTTTTTGTTGTAGAAATCTTTGTTAAAATCTTCTCTTGCTTCTTCGGCAATTTTAACTGACTCACAATGGTCCTTGCTGCCCTCAAGACAGGCAACCTTATATTGTAGAACTGAAACGTTGTGAGATTCTAGCATAAGAGCCCGCTTTAAATTGTTAGTACCGTTGCTAGTCTTGATAAAGAACAAACCAAACAGTGCGAACTGTAGTCCAATAATTATATATAAGATCAAATCTTTTTTGCTAATTCTTTTTTTCACTTATTTCTCCTTTTTGGACTGTCTTTTATACTTTTAAAGTTAGTTATGCTTTTACTATAAACCTATTATATCAGTAAACAACAAAGACGAGTAGCTGTTGATATTTGGGAATAACTTCTAAGATCACTACCTCTAATTGATATACTGTCCTCTACATAATCAAAACTTTATAAAGTCTGACAAACTATATAAAGTTTATTAATATTCCATCAACCTCACGCAAAATTCACACTTTGCCCCCCCTGTTAGAAGACTGTCTTCTAGGTATTAGTGCCGCGACAAAAACTCACCCCCTACTTGGGGGGTGAGTTGTAAAGTATAAACTAGATCAGTTTACTTTGACTTGTCAGCGACTGATTTGGCTGCTTTTTTAGCTTTAATCTCTCTATAAACTATGAACGCAAACATAACAAGACCAAGCGCCCAACCCATCACGCCACCGATCTCAAGAAAGGGGCTGGTGTCGGCTTCGGTATAGTTGCTGGCAATCAACAGGAAGTCATACAGGAAATGAAAGATGATAATTGGCGTCAAGAAGCCAATCTCTAGAGCCAAACCTGCAAGGGTCAAGCCCATTAGCATGGCGTTGAATAATTGAGCCGCCATACCGCTCATCCCCAGACCACCGAACAGGTTGCTCAAATGGAAAATTGAGAATAAGAAGCTGGCGATCAAGACGGCCTTGATCCGACTACCCCTTTTATCAAGATAAGCCGGCAAAACAATACCGCGGAACAACAGCTCTTCGGACAGACCGACCAAAAAGGTTGCTGCCAAGATAGCCAACAAGATCGACATGTCTGCGCCATCAAAGTTACCTTTCGTTAAGAACATATAGCCCATTGCGGCGAGGTTGAGCGACATCAAACCAAAAATAAATATGAACAATTTATTGGTTTTCTTGGTCTTGAATTTCTTTAAATCGCCTCTAAAGAGCTTGTAGTAGACACCGATTGTGATCGCTGTCATGACCACTTCAAATAGAAGCAGGTGTTTTGGCATGTCGGGGCTCTCATAAGTCGAGCCAGCGATATTTTTCATATACCACATGCCGAGCGCCATGATTACCGTATAGATAGCAGTAGTAATCAATGCTATCTTTTGTTTTTTGTTCACAGTTAACCCTCCGTTATTAGAACTATTATTGCTTATTGTAGCACATGGGGGGGTGTGCTGGAGTATTTTATAGATTGATAGTCTTATCGCTAAACTGGAGTTTTTCTACGTTTGATAAAGTATTTTTGCCGTCTCTGGCCTTTGCAGTGTCGGTGACGATAATCTCGGCGCCGTCTTTGGTGATTTTGTACTGGCTTGATTCGCCGCTGAATATGACCGTGTTTTCGCCGTCATTACCGGTTATGTGATTATCGAGTTGGTTGACGGTGATGGAATTGTTGTTCTTGCCGAGCAAGGTGACGTCTTTTAGATACTGCGAATGGTGTGTGTAGGGTTTTTTCGGATCAAATTTGAGCGAGAAGTTGCCGTTTAGACTGGCGTCGATTTGGGCGTTGTAGGTCAGGTATGGGTGGAAGAATTTGCCAACTACGTCGTAGCCTTGGCTGTCTTTTGATTTGACTTCATCTCTAGTTTTGGCGATATAGACGCCTCGCATGCCACCCTCGCCTTCGCTCCAAGCGCCCCATAGTCCGTAGTACGAGTCGATGACAGAAGCCAGGTATTCCTGCGACAGGCTGTTTTCGCGAGTTAGCTCTTTTATCCAAGCCTTGTTTTCCGCGCCCCTGCCCCACAGGTTATTGTTGAGTCCGTTCTTCTGGGCCGAGCGGATTTCTTTTTGGTAGTCGGGCAACACGCCTTTGAAAGTCAGATTGCCGTCAATACCGATGCCGTTGTCGTGGACGAAGTGCAGAATTTCTTCAAACGTGGCGTCGCGGTGCTGATAGTTTTGTTTCATATACCAGTCATGCCCCTCGACTTGTATCTCGTTTTGGTAGAGCGGCTGGCAATTGGCTTGATTGGCAACTGGATTGCTACCGTCGTCCTGGCCATTGAGTAGGCACAGCACGGCGTTGTTTTCGGCTATTTTGTTGGCGACGAGTGATTTATCGGCGCCGAATTTTGAGCCCGGATAGTTGATCAGATAGTGGCTCAGGACATTTCTGGCTCGCACCATTTGCCCGTCGGTGATTTTGTCTTGGGCGACGATGTGGATGCTGCCGCCATTGGGTGTTTTTACCCTGGTGTAGCGGTTGAAATTTTTGGTGTAGACCTTGCCGATAGAGCTAGGGATATTCGTGGAAATACCCTTGTTGTTGAAGCTTGATTCGTCGATTTTAGCACCGCCAGACCCTGGCTTACTATATAGATATTTATATATGCCAGCAGCCGCGACTAACAGAGCAACTACTACCAATATAGCAATGATTATTTTAGTTTTATTCTTCATATAACTTACCCTCTTCCATTGTAAATAGCTCTTACTACTAGATTTTAACAGCTTTGAGACCGCACTTCTACCAAGAGATATAGGGTAATCTCGAACAATTTATTTGTCCATGAATCGCCTATTTACTAGGTGCTTAATAAGCATCGCAAGGGCTGCTAGTAGTGTAAACGCTAAGAATGTCCACTTTAGGATGGTGGCTGCTGAGCCGAGTATGGCTTGAGCGCTAGATATATTAGGAAATGTGCCCAGCATGATCAGGATATTGATGTTTTCAATGTAGTCGAAAACGGCGGCGATAATTGGCAAATAACAAATGTATTTTAACCATGATTTTTTGGCTGATAAACTACTAGTTAGTTTCCTGAGCAGCAAAAAGAACAGCGCCCCATAGACCAATGGATAGATCATATCAATCACGCCAGAAAATAGCCCCAATTTATCGCGACCAGTCTGCTGCAAGGTTTGAAATAGGCCTAAGGCATCTTCCCCGCTATACCAAAGTCTGGTATCAGGTGACTTAACTTCAGCCCCAGCTATTTGATTAAACTCAGCTTGAAACGACGGAAAAACATATAGCGCCATGAACAAAAAAGCTAAGGCTAGAACAACGATCAACCACCAATCGTTTTTAGCAACAGCCAAGCTAGCTCTTTTGCTAGCCATATCTACTTGCCGCTTCTTTTGTTTAGAATCTCTCGGCTGTGGTCGAGGGTGACCTGAATACCCTTGGCAGTAAAAGCCACAAAGCTACCAAACGATAAAAAGGCGTAAGGCATCAGAAAGAACTTGCTAATATCGTGAGTAGGCACCAAATCACCATAGCCAACCGTTGACATGGTCATGACCGAGAAATACAAGGCATCAAGCGCCCTCCAATGTTCTACTAATGTGAAAAACAAGGTCGATATCGACAGCAGCAAGACGATAAAGAACATCAAGAACCTGAACTCTTTGTCCTTGATTAATTCGATAATGATGACTTTGATTAATCGGTATATGCTCAAGATAAATGAAATCATGTCGCCTGCCTATCTGTTATTAATTTTATCACAAGTATTAGACTCATTCGACCGTCACGCTCTTAGCCAAATTGCGTGGTTGATCAACATCTAACCCACGCTCAAGTGAAACGTAATAAGCTAGTAGCTGGGATATAACATTGAAAACAACCGGCGTTAGTAGTTTCAGCTTGGTATTAACCCTGATAATATCCTCAGCCTTGACCCGCTTATCGGTATCGGTGATCAACAAGGCGTGAGCGCCACGCGAATTTATCTCTATTAGATTGTTCTGACCTTTTTCATACAGCCAATTATCCTGCAGATAACAAACCTCAAAGAAGCGATCATCGATCAGGGATAGGCCTCAGCGTGAATATAACTAACCTCTTTGATCTTGAGCGCACCCTCTAGAGCGGTTGGATACAGACTATCGCGGCCGATGTAAAGAGCATGATCATATTTTGAGTATTTTTTGGCTAATTTTTTAATATTTGCCTCTTGGTTTTCGATAACTTTAGCTATCTCATCGGGCAAAATCTCTAGTTCTTTTATATAATCCTGCAGCTGCTTAGCACCAGCGCCTTTGGCTTGAGCTATCATCAAGCCAAAGATCACCATGGCGGCAACTTGTGAGGTGAAGGCCTTGGTACTAGCCACTGATATCTCAGCTCCGACGTGCAGATAAACTCCACCATCAACTTCGCGAGCAATTGTCGAGCCAACAGCATTGACCACACCTAGACATCTAACGCCGCGACGCTTTAGTTCTTGTAAACAGGCTAGCGTATCAGCCGTTTCGCCAGACTGAGATACGATCAAAGCAACTGAATTTTCTGGTACGTTAAATGATCGATAGCGAAGTTCTGAGGCGTATTCATTCTGGATCGACACATCAGGCAGCAGGCCCTCAATGATGTACTTGGTCTGCATGCCAGCAAAATAGGCCGTGCCACAACCAACTATGATGATATTTTTGATGTCTTTTAGCTGAGACGTGTCCATGTTTATACCGCCCAATTTGGCGTGTCCCTTTGAGGAATCAACTCGCCCGCTCAAAGTTGAGCGCAAACTATCGGGCTGTTCATGGATTTCTTTTAGCAAGAAGTGATCAAAGCCCTGTTTCTGAATTGATTTTAGATCTAATTCTAACTTTTCTACCCTAACCGTGGCCGGTCGAGCATCTAAATCAAACAATACGAATTGACCGCGGCTGCACTTGCCGATTTCACCGTCTTTTAGATAAACCACTTTGTCGGTGTAGCCGATTAGCGCGCTAGCGTCACTAGCGATGTATATTTCGTCGCCGCCGACGCCGACAATTAGCGGACTACCCTTGCGAGCCACCACGATTTGTTCATCATCTCCATCAGACATGACGGCTATACCATAAGCACCGACCGCCATTCTCAGGGCACCCGACACCGCCTCTAATAAATCACCCTTATCTTGATAGATAAAATCAACTAGAGCTGCCAAGACTTCAGTGTCGGTATCGCTCTTAAAGTCATACTCGTGCTTAATCAGCATAGACTTGAGCGCTAGATAATTTTCAATTATACCGTTATGAACCAGGTATATATCGCCGACCTGGTGCGGATGAGCGTTTCGTTTGCTAGGCTCGCCGTGGGTCGCCCAGCGCGTATGGCCGATACCAATTTGGTCGTTTACTTTATGAGTGTTTATTTTAGCTTCTAATTTAGCAACTTTACCCTTCTCTCTGAGCAAGGTCGCCTTTTTGCCATTTAGAGTCACGATTCCAGCACTATCATAGCCTCGATATTCTAGCTGCTTTAGCCCGCTGATCAAGACCTCTTGCGCACTTTTACCGCCAATATAACCAACTATTCCGCACATAAAAACTCCCCTTTAGATAAGCTTGCCTATGTGCGATATTATATCCAATTACGATAAAAAACAAGTCAATTTCGGTAAAATGTGTTAATTACAACACTAGAGTATTACCAAACTGAGTGATACCACTACCATACCAGCGATTGTGCCGTAAACGATTTGATGATTGTTAGTCATGTAGCGACGAGCGGCTGGTAGCATTTCGTCAATTGCTACGAACACCATCATACCAGCGACCAGGCCGTACAGGATGCCAAATAGCGACTCTGGAAGCACCGTAGAAATTAATGCTAGGGCGACCAACGCGCCAAGTGGCTCGGTTAGGCCGCTGATAGTTGACCACCAAAAGGCCTTCTTACGACTCTTGGTAGCAGCATAAATAGGCGCTGCCACGGCTATGCCTTCAGGGATGTTATGGATGGCGATAGCAAAAGCCAGAGTGATGCCAAGCGCTGGGTCCTGGTAAGTGGCGATGAATGTGCTCATTCCCTCTGGGAAGTTGTGTAGTGCTAACACCAGAGCGACTAACAGACCGCTGCGAATTAAACGACGATTGTTAACCTTTTCTGATTTAGACATTTTATCCTCACGGCCCTCAACCTCACTTGGATTAAGTGATTTTGGAAGTAGACTGTCGATAATTAACACCAGGGCTACACCGCCAAAGAAGGCTACAAATGCCCAAATTTGCGCCGTACGATGATCCATGGTAGCTGCCAATGAATCTATACCGACCGGCAACATCTCGGCAAATGAAACCATCAACATGGCCCCAGCTGCGAAAGCCAAACTTACCGCCAGCCACTTGCGCTCACGCACCTTCTTGTGAGTCGCCATCAAACCACCAATTGAGGTGGCTAGACCAGCTAAGGTCGCTCATATTAATGCCAATACCATAAAAACCCTCCTTTTTAGGATTCAAAGAATAGATTAAGACCCCTACACCCCCATGTAGAAAATCCAATCATACTTATTTATAAATGTATATTTTGATTACACTACTACATATAGCGTTCGTTAATCATTATGGACGCTATATATGCTTATGTCAACAGTTTTTATAACAACAGCCAAAGACTGTTAGATGAATAAGGAACAGAGCTAAGAGTTAGGTTTTGCGTCTTCGAATATAGTGTATAGTCCAAAAATGAGCAGCGGCTATGAAGCAAATGATTACGCCCTTTACTAGCATATCAACAACCAAACCACCGCCCAGATCTACTAGGCTCAGTAGCCAGTAATTTACCAAGAATAACCCAGCGAAGTTGATTAGATAAAATAACGTGCTCATGACATATCCAAAATAGCTGCCGCCCAAAATTAACTTGTAAACATACTTTGGATAGCTATAGACGAACAATATCAGGGTGCTAGTTATGGTGCCTAGAACCACGCCGATTAGTCCGAAGAAGTACATAAAAATAATTGATGCCACTATGTTGATGATAGACTCGATAATTGGCACGAACCTATCTTCATAAAATATACCAGCGGCATCCTTGAAGGTCGAATAAGTCAGTCGCATCAATTTTATAAATAGACCGATCGCTAACGCTAACACGACTGCGCCGTCTATTAGGTAACCTTCGCCCAGCCAAAGGTTGATGAATGGCGAGATTAAGAAATAATAGCCAATCGACATAGCAGATGCTAACGAGAAATTTATCCACTGCATTTTATCAAACAGCTGTTTGTTCTTATCTGGTTTCTTCTCTAAAATGGCGTGACCAACCGATGAGGTTAAGGCATTAAACACCTGCGAAATCATGCCAAAGGCCGCTATAAATATCAGGGCGTAGTTTGAAAAATAACCAGCCACCGCCAAGCCCAAAAATGTCGCCACCAGGTAACTGTCGGTGCCGTTAACGATAAAACCGGCCGACTTATGAAAGAACAGGGCCCCGACCTTTTTCTTGATGGCTTTCTTGGTAGTCTTGTCAATCTCTGCCGCCTTTTGAGATAGATAGTCGTATTTTTTAGACACCACATAGGATATAAAGAGGTTTTCTATGAGCCTAGACAGCACCTTTATGATCAAGAACAGATAAAAGTTTTGCCAATACACCAAAACCGCAATCTGCAGTCCAGACATCAACACAAAATAGCCAGCGTGTAAATAATTAACTACATAGTTTTTCTTGTCAGCTATCAAAATAGCCTTCTTGTAAATCGTATAGTAAGAGATTATGACGTCGATTAGATAAAAGCCAAATATCAACTGAACGCTCTCTTTTATGTTGGTGTAATTGGTGATTTTATCCACAAACAACATCAATATTAGACCAGCCGCCAATATAAACAGCGCCATCTTGATAAAGAACTGCCTATAAAAGCCTAGTATAGATATAATTTTGGACTTCTTCCCTTCAGCCACCGGCCTATACAAGAAGTAGACTATCGCTGTTCCAAAGCCCATCTCAACTACCGCAAAAATGCTGACTATATTAGTAAATAAGCTATTCAAACCAGCATACTCAATACCCAACGAGTCGATGAAGACTTTCTGTACTACAAAAGAAGCAACTATAGCAATCAGGCTAAATATAAAGCCAGATGCAGCGTTTTGCAGGTATTTATTCTTCTTAAACTTGCTCATAGCCTACCCTTTATGTTCTTTATAAACAAATAGTCAGCCCTTCTCCTCAAGCTAGTCGACGTTCTCCTAATATGATCATATAGCGGTAGTTTAATTATTAAAAGAGCCACTAAGCGGCGTCGGGCTGGTATGAGCTGGTTGTTCTTAATATTATGGTAATTTTCAATAATTTTATCCTTGATATAAGAATATGTCTGCTCATCATCAAAGCCATCGTCTATCATCATATTGAACAGCCGAATGCTTTGGTCGGCATCATGACCGTCAATCTCCCTAGAGAGATTGATTTTTTGCTGATCTGCAAATTCTCTCATGTCAGCCGGTAGGTCTCGAAGTATCACCAGCCTGTGCTCATCAAATCCACCACCAGTAATACTATCCTTTCTTTTGGTGTAAAAATACAACGGAGATTCTAGGTAAGCAACCCTTCGGCTAAAGAAAAAAGGTTTGTAGGTCACAAAACGATCCTCGTGGATTTTACCCACAGAAAACCAAATATTGTTTTGCTTAAAAATATCCATTTTGTAGATCTTTCCCCAAGAAGAAACGGTATATGTGCCCTTATCCAAGATAACATCAACCATAGCCTCTGACCCGTCTTTGACGACAATCTCACCTCTCTCTATTTTGGGCGAGTAGTCAAAAAAGTCATCGGTTTTATAATATTTAATGTGATTACATTCAACAATATCCGCCGAGGTGTCCAAAGAGGTCTTGATCAGAGAGTCTATATAGTCCGGATCTACCCAATCATCGCTATCAACAAAGCTGACATACTCACCCTTAGCCGCTCGGATGCCAGTATTTCTAGCATCAGATAAACCGCCATTTTTTTGATGGATAACTTTTATGCGACTATCTCGCTTAGCGTAGTCGTCACAAATACCTGGACAAGCGTCAGGTGACCCATCGTCAACCAAAATGATTTCTAAATTAGAATAAACCTGACCGATCAAGCTTTCAACGCACTTGCTTAAGTAGGCCTCGACCTTAAAAACTGGCACAATCACGCTGACTTTAGGCTGAGGACTCATATAAACCCGCCAGAAAGAGCGCTACCGTCTCTCTGCGTTAGATTTGTCGGGCAGAATGTCTTCGAGAGCGTCAATAATATCTTGCTTGGCTTTTTCAAAATCTTGAATGTCTTCACTATCATTGATACAAATCATTTTATATTTCTGTGATCTGATGACTTTTGCGGCCGAAATCGCCTCTTGATTATTAGTCACGAAAACCGGCTTGCTTAATTTGTTGGTATTTCTAGGTGCAAACTGGCCCTTGGCTATTTGCCAAGCTTTAAACAGATATTGATTGACGTCGGTGTTTTTGCGGAAGCGATTTGAACAAGTTTTTTCTAGTACTTCGGATTCTTTTTGCCAAACTTCTTCAATGATTGATTTCTTAAACGAGGATGGAATGTGATAAAAATACATACCGCTAAAATGCTCAAACGGTTTGTACATTAAATTACGCGCAAAAGACTGCAAACCGTACAGGGGGTTAAACCATTTGCCAAAATCACGCTTTAAAATTTGTTTCTTGCTAAAGTGTTTGTTAATTATGGCAACGTCATTAAAAAATACGTAAGGCATTATCCCGGTGTTACAGAGTGGCGTAGTACGATTCATTGTGGCAGTATCTTTAGGCAGGCCGGTTTTAGTATCAAAAAAATCCTCAGGAGTAACGTGATTGGTCAAAAACATATCATCATTAAAGTAAACAAAGTGCTCACTCAGACCCTTAATCCTATGTAGATTTAGCTCAATAGAATTAGCTGAAAAAGTTGGCAAAATGTCCTTGGGCATAAAATCTTTGTGGCTAATAAATTTCAGCTTATCAGTTTCCTTCATCCAAGACGGCTGATGTCCACAAGTTACAAAATAGATCTTATTAACCCACGGCGCATACTTTTCAAAACCACGAAACATATATTTTAAATTGTCCCAATCACGATAATGATGTGCTTTGGCGGTGGTCTTGCCGTTTTCTATCAACTCGTATTTTTGCTTTTGTTTTAGCCATTTTTTATCGGATCCATCGACCCACATAACTACAAAATCGATTTTAAGCATGCTTGTTCTCCCCTAAAAATAAGTTTAGATAAATAACATAGTACCAAAAGACTACGCCCAACGATTTAGTGACAAATATTATACTGAGGTCTCCCATGTTATTCACTACTGAAAAAATCAAAAATGTTGACAAGGCCAATACTAACATATAGTCGCTTACCTTCTTAGGCCTCCTCGTGAATAAATAATCAAACATCTTGATCACCAGACGAATTCCCACTAAGGCAAAGGCTAACGTTCCAACCAGCCCAACGGCATATAACGAATGAATAAGTAGGTTGTGGTGATGCAAGACCTTCTCTTTTATGTCGTCTATTATGACATAACCCTCGGCCGGAACTGTGCTGTGCCCGAATATTGGCTTTTGCTTGAAATCCTCTAGTCCCGATATCGCCAAGTCTATTCGACCGTTGGAGACGTCGCGATGAGCAGAATTCTCCGCCCGCTCTACCCCGCTATCTATGTTCGACTTATCAGAAATATCAGCCGCGGTTGATTTTAATATGAGGTTACGGAACAACACAGTCGACTGGCTGGCTTTGCTAATAATCAATGGTGACACTGCTATTACCAGCACAGTGGCTACGATCAGCTTGGCAGTGTTGCTAAAGGATAGAGACTTCCTTTTAGGGCTAGCTTTATATAATTTCTGTCGATATACAAACATAAACAAGAAGCCGGCCGCCACAGAGAGAGCGATGTCTATAGCGTTAGAGTTTTGTAAAAGCACGTGGACTAAATTGGCCACCAGACCCACCCAAAACAGCGCCCTTAAACGATAAATGGTCGGTTTAGCATAAGACTTTGGATAATACTTCAAAAACAGCAAGTTATATAAGGACATGAACAGGCCTATGGCCGCCGAAGCATAACTGGCATTTCTAAAAAATCCGGTCAAGCGACCGCTAGTAAAACCGACTACTATGTCACTAAAGCCGTCTAGATCGACTAGTTTTAACCCAAAATTCACACTAAACGCCACCAAAGCAGCGACACTGACGAAGGTTATTATGGTAACCGCTACGGTATTGATGGTGAATATGTTTTTGAAAATCTGCTGAGGCTTCTTCAGCCTAGTTACGCTAGCCAAAGAAGGCCCAATAATTGACGAAAATAGCAGAAACTCGATAATGTTTGATCTAAAATTAGACTGGTAATTTATGACCGCGGCCAAGAGATAAAGGCATGCAAAAATAGTTATCGCTAAAATCAATCTATCTTTCTTAATCAATTTTAATATCGGCTTGATATGATACAAACTAACAGCCAATGACCAAAGTATAAAGAGCTTTATGAGCGGATTGATGTATTCGGTTATAACAGGTAGTTCTGTCAGTAGAATAATTGACAGAAAACCAACCTGGGCAAATAAAGGATTCAGTATTAGATCTATCTTTGGCTTAATCTTATTCATTATATATAGCTTCGGCTTTCTTTACGGCTTCCTTAATATTATAGTCGGTTTTTGTGACTATACGGTTATTTTCTGTACGATCTTTGTCCGAAAGCGTCCTAAAGGCAGCTAGCGCATCAGACCAACGAGCTTCATCTAGCTCAATAAATTCGTTACCCTCTATCAAACTTATCTCATCTGACACTCTATCAGACACATAGCAGTTCAAGCCAGCGGCTTGCGCCTCAACGGCGACCAGGGGCAGCCCCTCATTCAGCGAAGGCAAGACAAATATGTCCATAGCTTGCGCTATTTGATTAACATTATCAACGTTGCCAGTAAATACCACCTTATCGCTTAGGCCGAGGCTATTTACTTTTGCTTCAATTGACGGCTTGAGCGGTCCATCGCCAACCAAGATTAACTTAGAATCTGGTCTAGCCTTTAACAGACTGTTGAAAGCATCTATTAAAAACTGATGGTTCTTTTGTACATTGAACCTTCCGATATGGCCGACCACAAAGCCATCCTCCATATCATACTGCTTCCTGATCTTAGACCTGATACTTGAACTAAACTTGAACTTATTTAGGTCAATTGCATTAGGCCAAAAAGTAAATTTATTTTTGCCAAACATGAATTTTCCAGCCTCGTCAGAACATGCAAATAGGCCAGTGGCATATTTGGGTATGAACTGCTTCAGTATCATACGAATCGGCTTCTTGAGGTCATTATCAAAACCATTGTTGTGACTATGAGCATAGCGCCGCTTAATGCCAGCGGCCTTGGCGACGCTCAATGGTATAGCTGACATTGCGTCCAGATGAGAGTGCATCACCTCATACTCGGGGTGCTGATCTAGAAACTTTTTGAGCCAAGACCTGTACGAGAATGCGCTCTTAAGGCCGAAACTCGGAGCTACAAATATCCGGCCACCCAAAGACTTAATTTCGTCATCATAGTCACCTTTTTTAGGACTGTGCACCAAAAAATCAAACTGAATCTTATCTCGATCAATATTACGATAATAGTTCATTAGCATAGTTTCTAGGCCGGCTCGATCCATAACAGTAACCACTTGTAAGATCCGCTTTGGTTTAGACATTTAATACCTCCTCATATATATCAGCCATATTTTTGACAGCTGTCTCAACTTGATATCTTTTAACATCACTTAGGTTATTTTTCGCAATCTTTTTATAGCGCCCAGTATCGCTTAGGTTATCTAGCGCCTCAACCAAGCCCTCTTGATCATCAACATCAATCAGAAATCCGTTGCGGCCGTTTTCTACAACGTCCCTGCAGCCCCTAACGTCGGTGGCGATTATAGGCAGTCCCACTGCCATGGCTTCAATCAAATTGACCGGCAGCCCTTCCCTATAGCTAACCGACAATAAAACATCGGCCAGCTGGTACATCTCGTCAACATTATTAACATAGCCCGCTAGTTTAATCTGCGATTCTAGTTCATACTTGGCAATTAACTCTTCCAAATCAGCCTTGGTATCGCCAACACCACATATTAACAACTTTAGACTGCTGTCGGCCTTGAAGCGATCGGCCAATGATTCAATTATGAATGTCTGATTTTTGTTCCTATTTAGCTCACCGACGTTGATTAATATCTCATCGCTATCCTTATATCCGTTAGACTTCCTAAGCTTGGACTTAAGGCTTTTACTAGGTGGCTCAAATCTACTGGTATCTACCCCGACCCCATCAATCTTATAAACTTTAGTGTGGAATTTATCGCTAGCGGTCTTAAAATCCTCTCCGTTCATGGTTATTACGGCATCGCTGAAAAACGCCATTATCTTTTCTATACTGTAATAAACTAACCAGTTTATCTTTGGTGCACCCCTAAAAAAGTGAAAGCCGTGTGCCGTATAAACTACTTTTAGGCCCTTTTTGCGAAGCCCGGCGGCCGCTAAGCGCGCTACCACACCGCCCATAGGGGTATGACAGTGCACTAGATCATAATGATTAGCCTTCAATATCTTTCTGGTCTTAAAAATAGCCTTTATATTGGCCAATGACACTGGACTTCGAGTTATCTTGACCTCAAATACATTATCAGCGTCTAGCACCTCTTCTTCATTTGATGACAGATAATCAACCGTCCAGCCCTGAGACTTAAACCAACGCATAAAAGGGCGATTAAACTTATGAAAGTTCGCCGTATGTGAAACCATGATCACCCTGCCGTTCTTCTTCATCTAATCTCCTAGGCAATATTACAATTCTACTAAATAACTAGCGCAGACCGAAGGTAAGCGATGCCCTAAACAGTGCCACACACTACTAGTCTGCTTACTCAATTATTTCATCTTTGTTATTATAATACAAACCTAAATGAGCAGTATATATCCGGCTCATCTAATGACCTAAGGATTCTGGCCAGGGCCCTCTGGTGGCAGCTGATCCAGGTCGCCATCTTCGGAGACCCAATAACCAGTCTGGTAGTTACCGACTATGTAGCCGTTTTGGTAGCGCTGAGAGTAATTGTTTATGCCATCCTTGACGGTTTTGACTTCATCGCCAAG
>PDWI01004512.1_pt1 | contig 19015 bp, 18 predicted proteins | sample 1430891 | NCBI WGS metagenome assembly PDWI01 (sample SAMN01162508, study PRJNA174530) | Oral metagenome, whole genome shotgun sequencing project. | biome: Marine environment; feature: Marine mammal; material: Swab sample of the gingival sulcus; isolation source: swab sample of gingival sulcus...
TCCTATTGTGCGCCTTCGGCGCAAGTTCGTTTTTGCCGCAGGCAAGGGTGGGATTCTTAAGGGTTATAGCCCTTAAGCCGCCGGAGGCGAAATCACCTGATAATCCCGCCGAAGGCGGTTTCAAGTCCTGATTTTCTTTATAAGGATTGAGGGTTCGTCAACGCTGGCAGTCCGTTTCATCCGACTTATACCGAATTTGTCGGACAACCTGTTGGTTTGGATGTGAAAATAGTCAAAAGCTCTCTTGAAAAAAGGGTGTAAGGGCAACCATAGCTTGACACTGTCGGCCAATCACCTACAAGAAACGCGCGATGCAAAACCTCATTGAGTTGAACAAAAACGATCTGGAAGCATTTGTGGTTGAGGATCTCAATCTGCCCTGTTTTCGTGCGGAGCAGATTTGGCAATGGCTTTGGCAAAAACGGGTCCGTACCATTGATGGCATGACCAATCTGTCCAAGACGCTCCGGGCGCAGTTGCGGGAGATGGCGGAAATCCGCTGGCCTGAAATGGCTCGCGTCCAGCAATCCAGGGATGGTACGATCAAATTTTTGCTCAAGCTTGTTGACGGTGCTCTTGTCGAAACAGTCCTGATTCCTATGCAGGACCGATATTCTCAATGTCTTTCTACGCAGGTCGGTTGTGCTATGGCCTGTACCTTTTGCAACACGGGCAAGCTCGGCTTTGAGCGCAATCTGACATACGGCGAAATCATGGGCCAAATTCTTGTTGGGCGGCAATACCTTGAAGACAGGGGCATGCATCCACTCAAAAATCTTGTCTTTATGGGCATGGGAGAACCGCTCCTCAATCTCGATACCTTGCTCAAGGTACTTACTGATCTGCCCTGTGAACGAGGCTTGTCCCTGTCGTGGCGTCGTTCCATGGTCTCCACTGTCGGATTCCCGGACAAGCTCAGACAGCTTGGCAAGTTGGAGGTCGCATTACCAGCCATCTCGCTCCATGCCCCCACTCAGGAACTTCGGGCCAAAATCATGCCCAAGGCCGCAAAGGTGCATCTTGATGATCTCATGGCCTGTCTCAACGCCTACCCCATGCGGCCCCGTGAACGCATCACTTTCGAGTATCTTCTTCTCAAGGATGTCAACGACTCCCTTGAGCATGCCGATCAACTCGCCAAGCTCATCCACCGCAAAAAAGGCAAAATCAACCTTATCGCTTATAACGAAACAGAAGGAATGCCCTATGGTGCACCGGACCGGGCCAGGGTCGAAGCCTTTGAAAAACGGCTTTGGGCCCACGGGCTGACGGCCTTTATTCGGCGTTCCATGGGAGCGGACATCAAGGCGGCATGTGGCCAACTCAAAGCCGATGAACAGACTTGATCGTCACGAGGAATGGGACCATAAACCCCATTGGGGAAGAGAGGACCGGACCCTGTTGGACTTTGTTGTGGTTACATATGTAAAAAGGCCCATATCCTCTCCCTGTGCAAGGCTTGCCAGAGGGATGTGCAAGGCTGTTATCGCAAGCTGGACTACAAAAATTTTCCCGTGGCAGAATCGGGATTGGCGACAATCTCTTCGGGGGTTCCGGCGGCAACGATTTGCCCGCCGTGCTCGCCTCCGCCGGGACCGAGATCAATGACGTGATCCGAGGCGTTAATGACATCGGTATTGTGCTCAATGACGATAACGGTTGCACCTTTGTCCACAAGGGCATGGAGAACGCGAATCAGCTTGCCGACTTCGTGCATGTGTAGCCCGGTTGTCGGTTCGTCGAGGATGTAGAGCGCACCGGGCAGATTGCGTTTGCCGAGTTCACGGGAAATCTTGATGCGCTGGGCCTCTCCGCCGGACAGCGTGGTGGCGGCCTGTCCGAGTCGAATATATTCAAGGCCGACTTGTGCGAGAACGTCCAGACGCCGCATAAGCGGGGGGTGGTTGGCAAAAAACTTCCGGGCCTGCCGCACGGTCATGTTGAGCACATCGGCAATATTCTTGCCCTTGTATTCAACTTCAAGGGTCTGGGCATTGTATCGTTTGCCTTTGCATGTTTCGCAGGTAACGTAGACATCCGGGAGAAAGTGCATTTCTACACGAATCTGCCCGTCTCCCTTACAGGCTTCGCAGCGACCGCCCTTGACGTTGAAGGAAAAACGGCCCGGTTGATAGCCACGGGTTCGGGCTTCCTTGGAGCTGGCAAATATCTTGCGAATCTCATCGAATATCTTGGTGTATGTTGCCGGATTGGACCGAGGCGTCCGGCCAATGGGTGTCTGGTCAATGGAGATGACCTTTTCGATTTTGTCGAGTCCTGTGATCCCGCCGATTTTGCCGGGATTATTTGCCTTGTTGCCGTTATGCAACTGCAAATGCTTGTACAGGGAATCCATGACAAGGGAAGATTTGCCGGAACCGGAAACACCGGTCACACAGGTCATGATGCCAAGGGGGATGTCTACGTCAATATTCTTGAGATTGTTGGTTTCGACATTTTTGATGGTGATGTGAGCTTTAGGCTTCCTCCGCTCTTTTGGAGGCTCGATAACCATGTCGCCGCGCAGATATTTCCCGGTCAGTGTATCGGCCTTGAGCAATTTTTCGACCGGTCCCTGAAACACGACTTCACCACCGAGCCAGCCGGAACTGGGGCCGATTTCAATGACGTGATCTGCTTCCCGGATAGTGGGTTCATCGTGTTCGACAACCAAAACCGTGTTTCCTCTTTGCTGGAGAGAACGAAGCGTGTCGATAAGGCGTTGGTTGTCACGGGGATGCAATCCGATGGACGGTTCGTCCAGGACGTAGGTCACTCCCACAAGGCCGGAACCGAGTTGGGAGGCAAGCCGTATACGTTGGGCTTCACCACCGGACAGGGTGCCCATGTTGCGGCCAAGGGAAAGGTATTCAAGGCCGACGTTGACCATAAAGCCGAGTTTGTGAATCAATTCCTTGAGAAGCGGCTCGGCAATAAGGGAATCCTGTCCTTTGAACTCCAACCCTTTGAGCCATTCAAGAGCCCGTTGAATGGACATAGAAGCAAATTTAAACATGTTGACATCGCCCACACGAACGGCAAGGGCTTCCGGACGAAGCCGTGCCCCGTGGCAATCTGGACAGGGGCGGGTCTGCTGATAACGGGCTGTCCAGTGATCCCACACACCGGACTGCAATTTACCATATTCAAGGATGGGAACAACGCCCGGCCAGCCTGTTTCGGGACTGCCATAGAACAGTGCCGACCATGCTTCTTGGGAAAAATCACTCAGGGGCATGTCCAGAGTAAACCCGTGAGCCTTGCCGAGTTGTTTGAGTTTGTTGCCATATTTTCTCTGTTGATGGGCAGATTTCCACGGGATAACGCCCCCTTGGTTCAAGGACAGTCCTTTATTGGGCGAGATAAGGTCCGGCTCAAAGTATTCCACGGAACCAATGCCGTTACAGGTCTGACAGGCCCCTTGCGGTGAATTGAAGGAAAAAAGCTGCGGGGTGAGACGCGGCATGGAAATTTTGCAGACCGGGCAGGTGGATAGCGTGGACATAAATGTGTCGCCGGGATTATTGCCACCGACCACGGACATGATCATACGTTCATCACCATGCTCAAGGGCCAGTTCAACAGAATCGGTCAGACGTTTTTTGATTCCGTCTTTAAGCACAAGCCGGTCTACCACCAACTCGATGGTCTTTTTGGTATTTTTTCCCAACTCCGGGATATCATCAAGCGTGTGCATCGTGCCGTTGATTCGGACCCGGACAAAACCATCTTTCTTGAGTTTGGCAAACAAATCCTTATGGGTACCTTTTTGATTTTCCACTAACGGAGCAAGGAGGATGAACTTGGTGCCCGATTCCATGCCGAGGATGGTGTTCACGATCTCGTCCGTGGTCTGGGCCGCAATGGGTTTGCCGCAATCTGGACAGTAGAACTTGCCAAGACGGGCAAAAAAGACGCGGAGGAAATCATAGACTTCGGTCACGGTTCCCACAGTAGAGCGCGGGTTGCGCGAGGCGGTCTGTTGCTCAAGGGAAATGGCCGGGGAAAGCCCTTCCACCTTGTCCACGTCCGGCTTGTCCATCTGCGGCAGGAACTGACGGGCATAGGCTGACAGGGATTCCACGTAGCGTCGCTGGCCTTCGGCATAGACAATGTCAAAGGCGAGTGTGGATTTGCCCGACCCGGACGGACCACACACGACCACCAATTGGTCGCGGGGAATGTCAAGATGCAAGTCTTTGAGATTATGGTGCCGGGCGCCTTCTATATGGATGGATTTTTTGTCGTTACGTTTGGTCATTGCTGAAGAGTAATCATTTCTGGTCGGGACGCAAGCAGTGCAGACCAATTGTGTTGCGGCAAAGATATTTTATAACCTTGTCATGGCTTGGGTTGTTTTATACACCAAATTGTAACGGTGTTACTGGCTGAATGAAAAATGAACGTGCAGGGTACGCCCCCCCATACCGTGACAAAAATCCCGGTAGAGACGTTTGGTCTGTCCGGGATGAATCATGGTGTGTTGCCGATGGACAGAGGTTGACATCGCACTTATTCTTTTAAAGAAGTATATTACAATCTATCCGAATCTGGAGCGATATATGTCAAAAGCCTTGATGGACCTGCATGAATACAACAACATGAACTGTGTGTGCGGGGGGCTGCCAAACATGTCAAAACAGGATGCCCTGAGTGCGGAGAAAAAGGACTTTGTGTCCGCGCCATGACGGTACAGCACCTCTTGTTTGACACGTTTCGTCAAGAAGCCACTGGCCGGGAACAGAATACAATGTAAAATCAGGGTGTAGCCAGTGATGCCACATTCTTCACCCAACACCTGCGCCGCATCTTGGGATTCGGTTTTGGCGGGTGTTCCTGATAAGGTTTTCTCATGACCGATACTACTGATCTCACGAAACGACCTGTGCCGGAAGTCATCCGGCAAGTCGCGGTACCGGCCTCCATAGGCTTTTTCTTCCAAACCATGTTCAATGTCGTGGATACGTGGTGGGCCGGACGCATTGATACCGAAGCCATCGCCGCTCTGGCTCTGTCGTTACCTGTTTATTACATCATCACATCGCTTGCCAGCGGCATCGCCACTGGCTCCACAGCCCTGATGGGCGCGGCTCTGGGCGCGGGAGACAGAAAACGGGCTTCTCTCATTGCCGTGCAGATGCTCAGTTTCGGTATTGTTGTTTCTGTCCTGCTGGCGTGGTTCGGCCTGACTTTTTCCTCTGTCATCTTTCATTGGCTTGGGGCAGAAGAAACGTATCTCGACACCTGTCTCGCCTACATGACGCCGATATTTACCTGCAACGCCGTAATGGTCTTCCTCAACCTTTTTAACGGGATACTGCAAGCACAGGGAAACACCAAAAGTTTTAGGAATGTACTCGTCTTCACGACACTTTTGAATATCGTCCTTGATCCATGGTTCATCAAAGGCGGTTTTGGGCTTCCCGCCATGGGACTGGCCGGAGTTGCCTGGGCCACGGTTGTCCTTCAGGGTTTAGGGGCTATCTATTTGTGCCTCAAGGCGCGCGGAACCGGACTTATGAGAACAGATGCCGGGCGCAACCTGATCCCTCACCCCAAAATATACATGGAGATAGCGTATCAAGGGTTCCCGGCTGCTTTGAACAACATGACTATTGCCTTGGGTTTTTTCGTGATCTTCCGCTTTGTTTCCGGCTTTGGCCCGGAAGCAAGTGCCGCCTACGGTATTGCAACCCGCATTGATCAGATCGTCCTGCTTCCGACCATCGGCCTGAATGTGGCGGCCCTGACCATCACGGCCCAAAATTTCGGAGCCGAAAAATTCGAACGCATCCGTGACGTGTTTACCAGGAATCTCAAATACGGCGCTGTTCTGTTGCTCCCGCTCTCAATTCCTATTTTTTTGTTTGCCCGACCGCTCATGTCATTTTTTACCGATGACCCTGCCGTCATCGCCATCGGCGTTGAATATTTGCGTATCGATGCCTTTGTTCTTTACGCATACGTTGTCATCTTTGTTTCCACATCCGTCCTGCAAGGGATGAAACGCCCCATGTTCGCCATCTGGATGGGCCTGTCCCGACAGGTCGTCGCCCCATGGGTGCTGTTCACCCTGTTCTGCACGGTCCTCGGACTGGGCACACTCGCTCTGTGGCTGGCCATCGGCGTCATTGTCTGGACATCGGCCATCGTCGCCTCATGGTATGCAAACAGGATAGTGAAACAGGTTGAAAAGCAGAACGTCTGAAAACACCGGGAAATCGTCGAACCGACCGGGAGCAAAGAACAGGTATTTCCGCTATCACCGAAGCAACAGACGTTGTGCAGAAGAAAAGCAACGGCGGCGCACCAGTCCGGCCACAAGCAGAGAGCCTATGGATGTGGCTGCCACCATCATGAGCATAACAATGATCTGATAACGGATGGCGACAAGCGGCTCGGCCCCGGCAAGGATTTGGCCTGTCATCATGCCGGGCAACGACACCAACCCGACAGACATGAGTGAATTGATAGACGGAATCATACCGGCCCGTACCGCCTCGCGAAGGATGTCCTGAGAAGCCTCACGGTAGTCAGCTCCAAGGGCAAGCTTCATTTCCACTTCCGCTCTGCGGTTGCGCAAATCCGAAAAAAGACGCTCCAGAGCAATGGATATGGCGGTCATGGAATTTCCCACAATCATCCCGGCTAAAGGGATGAAATATTGTGGCGTCCACCACGGCTTTGCCCCCACAATGATGGCTGTCACAAAATAGGACACCACGATGTAGGACAGCAACATGGAAACAAACGTGGGCAACCCGAAGGAAATGGTTTTTTCTCCCACACGTCCTTTGATAATATGGACGGCAGCAGCCACCATGAACGTGAACAAAATCAGGACCAGCAAAAGGTTGTGGATGTCGAAAATAAATTTGAGCACATACCCCATGAGAAAGAGTTGGGCAAAGGTACGAATGGCTCCGACAAGTAAATCCCGCCCAAGGCCCAGCCTGTGAAAAAAAGACGTTCCTCCGGCAAGCAGAACGAAGCTGAGACACAGACAAAGTTGAACAGGGCCGATATCCATGAGAGTTTGCGTTCCCATCATGTGTCATACTCCAGCTTTTTATCTGCGATATGAACGATGCGGTTTACGCCGGATGGCATTTCTTCGGAGTGGGATATCATGATCACCGTCATGCCTGCCTTGTTCAATTCAGAGGCTTTGTCGAGGACCACTCTGGCGCTGATCGCATCCAGGGAAGCCGTTGGCTCGTCCAAAAGAATCACATCCGGATGCAGTAAAAGACTGCGAATAAGACAGATACGTTGGGATTGCCCCACTGAAAGCATGTCCGCACGAGTTTCCAACGCAATGCAATCAAGCAAAAAAGAAGCGAGATATTCCTGCAATTTCTCGTCTGACGGAGGAGTGATGGTATGATTGGCTTTAAAGGAAAACGGGAGCAACAAATTTTCGCGGACCGTTCCCTTGAGCAACGTCGGCATTTGTTGCACATACGCTACAGCCCGACGAAGCGTAGCTGGCTCCATGCTATCCGTGGCCTGTCCATTGAACAGGATGTGGCCGGACTGGGGTTCCTCCAACAGACATAGCAGTCGAAGCAATGTGGACTTGCCTGCTCCAGACTCCCCACGCACCAACATGTAAACGTTGTCTTCAATATCCAAAGACGCATTGTGGAGAATGACCGGGCCGTTGTCATAGGCAAAGGAGACATTATCCAAAACGATCATGGCTCGTCTTTTCAACTCTTGATATATTCGAGAAACATCTTCGCTTCTTCAAAAGAGGGATTCAACTCCAACGCCTTTTCCAGATTGGCAATGCAGTCTTCACGGTCCCCGCGTTCAAAATAGGCACGGGCGATATTGTAATAGAGATTTTCATCATCTGTGGTCATTTCAAGGGCGCGGCCATAGTATTCCACGGCCTGATCCAGCAATTTGGATTTGCGTAAATTAATGCCAAATTCATTAAATAAATGTTTGTGTTCGGGCTGAAATGCCGCCTCCAATCCGACAATACGCTCAAACAGATCGACGGACTTTTCCGGCTCCCCCCGTTCCATGAAGGTCAGCCCCAGGCCAAAATTGGCTCGAACGTTCCCCTCATCCACATCCAGTGCGGCGGTGTATTCAAACTCGGCAGAGTAGAGCGCGCCCTGATCGCGTTGCTCCTCGGCGCGTTTGAGCGTGGAGTCCAAATCCCGCATTTTGGGGTAGACCTCTTTCTGGTAAAATTCCAACTCCGGGTTGAAGCGTTCCAAAAACTCGGCCATGGGCACTTGCTCTTTGGGGCCGGAAGGAATGTTGTTGCTATTAAGCGGTTGAACTACAACAACAGGAACAGAACCACTGTCTCCAGACTCCGGCTCTTCCGCAAACCAATACGCCTTTTGGATGGTCTTGCGTGTGGTGGTTCCGGTACCGATTTTGGCAACGATCTGCGAGGAGAAGACACCGGAAACCCTTTCACGACGGACTTCCTCAGGGACTTCCACCTCTGGCATCTTTTCATTTGAGGCGGCCTTGTTTGTCTTTTGTTGTTCTTTAGGCGTCACGGTTTAATCCCATCCTTATTGCTTACAATCAAAAAACAAAAATACACCGCCACAGCCTGTTTTGCAACCAACCGTATCTCGCAGACAACGTTCTTCGCACGAGAAACAATCATGCGCGTCTGCTCTGATGCAATGCGGCTGTCTGGTGACATCCACAGCCATTTCATGTACATCCGTTGGCGACGTGGCACTGTCTTCCCGGACACTCGTTTTGGAAGCGTTTATATCTATGTGCAATTGCAGATGGTTCAAGGAGAAATGATTCATGAGTAGCATCGGTAAACGGATTAAATCCTACCGGGAAAAGCAAAATTTGACCATTGAAGATTTGGCAAACCGTACGGTTTTGTCCGAGGAGTTCATTCGCGCCATTGAAGAAGATGACCAGTACCCTTCTTTGCAACCGCTGGTAAAACTCGCCCGCGCTCTAGGAGTTCGTCTTGGCACCTTCATAGACGATCAGGTTTCCAGCGACCCGCTGATCACTCGTCTGGCAGAAAGAAAAGAAGAATTGACGACCCACATGGGAGGCAAGGTACCCGGCGTGATTTTCCATTCACTTGGCAAGGGCAAGACCGACCGCCACATGGAACCCTTTTTCATTAAGCTCCTCCCGGAAACGGAAAAGGACCACGCGCTTTCCTCCCACGAGGGTGAAGAATTTATTATTGTTCTGTCCGGTCAGGTGAGAATCATATACGGCAAGGAAGAATCCATCCTTTCCCCTGGAGATTCCGTCTACTTCAATTCCGTCGTGCCACACAATGTGGCATGTCACGGCGAAAAAAAGGCTGAAATCTATGCAGTACTGTATTTCCCGGAGTAACTCGTCATGGCAACTCTTCGTGAAGTAACCCTTGGACAACTGTTGGACGAAGCGGTTGAAAAGTGGCCTGAAACCGAGGCCGTCGTCTATATAGACCGGGATTTTCGCCTGACGTATCGTGAGTTTGGCCAATTGGTCGACACCGTGGCTAAAGGCCTGATGGCCCTTGGTGTCCAAAAGGGCGACAAGGTTGCTGTTTGGGCAAACAATGTTCCGTATTGGGTAACGTTACAATTCGCCACCGCCAAAATCGGGGCCGTCCTGCTGACGGTCAATACCCATTATCAGACACATGAACTCCAATATCTGCTGGAACATTCCGAGGCCGAGAATCTGTTCATCATCGGAGGATACCGCAAGCATGACTATCTTTCGACCATCTACGAACTGATTCCCGAATTAAAGCTACAGGAACGCGGCAGACTCAAGACCGACAAATTCCCCAAACTCCGCCGGATTTTTTATCTCGGTCATGAAAAGCATCGTGGGATGTATTCCGTTCCCGAACTACAGGCCATGGCCGCCATGATCACCGACGAAGAATATCAAGCCAGACAGGATGAACTCGACCCGCACGATGTGGTCAACATGCAGTACACATCCGGGACCACAGGTTTCCCCAACGGAGTACAACTGACCCATTACAATATCGGAAACAACGGATACTGGGTCGGTAAAAATCAGAACTTTCAGGCAGGAGAACGCCTGTGCCTGACCGTGCCGCTGTTCCACTGCTTTGGTTGCGTGCTCGGAGTGTTGGCCTGCGTCAATCATGGTGTGACCATGATTATTATGGAGGATTTTGTTCCCCTTGAAGTCATGAACGCCATTGACGTGGAAAAATGCACTGCCGTGTATGGCGTCCCCACCATGTTCATTGCGATGCTCGATCACCCCCTGTTCAAACGCTTCGACTTCTCCAGCCTGCGCACGGGCATCATGGCCGGATCGTCCTGTCCTGTGGAAGTCATGAAACGAGTCATGGACAAAATGTACATGACGGAAATCACCATCTGTTATGGCCTGACCGAGGCATCTCCAGTCATGTCCCAAACCAGGATAGGCGACACTCTGGAGCATATGACGGAGACTGTCGGCACGGCCATGCCCGAAATTGAAATAAAGATCACGGACCCCAATACCGGTGAAGAGTGTCCTTCCGGTATTCAGGGCGAAGTGTGTTGCCGTGGCTACAACGTTATGAAGGGATATTACAATAATGCCAAAGCAACCGCAGAGGCCATAGACTCCGAAGGCTGGCTACATTCCGGCGATCTCGGTGTCATGGATGAGGACGGGTATCTCTCCATCACAGGACGACTCAAGGACATGATCATTCGTGGTGGCGAAAACATCTACCCGCGTGAAATCGAAGAATTTCTGTACACCATGGACGGTATTCTCGACGTACAGGTGGCCGGTGTGCCGAGTAAAAAATTCGGCGAACAGGTTGGAGCCTTCATCCTCCTCAAGGAAGGAGTAGACCTTCAACCCGAAGATGTCACCGACTATTGCCGGGGCAAGATATCCCATTACAAAATTCCAAAGTACGTCACTTTCCTCAAAGAGTATCCCATGACGGCCTCAGGCAAGATTCAAAAATACAAACTTTGCGATATTGCCGCAGAATTGTGGCCGGATGCGTAATGGAGGCCATCGTACGGCTTGTTTTTTGAAAAAACGAAACAGAGAACGACTTCTCGGTCGACAGGATTTTCTGAAGGAGAAGAAATGGAACAGTATAAAGAGATTGCTCCCCGTTTGATCGGTGTCCGTGAGGGACTCGGTTGGACCGTGCAGGAGATGGCAGACTTGCTGAATCTGTCAAAAGACAAGGTTGCCGAATATGAATCCGGCACAGTGGAAATCCCTGTGGGATACATGCTGGACGTGTCCAGACTCTGTCGAGTCGACCTGACGACCTTGATTTCCGGTAAGGAACCGCACCTGCGATCCTATTCACTGGTCCGCAAAAGCGAAGGATTTTCGGTGGACCGGCGCAAGGACTATGATTACAAGAGCCTTGGCTACAAATTCGTAGGCCGAGAAATGGAGCCGTTTTTGATCACGGTCCCATGCAAAACCAGTGAGGAAATGATCGAAACATCGCACCGAGGACAGGAATTTATTTATGTCCTTGAAGGACGTCTGGAGGTCCGCATGAACGGTCAACCGCTGATTGTCGAAGTAGGCGATTCGCTTTATTTCAATTCGGAAACGCCCCATGCCCTACGAGGGCTGGATGGCAAAGGTGCCAAACTTATCGACGTAATTTTGTAGGGTTGGGTGCTGTTTCTGGGCTCTTCGGGTTCAAGCGTCCTTGTCTCCATGAGAGCTGGTGAGGTTGCCAAAGTAATTGTTCACGCGATTGATCTGCGGGGAAGCGCGGGAGAGCCAGGCCGCTCGCTGTGCAGGAGCCGTCCGCTTCGCTTCCGGCTGACGCGCGGCATAAGAATGCGCCTGTTGGCGCGGGATGTATGATGGAAAAGAACCCTCAAACCGGATGCTCCTGTTTTTTGCACGCCGTCCAGATGACGTTTTTGCCTATTGTACTCTGTGAAAACTGAAAAACACGACAAAAGTACGGAAACAATCTATCATGTATACAAAAGACACGTACGAAAATTACGCAGATTTCTGCGCCAATTATCGACTAGAAGCACCCGAAAATTTTAATTTTTCCTATGATGTTCTCGACAAAATGGAGCCGGAAAAAATCGCACTCATCCATGTTGATAATGCCGGTATCCGCCGCGAATTTGATTTTCGATTCTTCCAGGAGACTTCCGGAAAGCTCGCCAATGCACTGACTGCCAGAGGAGTCAAAAAAGGCGACCGGGTCATGCTTATCCTCTATCGGCGCGTGGAATACTGGACAATTATGCTCGCCCTGCATCGCATTGGCGCTATTCCGATCCCATCCCCATCCCTGCTGACAAAAAAGGATATTTCTCAACGGGTTAATTATGCCAACATAGCGACCATCTTCTGCGAAGACTCCATCTGCGAACGCATCAATGCTGCAAGGCCGGAGTGTGACGGATTAAACCTGCTGGTACAGATTGACGGCGAGCTCAACAGTGGTTGGGTCGATTACGACGCATTGATGGCTGAAGGGGATACCCTGTGTCCCCGCTCGAAAGAGACGCCCGGCGGCAATGATCCCATGGTTATCTTTTTTTCTTCCGGCACCACGGGATTGCCCAAAATGGTGTTGCACGACTACACGTATCCTTTCAGCCATTACACTACGGGAGCACATTGGCATGATCTGGAAGACGGAGACATTCACCTGACTCTCTCCGACACGGGGTGGGGTAAATCCGTTTGGGGCAAATTTTATGGGCAATGGATGGCCGGTGCTGTTGTCTTTGTTTGGGATTTCCGTGGTAAATTTGAGGCGGCCAAACTACTCCAGATGATGGCCGACAACAAATTGACGACATTTTGTGCACCGCCCACAGTGTACCGATTTCTCATTCGTGAAGATTTGTCCAGATACGATCTGTCCGCGTTGCGCCACTGCACAACGGCAGGCGAGCTTCTCAACGAGTCCGTGTTTCACGCATGGCAAAAGGCTCTCGGCATGCCCATCTACGAAGGTTATGGCCAAACGGAAACGACCTTGCAAATCGCCACATTCAAATTCATGAAGCCCAAACCCGGTTCCATAGGCAAACCTGTTCCCGGTTGGGATATTGCCCTTATGGACGAAGAAGGCAAAGAAGTGCCTCCCGGCGAAGAAGGTGAAATCTGTATTCGTACTGACAAGCCGGTTCTCGGTCTGTTCAGCTCCTACATGGATGAGCCGGAAAAGACCGCTTCCGTCAAATTTGACGGCTGGTATCACACCGGCGACAAGGCATGGGCGGACGAAGACGGATACCTCTGGTTCATGGGCCGTACTGACGACCTGATCAAGAGTTCCGGCTACCGTATCGGCCCCTTTGAGGTCGAGTCAGCCCTTATCGCCCATGACGCCATCATCGAAGCCGCCGTCACCGGCGTTCCCGACGCTGTTCGCGGTCAACTCGTCAAGGCCACGGTCGTTCTCGCTCCCGGATACGAAGGTTCAGAAGCGTTGACCAAAGAACTGCAAGCATTTGTTCGCGGACTGACCGCTCCCTACAAATATCCTCGAATTATTGAGTATGTCACGGAGTTGCCCAAAACTATGGGTGGCAAGATAAAACGCAAAGAAATCCGTGAGGCGGATTTGAAAAAATATCAAGCCTGACAGTGTGACCGTTGTCATCGATTTAAGATGAGCCGCATCCTTACGTGGCTGGCCTTTACGTAGCCAGCTCAAATAATTTCAAAAAAAGCCCGTATCCCGTTCTTTCAAGGCTTGGAGTTTCGACACAAAGATGATAATCCTCGATTTCACGAGATTCGTTTAAGGAGAACGGGCGACATGAGAGCAAAGCTTCATCTTGAAAAAGCCTTGAAAGCGGTACTGGCCGAAAAGGGTTGGGAATGGCCGAAAAAGACTGTGATCGAGCCGCCGAAAAGTAAACTCTTCGGAGAGATGTCTGCCAATATTGCCATGATGCTGACGGATCAGGTCCAAAAGATGCCGCGAGCCATTGCAGAGGAGATCGTTGCTGCCATGCAAGACGATATGTTGATCCAAAAAATCGACATTGCCGGTCCGGGATTTTTGAACTTCACATTTGACCCGACGTTTTGGCACGAGACAGCCGTTATCATCCAAAAAGCCGGAGAGGCCTACGGCGAGTCTACCATGGGCAACGGTACCAAAGTTCAAGTAGAATATGTTTCCGCCAACCCGACAGGACCACTCCACATAGGACATGGTCGCGGTGCTGCCTTGGGCGATTCTCTGGTCCGCATCATGAAAAAGGCCGGGTATGACGTTGAAGCCGAATACTATATCAATGACGCTGGCCGCCAGATGCTCATTTTGGGCGACTCTATTCTGTATCGTGCCAAGCAACTTTCCGGGCAGGATGTTCCCCCGCCTAAAGAATTGTACAAAGGTGGGTACATTCAGGACATCGCTGCCGACGTTCTCAAACAACATCCCGATCTGCTCGAAAAGGATGAGGCCGAAGCCGTAAAAATTTGCACGGTGTACGGCAAGGACACCATCCTCGATTCCATCAAAAAAGACTTAGTAGACTTCGGCGTGCGGCACGACACATGGTTTTCCGAAAAATCTCTCGTGACCGACGGCAAGGTCGATGAAACATTCGCGGACATGGCCCGAACAGGTATGGGATACGAATCGGACGGCGCATTTTGGTTCAAAGCAACGAAACTGGGCGATGACAAAGATCGTGTCCTTCGCAAATCCAACGGCGATACCACCTATTTCGCATCCGACATCGCCTATCATGACAACAAGTTCAAACGCGGTTTCAATCTCGCCGTCAACATCTGGGGCGCAGACCACCATGGCTACATCCCGCGCATGATGGGAGCCTGTGAGGCTATCGGGCACAAGGACCAACTACGCGTCATATTGGTCAACCTCGTCAATCTACTGCGCGACGGCAAACCAATCGCCATGTCCACCCGGGCCGGTCAGTTTGAAACACTCAAGGATGTAATTGATGAGGTCGGTTCCGATGCTGCCCGGTTCATGTTCCTGTCGCGCAAATCCGACTCCAAACTGGATTTCGACCTGGAGGTGGTGAAACAGAAGACCATGGATAATCCGGTCTATTACGTACAATATGCCCACGCCCGGATATGTTCTCTGAACAAAAAAGCGGGCGAAGCCGGAATCACGGCCGCAACCATTTCCTCTCACTCCCTCGCCCTGCTGGGCACGGAGCACGATCTTGAACTCCTCAAGCTACTCGACCGATATCCTGATTATGTTGAAACCGCAGCACGTACGCAGTCTCCCCACATGATCAGTATGTTTTTGCAGGAACTTGCATCAGCCCTGCACAGGTACTATACAAACTGCCACGTCCTCTCCGCCGAGAGGGACATAGCGGCAGCACGCCTGATGCTCCTTGATTGCGTGGCAGGTGTGATTGCCAACGGTCTGGGCCTACTCGGTGTCAGTGCCCCTGAATCCATGTAACCGAACGAGGTTTTTGTGGCAAAGAAACAACAGTCGGGCTCCAGAAGCAAGGGCACAAAACCGAAGCGCAACCCTTCGGGCAAAACCTATGAATTTTCCCTTTCCCTTTCGGGCATGATCAGTGCGATTGGAGCAGGGATATTGGTTCTGACGTTTTTCTTTGTCATGGGTATTCTTATTGGCCGGGGCTACCGGCCTGAATCGGATGTTCCGCAGTTGCAGGAAATTATGCCGACAAAAGAGCATGGGCAACTCACTGCGGCACAGAACAAAACCGAGATACTCAAAGCGGAAGAACTGGATTATCCAGAACGGCTCAAGGAAAGGCCCGAAGCCGTCATGGCCGAGCCCTCCCCGACTCCCAAAGAAGAAAAAAAGCCAGAGCCGAGACAAAAACGTGAACAAAAGCCCGAAACCAAACCGTTGCCCCAGGCTTCTCCTGCCCCGGCACCGGACCAATCCAGCGAGAAAATCTACAACTACACCTATCAGGTCGCTTCTTTCAAAAAACAAGAAATGGCCGAAGCTCTCTGTGCCAAACTGGACAACGCCGGTTTGCGGACGGCCATTGTTTCCGGGGAAGTGAAAGGGGTGACATGGTATCGAGTTCATGTACGCCACCACGGTTCTCCTGCCTCCATCAACGGGGTAAAATCAACGCTGGCCAATTTCGGTATCAAAAAACCGCTTTTGATGCGAAAAAAAGCCACCCACTAACACCAGTATATTCTGACGACGTTCGATCAGACGCATGGTCAAAGGCTCCTGGCAAAGTTTTTGTCTACCACGCCCCTTCATGACAACCGAAGTCGGTCCAATCATGACCACCGCATGCCGGAAAAATCCCCTCTTTTGCCTTTTCACCGTATCTCAACCCTTCTCAACAAAGACAAAGCCGTGTATCGTGGTTATACGCATTTGAAAAAATTCAAGACTCGGAGACCAGACAACAATCATGACGACAACAAATATCGATGGTTTTATTGAGGGTGTATTCTCCATAGAACGGATGGCAAAGATAGGCACTGGCATGACAGCGCGCCGAGTGAAGCAGACCGCAACTTATTACGCCAAACAGGTAGGTGACAAGGTCCAGTTGCAGGGACTCAACAACAAGAACGTGCCATTTGGCTCTATCATTGAAATCACCAAAGAAGAGTTGCTCAAAGATTATCTGCCCATGCCGCAGTTATACAAAGAAGTTCTCGGCAACATCCGAAAGATTCAAAAATCCTTGGCGCGTGGCGACAAATTCCGCAAGCGCGGCGAAAATTTTACCGCTGAATATGAATACGCCAATGCGCTGAATCTGGACGAACAAAATGTCCGTGCCAATTTTGGGATAGGTCTGTGCCTGCTGGCCCGTGATGAAAAAGAAAAGGCGCAAAAGGTCTTTGACCGCATTATCAAAATCGACTCTTCCTTCTCAGATGAACATAAACACCTGTTCAATGAATATGGCATTGCCTTGCGTAAAAAGAAGCTGGTAGGACAGGCTGTGGACTATTATCGTCGGGCATTGGAATTATCCGAAAGCGATGAAAATTTATGGTATAATCTTGCCCGCGCCCAATTCGACCGAAAAGATTGGGCCAAGTGCGGCGAAGCCATTTCGCGGTGTCTCGCCCTCAACCCTGACCATCAGGAAGGTCAAAAGGTTATGGCTTTTTTGACAAAAAAAGGGCTGATATAGAATCAATGCCTCGTCGGGAGCTATTACATGAGTGCCATCAAGGCTTTTGTCCTTGCCGGGACGCACAGCGGATGCGGCAACACCTCGGTTTCACTGGGACTGATGGCTTCCCTTGCCCGGCGGGGGCTGTCAGTACAGCCTTTCAAATGAGGCCCGGACTTCATTGATCCGGGACATCATGCCGTAGCCTGTTCGCGGGATAAACGACCTGTTCCCAGTCACAACCTTGACGGCTGGATGCTCGACAGTTCGACCAACGTTGATCTTTTCAACCGCTATGCAACGGGTAGTGACGTCGCTGTGGTTGAAGGGGTAATGGAGTTGTTCGACGGTATTTCCGGTACACAGGACCACGGCTCCACCGCGAAAATGGCAAAAATCCTCGGCCTGCCCGGTACAGTGGCATGCGGAAATGCGTTCCGCTACGCTGCCATTCAGGAAGGTGTGGACCTGTCTACAACCTCCGGCAACCTCTACGATGACTGGATGCAAAGGGCTTCTGAACCACCCGGACAGATTCCTGCACGCACGGACGCTTGGCTCCTCTGTGCATCTTCACTTCGTCAGCAAGCCGGAAGTGGTTCGGACCTTTGTGCAGGCCTGCAAAGACGTTGCCAGCCAACAGGAATAACTATGTCCGTATCCGAAAGTTCTTCCCGATGCGGACCAATAGTATCAATCTTGTGCGACTGGACCATCCCCATCGTTGCCTTATTCTTTCCACTGCCAGTTACTCTTGCCTATGTTGTCTCTTTTGCCATAAAAAAATCAAGTACTACGCAATGGGTAGACGAAAGTTGCAAACTGGCCTTACGCAAAAGTTATTCGATCTGCCGCCGTTAAACAGAGGGAGTAGCCATGTCTGAATTTCGCTTTGACCTGACGGAAGAAGAAAAGACGTACCTCAAAAAACTGGTTGTTCAGTCCATTTCCTTTGGCCTTCACCCATCTGACGGGCCTTACGGTCCTCCCGAACCGCCGACTGAAAAGTTGCGGGAAGAACTCGGTGCGTTCGTCACCCTGAAACTGGGCGGTCATCTTCGCGGTTGCATCGGCAATGTTCAAGGCTCAGGGGAACTCTTTCGCACTGTCTGGAATATGGCGCAAAGTGCGGCATTCAAAGACCCACGATTTCCTCCCCTGAACGAAAATGAGTTCAATGCCATTGATTATGAGATATCGATCCTCAGCCCTATTGAAACCTGTCCTGATCTTGAATTGATAACAATAGGCCGTCATGGCCTGATCATGTCCCGCGACGGGCGTTCTGGCCTCCTCTTGCCGCAAGTGCCGGTAGAGTGGAATTGGGACCGCACAACCTTCCTGCGCCAAACATGTGTCAAGGCTGGTCTTCCTGAAGATGCCTGGCAAGACCCGGCAACCACCGTTCTTTGGTTTGAAGCCGTCGTTTTTTAAGCCCATTGGGTTTGCCATCCCACGCCAGCCTATCAGCGAAAAAACTCAAGGCCGAAACGTTGTTTACCACGGCGCGCCGGCTTGCGATAGCGGCCGCGCCGGCTTGCGATAGCGGCACATCTGACTGCGTTGCTGGACCTGTTTTAATCCTCACCGTAGCGCTGCTACGCTTGCGGTTAAAACAGGGCCAGCGCCTTGCAGCTGTACCACTCTCGCAAGCCTCACGGTGTGGGGAAGAGAAGGACGCATGGAACCTCACGTTGTTGGGGGAGAAAGACGTATGGCCTCTTACGGTGTCGGGGGGAGAAAAACGCATGGAATTTTGCGTAATCGGGGAAAAGAAATCCGTATAGCTTGGCGTGCCTTTATCGAAGTGCGTGTCAAAAAAAAGGACCATCTTTCCAGGTTGGTGCACCCCTGAGCGAAGCGAACCCAAAAAGTTCTGGAGGGTGTCGGGAACCTCTTTCAAGAGGTTCCTGACCCGTCGGAGACAT
>PDWI01004377.1_pt1 | contig 19014 bp, 19 predicted proteins | sample 1430891 | NCBI WGS metagenome assembly PDWI01 (sample SAMN01162508, study PRJNA174530) | Oral metagenome, whole genome shotgun sequencing project. | biome: Marine environment; feature: Marine mammal; material: Swab sample of the gingival sulcus; isolation source: swab sample of gingival sulcus...
AAGAACCTTAAATTAGAAAATGAAAATATAGATAATCATAAACCAAAAACAGAAGAACAAGATGATGAAGAAAAAATATCAAAAGAGAGGATACCAACACCATTTTTAAAAATGTATAATCATATATTATCAAGTGGTGTTGAGGGTAGATTAGTCCACAATATAATGAAATTAACTCTTGAACAACTTCCTGCTACTGCAAATAAAACTGAAGCTTATGCAAGAAAATATTTTGAAATTTTATTAAAAAAATTAATAATCACAAACTCTGAAATTAAACTTATTAAAAATCGCCAAAAAGTTTTAGTTTTAATTGGTCAAGATGGAGTAGGAAAAACTACTACAATCGCAAAACTAGCCTCAAATCTATCAAAAAAAGATCATAAAAAATATAAGGTTGGTATAATTAGTTTAGACACTAAAAATTCTAAAACTAAAACCGAGCCTTTCAAACATGAAAAGGATATGAAAATTGCAGTTGAAAATGTAACTGATATAAACGATTTTGAAATTGCATTTGAAAGATTAAGTGATTGTGATATAGTATTAATAGATACAATAACTAACTCAAAAAACGACAAGGAGAAGCTAATAACATTGGACGCTCTTTTGCGTTTTTACTCAGTCGGACTTGACATAAACTTGGTTTTAGATGCCAATGATAAATGTGAAAAACTAGAACAAGTTTATAAAAATTACTCATTTTTAGATATTGATAATATTATTTTTACAAAATTTGACAAAGCAAAAAAAATAGGCAATATTTTCTCATTTATCCATAAAATACAAAAACCAATCAGCTATATTAGCGATAGCGAGGATTGCTCAAAACATATTATTCCAGCAACAAGCTATTTTTTAGTATCAGAAATTTTAAAGGAGAGAGGGTAAATGGCAAAAATTTTAGTAGCATTAAGTGGTGGAGTTGACTCAACGATTACAGCCCTAAGACTTAAAAAAGCAGGTCACGACATCATGGGTTGCTATATGAGACTACATGGGAAAGAAGACTATCATAAGGAAAATATCAAAAAAGTACAAAAAGTAGCAGAGTTTTTACAAATTGATTATAAAGTTTTAGATTTGAGCGAACAATTTATGCAAAATGTTTATGAGCCTTTTGTAAACACTTACAAACTTGGCAAAACTCCAAACCCCTGTGTGACATGCAATAAAACCATAAAATTTGGCGAACTTTTAAAATTTGCAAAAGAGTGTGGCATGGAAAAAATCGCTACTGGTCATTATGTAAATATTAAAAATGGCTTTATAGCCGAAGCTGCTGATGAGAGCAAAGATCAAAGTTATTTTCTATCAAATATTGACAAAGAATCATTACCATTTATGATGTTTCCATTAGGTAATAGCTATAAAGAAGATGTAAAAAAAGAAGCTGCTGCCATCAAAGAATTAAACCTTTTTGCAACCCAAAAAGAGAGCAGTGAAATATGCTTTGTTGAAGATACCTATGTCGATATTTTAAAACGTCATTTAGATGTAGATAAAGAGGGATTAGTGCTTGATTGCAACGGAAATAAAGTCGGCAAACATAAGGGGTATATGCACTATACTGTTGGAAAAAGAAGAGGCTTTGAAGTTCATGGTGCCCATGAGCCTCACTATGTTTTAAGCATAAATGCACAAAACAATACAATAGTTGTCGGAAAAAGTGAAGAGTTAAGCAAAAGTGAATTTTTAATAAAAGATTTAAATCTATTTACAGACATTTTAAATGAAGAAGTAGGAGTAAAAATCCGTTATAGAAGTCCAAAAGTCAGTTGCATTGTAAGCGATAATAAAGTTATACTAAATAAAAACCTAAAAGGTATAGCATCTGGACAAAGAGCTGTTTTTTACAAAGATGATATAGTAGTAGGAAGTGCCGAAATTTTATGATATTTAAGATAAATTATTCATAAATGATTAATTTATCTTAAATATAAGAATATATCTACTTTTATATATAAAAAAATTTAATAAATTTATATTTATATTATTTTTTAAGATATAATTGCTAATATATGCTACATTTAAAATAAATAAACAATCCTTTTAATTTTTATAATAAGATAGATTTTAAGGCAATCATTAAGCCCTTTGTGGTATCATTTTGTAATTAAATTTTAAAGGACAAAATCCATGCGCGGTTATAAAGTTTTTTCAGGTACAGCAAATCCAAATTTTTCAAAAAAAGTTTCAAAGCATTTAACTCTTCCATTATCAGAATGTGCTATTAAACGATTTAGTGATGGCGAAATTAGCATTCAAGTAAGCGAAAGTGTCAGAGGAAAAGATGTATTTATAATTCAATCCACATGTGCCCCTGCAAATGTAAATTTAATGGAGCTTTTGATATTAACAGATGCACTTAAAAGAAGTTCGGCTAATTCTATTACAGCTTTAGTTCCATATTTTGGCTATGCAAGACAAGATAGAAAAGCAGCCCCAAGGGTGCCAATTACTGCAAAACTTGTGGCAAATATGATGCAAGCAGCTGGAATTGATAGAGTTGTTACAATTGATTTACATGCAGGACAAATTCAAGGATTTTTCGATATTCCTGTGGATAATTTATATGGAAATATCATATTTTTAGACTATGTTAAAGAAAAAAATTTTAAAAATCCTATCATAGCAAGTCCTGATATTGGCGGAGTTGCAAGGGCTAGAAGTTTTGCTAAAAAACTAAATACTGATATGGTAATAGTCGATAAAAGACGAGAAAAAGCAAATGAAAGTGAAGTTATGAATATCATTGGCGATGTAAATGGAAAAGATGTTATTTTAGTCGACGATATGATTGATACCGCAGGAACGATTGTAAAAGCAGCAGATGTACTAAAAAGCAAGGGTGCAACAAGCGTAATGGCATGCTGTACTCACGCAGTTTTAAGTGGTCCAGCTTATGAAAGAATAGAAAGTTCAAAAAGTTTAGATGAACTAGTCGTTAGTGATACAATCCCACTTAAAAGAGAATTAAAAAATATAAAATTTTTAAGTGTTGCTCCTATTTTTGCTGAAGTTATAAGAAGAGTTTACCATAATGAAAGTGTAAATGGATTATTTATCTAATTTTTAAAAAGCTCATGCAAAAAACATGAGCTTTTATTTTTTTAAGCTTTAAATTTAGAATTATCAATCGCCTCTTTTAAGCTTCTATAAATATTTGCCTCATTAAATGCATTAATTTTATTGAGTTTTCTTATTCTTTGAAGGTGAATGGGCTTTAGAACCAAACTAACTGCAATCTCATTTGAATTAAATTTGACAATCAAATCTTCCAATGCAAAAAGCGCTGAGATATCTATAAAAGGCACTGTTGAGCAATCAATTATAATCTCTTTTTTATCCAAAATAGTGTTTGCAGTCTCCAAGAAAAACGAAGTCGAGCCAAAGAAAAATGCTCCATCCACATGAACGATTAAAATATCTTCATAAACCTTTTGACTTCTCTCCTCTTTTGGTGCCACTAAATCGATTTTTGCCTCTTTAGAAATCCTATAAACTGTTAGCAATGAAGCCAAAGTGATACCAACTCCAACCGCCATTATTAAATCTACAAAAACAGTCAATAAAAATACAACAACCATGGTAATAAGATCATTTCGTGGCGCACTTTTTAATATGCCTAAAAATTTATAATCGAGTATATCAATGCCAACTTTTATAAGTATCCCAGCTAACACACTTAGAGGAATTTGCGAAGCAAGTGGAGCAAAAAAAAGCATAATTAAAAGCAAAGACACAGAGTGAAACATGCCTGAAAATCTGCTTACTCCGCCACTTTTTACATTTATAACAGTTCTCATAGTAGCTCCAGCTCCAGGAAGACCACCCACAAATGAAACAAGCGCGTTTCCAATTCCTTGTCCAATTAGCTCTTTATTGGAACTATGTTTTGTTTTGGTTATGGAGTCTGCCACAAGCGAAGTTAAAAGCGTATCAATGGAGCCTAAAAGTGCCAAAGTTAAGGCATAAGTAATGATTTTAGTGTAATTATATAAATCAAACTTAGGCATTATAAACTCAGGCAAAGAAGTTGGAATTTCGCCAATAACTTTTACATCAAAACCAATAAAATAACTAATTAATGAACCTATAATCAAAGCAATCAGTGGAGTTGGTATAATAGATGAAATTTTTTTAGGGCAAAGATACAAAATAGCTAAAGTTAAAAGACTTAAAAATACCGCCTCAAGATTTGCTTTTGCAAATGAGCTTGGCAAACTAAATAAAATTTTTAATATAGAAGAACTCGAATCCAAGCCCAAAAGTGGGTTCATTTGTAAAATAATTATAATAACCCCAATCCCACTCATAAAACCCGAAATGACAGGATATGGAATATATTTTACAAATTTCCCAACCCTAAAAACTCCAAATAAAATCTGAAAAATACCAGCCAACATCACCACACAAGCGATCACGCTAGGTTCATTCGAAAACATCAAAACAACACTAGCAAACACCACACTCATAGGCCCCGTAGGCCCTGAAATCTGCGTAGCAGTCCCACCAAAAAGCGACGCAAAAAACCCTAAAATAATAGCCCCATAAAGCCCAGCCGTAGCCCCCGCCCCACTAGCTACCCCAAACGCCAATGCTAGTGGCAAAGCAATGATACTAGCAGTAACGCCTCCAAAAAAATCACCTTTTATATTCAAAATTTTTTCCTCAAATATATTTTTATAATAAATCTAAAAATTATTTTTTCTCTGTTTTGTAAAATTTATGATATTTATCAAGATAGACAACATAAAAAGTATTTGTATCAAATCTATAATTAGTTTCTTTATGAATTTCATCATATTTAGTGTTAGGTATTACGAATCCTGCAAGTCTCACTTTGTTTTCAAATCTGAATCTTCCCCATTTAACATCAATAGGAATATTTTTTGGTTCAACAAAATCTGTATGATTACTAGGAAAATTACCATAAATTTTTAATACACCTTGTGTCTCCCAATATTTTAAATTATTTTCACTATAATTTTTTAATTTATTTAGTAATTTAATCAAATCAGCATGAACCCATTCTTTAAAATCTTGTCCACCACAACTAGGAGAAAAATAATGAAAATTAAATTTGCATCTCGAAGAAAGTTTATCTTCCTTATCATCCAAAATAAAGCTTTTAGAAAGTTCGTTAATCTTTTGAGCCTTTTTACTATTGTAGTACCTACCCATAAAATTCCTTTAGATTAGGCTTTCCTCCTAATTTTCCTTTTTGGTAAATTTTATAAATAGACCTATCGTTTCTTATAAATTTACCTTCTATTTCATCAACACGATACAAAAAACTTTCGCTATCTTCTTTATTTACAATAACAACCCTATACTTTTTTAAATTATCTACAATATGAGTATGATGTGTTGTAAATATAAATTGAGCATTATTTTTATTATACTTTTTCGATTCAAATAATTCCAATAATATAGGTAATAGATCAGGATGTAAATTATTATCAAACTCATCTAATATCAATATGCCTCCAATATTTAAAATTGTTTTATATGCTCCCAACTGTTTATATAGAGCTTTAGTCCCATTTGATTGCTCAAAATAAGTTAAAAACTTTATTTCCTCGTTATTTTGAAATTCAAATAATGGATAATATATTGTTTCCCCAGTGGCTTTATCCTTATCCTCTATAATTTCAATATCTATTATTCCTGTGTCTATTTTCTTAATAATATTTTTCACAAATTGAAAATCTTCCTCATTTTTATAATAAAGTTTTGAAATATTTCTGTAATCAGTATAATCATTAATAAAACCAAAAAAATCCAAATTAGTTATGGAATTTTTAAAAAAATTATATATTTTGGTTATTGATTTTTTTTCATATTGATAGGCCATATTTATTGCAGAAACATTTTTTCTTAATTTTATACCTTTCATATCACTGAAATCATTACTTTCGATACTTAAACTATCTTCTATTCTGCTAAAAACAATATTATTATCAACACTAAGCTTTTCTTTCACAACTTTTTCTGAATTTATTTCAATCTCATAGTTATATTTTGATTTATCCAATTGAAAATTAACATATAATTCAGTATTATCTTTTGAGTTAAAAAAAGTTCTTAAAGGTATGTTATTTTCTGGTTTCAATGTAAAAGAAGCTACAGCAAAAAAGTTTATAAACGATAATGTATTTAAAACATTTGTTTTTCCAGAAGCATTTGCTCCAATTACAGCTAAGATATTTGAAATATTTTTACCTTGAGAAATATCATCTGGACAATTATTGTCAAGCTCAAAACTTACATCAAAACCTTCCTTAAAAGAAAATATATTTTTTCCTCCAAAACCTAACAGCATCATAGCACCTTTTATAAAATTTTTAAAACTATACCATATAAAACCTAATAGTTTTATAACATTTGTCAAAAAATGACAATCTTTGTTAAAATAATAGTTTACTCTAACTCCTCAAAACCCCAGCTATCAATTCAATCGGACTTTTAAACACAACTTCACTTTTATTTTGACAAAGAGAGTTTGTAATTTGCATTTTACAGGCACTACACTCGGCACTTACAAATTTAACTTTTGTTTTGTCTATCATTTTAGCTTTTTCTTTGCCTATTTTTTGGGCTAGGTGGAATTTTTCGCTTTGGATTGTAACTCCTCCAAAGCCGCAACAGGCGTTTGGGTCGGTCATTTCTTCAAGGCGAAAGTTTTGAGACAGTAAGGCTCTTGGTTCTTTGTAAATGCCTTGCATTTTTCTTGCGTGGCAAGGGTCATGATAGGTGATAGGTTCATTTTTATTTTGTTTTTTGGATAATAGCTCTTTTAGTTTTGTGTGTTTGTCAAGATACTCGGTTGCCATGAAAATTTTTTGGTTTAGTTTTGTCATTTTTTTAGTCATTTTTTCATCTCGTGAAGCAAAAAAATGAACATAATCTTTTTTTATCATCGCACTACATGTAGCCTCTGGTATGACGATAGCGTCAAGTTCATTTAAAGCATCTTCAAAATAGGCTATATTTTTTCTTGCCAAATAATCCACACTATCAAAATCACCTGTAAAATATGCTGGTGCGCCACAACAGGCTTGTTTTTTAAGCAAATATACATCTATTTTTAGGGCTTTAAAAATTTCGAGTAGTCCCTCGCCTATGTCAGTGTAGCTGTAGTTTGCTAAACAACCTATGAAAATACCAACTTTTCCCTCGCCTCCATTTTTAATGACATCAGGATGAGAATTTAAAAAAGTTTTGTGCTTTAGCGATGGCAATAATCTATCTTTTTTTATCATAGGCAAACTAAATCTTGGACTCATTGAGTTAAGATCATTTTTTATCTTAAAACCACAGCTTTGAAAAACATAGCCAAATTTTGCTAAAACATTTAAAATGAGCCTATGTCTTAATAGCCAAAAAACAGCTCTTTTATAAAAAGCAATACCATATTTTTGAGCAATTTTTTCGCGTACATTTTCTATCATTTGATCAACTGGCAAGGAGTTGGGGCAAGCCTCCACACAATTTGTACACAAAAAACAACTTTCAAATATATTTTTTACATTTTTGTCAAGCTCAAGTTCACCCCTATCATACGCTCCTAAAAGCTCCAAAAATCCCCTAGGACTTGTTACCTCATCAGTATTTGCATTGTGAATGGTACAGGTTGGTATACATTTTCCGCACTTTACACAGCTTTCGCTTATAGCTTTAAAATCTATCATATCGTTTTAGAAAATCTTCTTTGTCTATTTTTTTTCAAATAAGCATCAAAGGGCATAGCAATATTACGAATAAGTAAAGTTCCCGTATCTGTTACTTTTATAAAATTTTCGTCAATCTTCAGTAAGTCTTGACTTTCATACTCTTTTAACTCATCAATGGCATCATTAAAATACTCAAAAAAGTTCACATCAAAATCAAGCTCAAGCCTTTTAATATCAAGCTTAAAATTACTCATCAACTCCATAATTACAGCTTTTCTTAGCCTATCATCACAATTTAACATTATACCTTTAAAAAGAGGTAATTTTCCACTATCTAAGGCGTTTTCATACTCCTCAATATCTTTAAAATTTTGTGCATAATGGCTCGCTCCCTCACCAATACTTGTTAAGCCAACCCCAATCAAATCTGCTCCACCTTTTGTCGTATAGCCTTGAAAATTTCTATGTAACTCTCCTTTTTCAATTGCCAAAAAAAGTTCATCTTCAGGCTTTGCAAAATGATCCATGCCTATCATTTTGTAACCATTTTTGGTAAAGAAATTTATAGTATATTTTAAAATATTTAATTTTTCTTGTGGGCTTGGAAGTGTTGTTTCGTCAAACTTTCTCATAGTCTTTTTCATCCACGGCACATGAGCATAGTTAAATACTGCAAATCTATCTGGACTTAAAGTTAAAGCTGTATCTAAAGTCTTTTTAAAACTTTTTAAACTTTGGGTTGGAAAACCATAGATTAAATCCATATTTATAGATTTTATCCCTGCCTCTCTTGCCATATCAACTGCATTTTTTGTTATCTCATATGGCTGAATACGATGTATTACTTTTTGAATCTCTTCATTAAAATCTTGCACTCCATAGCTAACGCGGTTAAATCCACCTTTTATCAATACATCAAGTTGTTCATTATTTAAAAACCTTGGATCTATCTCACAACTTATTTCAGCATCAGCTCTAAAATTTGGGAAATACGCTTTTATAAGCTTTATAATCTCATCTAATTGCTCGGCACTAAAAAAAGTCGGAGTTCCACCACCAAAATGAAGTTGTAAAACCTCTCTTGAAGTATCTAAAAATTTTGACAAAATTTCAACTTCTTTTTTTAAATATTCAATATATCTAACTTTTTTATCATCTTTACTTGTAAAAACCACATTACAGCCACAAAAATAACAGGCGCTTCTACAAAATGGTAAATGAAAATATAGTGAAAGAGGACGAGATTTGTCTTGATTTATTAAAATCTCTTGATACTGCTTTAAAGAAAACTCTTCATGAAACTCTGGTGCAGTCGGATAGCTTGTATACCTTGGCCCTGGTTTTGCGTATTTTACAAATTTTTCAAAATCTATCATTATCCAATATTCCTTATCTCTGCTATGTTACTTGGCAAAAAATCATCCATATTTAAAAAAAGATTTGGATATTTTAATTTAACATTTTTGACCAAACTATTTAGATTTATTTCGCTTAATTTTTTACTCTTATAAGGTCCATTTTCAAGCTCATTCATTACAACTGTCCATGTATCACCAAAATCAATCGGAACATATTTCCATATAGCTTTTTCAAGTTTAAGTTTAAAATTCTCCTCCCTTGCGTCTTTTAAAGCTATTAAGCACTTTGTTAAAACCTCAATTGGCACAACTGTGTGCAAATTATTGTCTTTATCTTCTAATACAAAACTATTTTTATGGTCTTCAAGCTCAAAATTTTCACTTTGAAAACTAATTTGTTTTGATAAATCTTTGATTTGTTGAATTATATTTTCGTCCATATCTATCCTCTGCACAACTATATTTAAGAAGCAGTTTTTTCTCTAATTGATAATGCATTATAGCGTTTTTTTCTAAATATGATTTAAATCAAGGAATTTTTGTTATAATTTTAATAAAATGTCAAAAAATAACACAAAGGAAGAAAAATGCAAGAACTTCATATTCATGAAATTTTAAGAGATTTAGTGGCTACAAACAAGACATTTGATAGCAAAGATGAGTTTATTACTTACGTAAAAGAGACTTTTGGAGAAGATGCAAGATTTGGTGCTTGCTCTGCTGAGGGAATGGACGCAGATGGAGCTTATGAGTTTTTAATCTATAAAAATAAAATCGTCCATGACGATAAAATTAGATTAAGTGATGAAATGAGCATGTGCAACGGAGGATAATGAACCAGCTTACATGTAAAAATTACATGTAAGCATTTTTTTATCCTAAAAACTCTTTTTTAAAGTACTCTTGAGGAGCTTTACAAAGTGGACACGCATTTGGGGCTTTTTTACCTCTGTGGATATGTCCGCAAACTTCACAAACCCAAAACTCTTCATCTTCACTTTCAAAAAATCCCTCATCATCGAGTTTTTTCTTAAGCTCTAAATATGCCCTTTCATGCTCAACTTCAACTTTTCCAATAGCACTTAGCAGTCTTGCGATATCTTTTTTCGCCTCATCTTTTGCAATTTGTGAAAATTCTGGATACATAGTCTCATGCTCGTATCTCTCGCCATCAGCAGCACTCAAAAGATTTTTTGGAGTCTCATTTAAATCATACCCATAGACTAATTTATTATAAGCTTTATATTCAGCTCTTGCATGCCATTTTTCATTTTCAGCTGCCTCTTCAAAATGGTTTGCAATAGTATGCCAGCCCTCTTCTCTTGCAATATCTGCGTATAAATCATACTTATTTCTAGCCATTGACTCACCAGCAAACGCTTTCATAAGGTTTACTGCTGTTAAATCTTCTGTTATACAACTCATCTCATTATCACAACAGGTAAGCTTACCTGTTCCAACCATTTGTACTTCTACTTCATTGCCACATGTATTACATTTATAACTTTCATATTTTCTCATTTTATATCCTTTTTTGAAATTTGACCGAAGTATAGCACAATAATAATAATTTGTCAATAATAATTTTTATTAGTTAGTAATAATATGTATAGTTATCAATTTACCACCTATTTTGAAAATCTATTTTTGAAGTATTTTTGCCACCTCTTTTGCGTGATAACTTATGATAATATCAGCTCCAGCTCTTTTAAAACTTATCATTGTCTCCATCAAAACTTTTTCATAATCAATAATTCCAGCCCTCTGCCCAGCTTTAAGCAAAGCATACTCACCACTTACATTATAAACTGCTAATGGCAATAATGAACTATCCTTTATATCTCTTACAATATCAAGATAAGCCAAAGCTGGTTTTACCATCAAAATATCGGCTCCTTGCGCCTCATCTTCTAAACTTTCACTTATTGCCTCACGGCGGTTTGCTGGGTTCATTTGATAGCTTTTTCTGTTCCCAAAACTTGGAGCTGAGTCAGCCACATCTCTAAATGGACCATAATATGCACTTGCAAATTTAGTCGAATACGCCATTATTGGCAGATTTTCAAATCCATTTTTATCTAGTGCGTCTCTTAGTATTTTTATAGTCCCATCCATCATACCACTTGGTGCTATCATATCAGCACCAGCTTTTGCGTGGATTAGGGCTTGTTTGACTAAAATCTCCAGCGTAGCATCATTATTTACACTTTCATTTTTAATGTCTAAAATTCCACAATGTCCGTGATCTGTATATTCGCAAAAACATAGGTCTGTTACCACACAAAGGTTTGGAAAACTCTTTTTTATGGCTCTTAAACTTTTTGCTATTAACCCCATATCACAAAGTGCATCGCTTCCTATACTATCTTTTGTGCTAGGCACTCCAAAAAGTATGATTGATTTTATCCCTAAACTTACAGCCTCTTCGCACTCTTTTAAAATCTCATCAAGACTTAGCTGAAAAACTCCAGGCATTGAGCTTATCTCATTTTTTATGCCCTCTCCCTCAACCACAAAAAGTGGATACATAAAATCATCTACGCTTAGTTTATTCTCTTGCACTAAAGCACGGATATTTGCATTCATTCTTAGTCTTCTATGTCGTTTAAACATTTGATTTTTCCTTTTAAATTTTTGCAGATTATAGCGTAATTTTATATATAATTGGTTACAATAATAGTTAAAAACACAAAAAATGAGACAATTAATGAATATACAAATATCACAAATTGCAAACTTGCCTACCAAATTTGGCAATTTTAAAATACAAAGTTTTAAAGAAAATGAAAAAGAACATTTGGTCATTTTTAATGAACCTCTAAGCGAAATTCCGATCATAAGAATACATAGCGAATGCTTAACAGGAGACGCACTAAAAAGCTTAAAATGCGATTGTGGCGAACAACTTGATTTCTCTTTAGAAAAAATTTCCAAAAATGGTGGTATGGTAGTTTACTTACGACAAGAAGGCAGAAACATCGGACTTTTAAATAAAGTAAATGCTTATGCCCTGCAAGACAAAGGACTTGATACTATTGAAGCAAACCATCAACTAGGTTTTGAAGCTGATATGAGAAGTTATGAGATGGTTGAGTATATTTTGGCTCATTTTAAAATAAAAAAGATAAATCTTTTAACAAATAATCCTAAAAAAATCCAAGCCATAAAAGGAGTTGAGATTATTAAAAGATTACCAATCATCATAAAAGCAAACTCACATAATGAGGAGTATTTAAAAGTTAAAAAAGACCAAATGGGTCATCTGCTTTGAAAAGTATTTCAAATTGAAATACTTTTCAATTATAATGAAATTTTTTGTATAATTGGATAAAAAGGCTACAAGATGAGTAAAAATTTATCAATTGCACACACAAGTAAAAGCTTAAGAGTCGGAGGTTTATTTGCTGGAATAGGAGGAATTGAACTAGGATTTAAAAATGCTGGCTTCAATATATCTTGGGCAAATGAAATTGATACAAAAGCTTGCATTACATATAGACAAAACCACTCTCACATCTTATATGAAAAAGATTTAAAAGATTTAAATCCAAACAAGTTAGAAAGCATAGAAATTTTAACAGGCGGCTTTCCATGTCAAGCATTTTCTATAGCAGGATACCAAAAAGGCTTTGAGGATGATAGGGGAAATGTATTTTTTGAAATTTTAAGATTTATTGATAGTTTATCTCCAAAAATCGTATTTTTAGAGAATGTAAAAAACTTAACAACGCATGATAAAGGAAGAACATTTAAACGCATATTAGAAGAACTTAAAATAAGAGGTTATCATATAAAACACAAGGTTTTAAATAGTTGTGAATATGCAAATATTCCACAAAACAGAGAAAGAATATATATAGTGGCATTCTTAAACAAGTCAACCTTTGATAATTTCGAATTTCCAAAAGCAAAAAAATTAACTAACAAAATTGAAAATCTTATAGATGACGAAGTATCAAATGAATTTTATTACACCAAAAGCAAATACTATCAACAATTAAAACAAGAAATGAAAAACAAAGACACAATATATCAATGGAGACGTGTTTATGTTAGAGAAAACAAAAGTAAACTTTGCCCTACCTTAACTGCAAACATGGGAACAGGCGGACATAATGTACCCTTAGTTATAGATAAAAAAGATATAAGAAAATTAACTCCTCGAGAGTGTGCTAGGTTTCAAGGCTACGACGATGATTTTATTTTACCAACAGAACTTGCTAATTCGCATCTTTATAAGCAAATAGGGAATTCAGTAACGGTTCCCATCATAACAGCTATCGCAAAAAATATCAAAAAGGCATTAGATGAATAAACGGTTACTTGATGATTTAAAAAAAAATAATTTTAAGAAAAGCTCTATTAAGACAATAGCTTTAAAATATGGATTTGGAGCTAGCGAATTAAAACGGCTATATACATTAAAATTTTTTGAGAATATAGCCAAACATATTGATTTATCAGAATTATCCCAAATAAATATTGAAGAAATAGAAAAAAAAATGCCACAAGAAAGCATACAGGAATTTAATTTTATAAAAACAGACCTTAAGCACATTATTGAAAAATCCCTATTTATTGCAATGTCAAATGGATTCACAACCAACATAAACAAAATAAATTCTGGAGTCATGACCGCAAATGCTGGGGATAGTGCTGAATTTATATTTGTAGCAAGAGCTATTCTAGCAGGTTTTAATTGTTCTAGCGTAGATGTTAGAAGTAGCAGATATGATGCCATAATAGACTTTGATGGAAAATTATTAAGAGTTCAAATCAAGGGCATAAGCACAGGTAGCAACATTAGTTTTAAAGATAGAGACAGGGGCGGTCAAGGCATAGATCATACCCACGAAAGAAATTTAGGACAAAGAATAACTTCTAAAGATTGCGATATTTATGTCGCTGTAGACAAACAAGTTGGAATTTGCTACATAGTGCCAATGTCTTGGGCTGACAAGATAAGTGATGACGAATGCAAATCTATAAATTTAAATAAAATTCAAAACTTTAAAGAAAATTGGAATATTATAAAAAATATTTGCAAAAGTGAGGATAAACATGGAAATTTGGAATAATATTTACAACCACTTTGACCCAGTGGCATTTAGCATTTTTGGACTTAAGGTTCATTGGTATGGAATGATGTATGTTTTAGCGCTTTTAAGTGCTTTGTTTGTAGCTAAGTGGATAGCTAAAATGGATAAATTTCCATTTGGCGAAAAAGAGCTTGACGACTATTTTATATGGATTGAAGTTGGTGTCATTTTGGGAGCTAGGATAGGTTATATTGTTTTTTATGACCCAAACACTTCTTATTATCTAACTCACCCATGGCAAATGTTTAATCCTTTCATAGATGGTACTTTTGTTGGCATTAGAGGGATGAGCTATCATGGAGCTGTTATTGGATTTTTAATAGGCACTTGGGGGTATTGCATTAAACATAAAGCTAATCCTTGGATATTTTTAGATTTAGTTGCCATAAGTGTTCCGTTTGGTTACATTTTTGGCAGAATTGGCAACTTTTTAAATAAAGAACTCATAGGCAGATATACAGATGAACTATGGGGTATCAATGTGCTAGGTCAAATGCGACACCCGTCCCAACTTTACGAGGCTTTCTTGGAAGGAGTGTTGATTTTTATTATAATATTTTGTTATAGAAAGTACAAAAAATTTAATGGTGAATTAATAGCCCTATATGGCATATTATATCCAATTGCAAGATTTGTCGCAGAGTTTTACCGTCAGCCTGATTTTCAGCTTGGATTTATCTATGGCGGATGGCTAACTCAGGGGCAGTTGCTATCTTTTGTAATGTTTTGTATTGGTGTTGGTTTATACTTTTATCTTTACTCAAAAAATGGCTTTAAAGTAAAAAATATTTAACTTAAATATATTTTAATAATTTTTATAGTAGTATGTATTTTGATAATGCAACGGCATTACAAATCTACTTAGAAAGGATTTAGCGTGAGTAAGCTAATCGAAGGCTTTTTAGGTCAAAGTCTTGAGGGTAAAAAGAGTCTTATGCCTGCACGATTGGATTTTATCCAAAGTGCTAGTGGGCTTTTTTTGGCACTGTTCATGTGGGCACACATGTTTTTTGTTGCATCTATTCTACTCGGAAAAGATGCTATGTACACCATCTCAAAATTTTTTGAAGGATCTGCATTTTTTAATGAACCAAAACCAATTTTGGTTTCACTTGTGGTTTTTGTGGTTTTTGTCATTTTTATAGTACACGCTGGACTTGCAATGAGAAAACTACCTATCAATTTTCGCCAATGGCAAGTATATAAAACTCATATGGGGATGATGAAGCACCCAGACACTACTATGTGGTTTTTTCAAGCTGCTACTGGTTTTGTTATGTTTTTCTTAGGTTCAGCACACCTTTTTATGATGATGACAAAAGCTCACACAATAGGACCATTTGGATCAGCTGATAGAATGTGGAGTGATTTTATGTGGCCATTTTACCTTATACTTTTACTAGCCGTTGAAGTTCATGGGACTGTTGGACTATATCGCCTTTGTGTTAAATGGGGTTGGTTTGAAGGAAAAAATGCAAAAGAGACAAGAGTTAAACTTATGAAAGTAAAATGGGGAATTACAATATTTTTTGTCAGCCTAGGCTTACTTACGCTACTAGCATATATGAAAATTGGATATGACCATAGAAATAATGCAGGGGAAAAATATCATCCAACTACACAGATTATTACACCCTGTATCAAGGAGGCAAGAGTATGAAAATAAAATATTGTGATGCATTAGTAATCGGTGGAGGATTAGCAGGACTAAGAGCTGCAGTTGCCGCTGGAGACAAAGGACTTAGTACGACAGTTTTAAGTCTTGTGCCTGTAAAACGCTCTCACTCAGCTGCTGCACAAGGTGGCATGCAGGCAAGTTTGGGAAATTCAAAAATGAGCCAAGGGGACAATGAAGATTTACACTTTGCTGATACCGTAAAGGGAAGTGACTGGGGGTGTGACCAAGAAGTAGCTAGAATGTTTGTTACAACTGCCCCAAAAGCCATTCGACAACTTGCAGCTTGGGGTGTGCCTTGGACTAGGATAACAAAGGGAAAAAGAACCGCGGTTATAAACGCACAAAAAACAACCATAGAAGAAGATGAAGAGGTTCATGGACTTATCCACTCAAGAGACTTTGGTGGCACAAAAAAATGGAGAACCTGTTACACAGCAGACGCCACTGGACACACTATGCTTTTTGGTGTGGCAAATGAGGCTATTAAACATGAAGTAAATATTGAAGACAGAAAAGAAGCAATTGCACTTATTCATAAAAACAATCGTTGCTATGGTGCGATTGTGCGAGATTTAATCACAGGTGAGCTTGCAGCTTATGTAGCAAAAGGTACCTGCATTGCAACTGGTGGATATGGAAGAGTTTATAAGCAAACCACAAATGCAGTAATTTGTGAGGGAACTGGAGCCGCTATCGCACTTGAGACTGGTGTTGCAACTTTAGGAAATATGGAAGCAGTTCAATTTCACCCAACCCCAATAGTTCCAAGCGGAATACTTTTAACTGAGGGTTGTCGTGGTGATGGTGGAATTTTGCGTGATGTGGACGGACATAGATTTATGCCAGATTACGAACCAGAAAAAAAAGAACTTGCAAGCCGTGATGTTGTTAGCAGAAGAATGATGGAGCATATCAGAAATGGAAAAGGAGTTCCTAGCCCTTATGGAGAGCATGTTTGGCTTGATATTTCTATTTTAGGAAGAGAGCATATAGAGAAAAACTTGCGTGATGTCCAAGAGATTTGCCAGATTTTTAATGGAATTGACCCAGCAGATGAAGGCTCAAAAGGTTGGGCGCCAGTTTTACCTATGCAACACTACTCAATGGGTGGCATAAAAACAAAACCAACAGGAGAGAGTCCAACTCTAAAAGGACTTTTTGCATGTGGCGAGGCGGCTTGTTGGGATATGCATGGATTTAACAGACTTGGTGGAAACTCGGTAAGTGAAACTGTTGTTGCTGGTATGATTATTGGTGATTATTTTGCGGATTTTTGCCTAGAAAACGACATCGACATTGAGACAAAAACTATCCAAGAAGCACTTAAAAAACAAGAGGATTTTATAGACGAGCTTTTAACTAAAAACGGCAAAAATGATGTATTTGAAATAAAAAATCGCATGAAAGAAGTAATGTGGGACAAAGTTGCTATCTTTAGAGATGGAGAGGGTCTTGAAAGTGCCGTTAAAGAGCTAGAAGAACTTTACTTAAAATCCCTTGATGTAAAAGTTACTTCTAAGCAAAAAAGTGCAAACCCAGAGCTTGAAGAGGCTTACAGAGTGCCAAAAATGCTAAAAGTTGCCCTTTGCGTTGCGAAAGGTGCACTGCTTAGAACAGAAAGTAGAGGCGCTCACTACAGAGAAGATTATCTAAAAAGAGATGATAAAAACTGGCTTAAGAGAACACTTACTTCATGGCAAGAAGGAGATGTTAGCCCAAGGGTTGATTACGAACCACTTGACATTATGAAAATGGAGATGCCTCCAGCATTTCGTGGTTATGGGGTAAAAGGAATGATAATCGAACACCCAGACTCAGCAAAACGCCAAGAAGAAGTAGATAAAATCAGAGAAAAAATGGAAGAGGAAGGCAAAAGCAGACATGAAATCCAAGACGCTTTAATGCCTTTTGAGCTTCAAGAAAAATTTAAAACACCAAATGAAAGAGTAGGAGTTGGCTATGAGTAGAAAAATCACTATAAAGGCGTTTAAATACAGTCCAAATTCAAAAATATCAAAACCGCATTTTGCTACTTACGAGCTTGAAGAGACTCCTGGAATGACACTTTTTATCGCTTTAAGTATGATTAGAGAAAAGTATGATGCGGATTTAAGCTTTGATTTTGTTTGTAGAGCTGGGATTTGTGGAAGTTGTGGCATGATGGTAAATGGTCGCCCTGCCCTTGCATGCAGAACCTTAACAAAAAGTTTTGAAAGTGGTGTCATTACACTTATGCCTCTTCCTGCGTTTAAACTCATAAAAGACCTTTCAGTAAATACAGGCGAATGGATGGAAGGCATGAGTAAAAGAGTAGAAAGCTGGGTTCATAGCTCAACTGAAACTGACATCAGCAAGATAGAAAAACACATTGACCCAGATGTAGCCGAAGAGACTTTTGAGCTAGATAGATGTATTGAGTGTGGTATATGCGTTGCAGCATGTGGCACAAAACTTATGAGACCAGATTTTGTCGGTGCTGTTGGATTAAACAGAGTTGCGAGATTTAGAGTTGACCCTTACGATGAGCGAACCGATGAAGACTTTTACGAGTTAGTCGGAGATGACAACGGTGTGTTTGGCTGTATGAGCTTGCTTGCATGTGAAGACAACTGCCCAAAACACTTGCCACTTCAAAGTAAAATCGCTTACATGAGAAGACAACTTGTAAAAGTTGGTATAAAAGCTAGTTAAACTTTTTAAAAGATTAAATACTCAAAACTTTAATAACAGTTTTGAGTATTTTTTCTCAATTAATCCGGCACTGTAAAACCAACTGCGTAAATCCAATTCAACCAACAAGATATAAATCGCTTTAGGATAAAATATCTTGTTGGATTTAAAATATAATATTTTAAAGAATTTACACATGAGCATATTAAACAAAGAAGAACTAAGAAAACACTGCGAAGCGATGAGCCTTAAGGCGAATAAATCAAAGAAGGTAAAGGCATAGATATTGAAAGCATACTAGATGAATTTAAAGGTATGCTTCAAGAGGTTTACCAAACAGCCTCAGAAGTAGAATTAACAGAACACTTAGGCTATGAAAAATATCAAGAATCGAATAATTCTAATCATCGTAATGGAACCAATAAAAAGACTTTATTACTTCACCAATAAATAAGCTGAATTATGATATAATAAAACTATGGAAAAAATAGATGCAAGAAAATTAACTCCAAGAGAGTTAGAAGAGAAAA
>PDWI01004379.1_pt1 | contig 19010 bp, 21 predicted proteins | sample 1430891 | NCBI WGS metagenome assembly PDWI01 (sample SAMN01162508, study PRJNA174530) | Oral metagenome, whole genome shotgun sequencing project. | biome: Marine environment; feature: Marine mammal; material: Swab sample of the gingival sulcus; isolation source: swab sample of gingival sulcus...
TTTGAGCGTATTTGTCTCTCTAGATATCTAGGATATAAAATAGGACATTATCTAGATCCTACCTCTTGGAGGTGTTCGATGGTATGGTCTGCTTACCTGTCTCTTCCCTTATCACTTGCTAAAGTTGGCGAAGTGCTTGGACTTGATAAGAAAAAACTATCGGAAGGTAAAGACTTAATTCGATATTTTTCAGTTCCTTGTAAACCTACGAAATCAAATAAAGGGAGAACTAGAAATTACTATTATCATGATATGAAAAAATGGGAGAGGTTTAAAGAATATAATAAAAGAGATGTTGAAGTGGAAACTCAAATACAGAAAAAACTAGCGAACTTTAAAGTACCACAGTTTATATGGGATGAGTACGTGTTAGACCAGAGAATAAATGATAGAGGGATAAAAGTAGATAGGAAGTTTGTAGAGTCTGCCATAGAGATAAATAAGATAACAAGAGCGAGGAATATAGATGAATTAATTCAGATTACCCACCTTGAAAATCCAAACTCTGTACTTCAAATGAGAGGTTGGTTAAAGACAAGAGGAGTAGAAACTTCTAGCCTTGATAAAAAAAATGTTATAGAACTACTCAAAACTACTGATGATACGGTAGCTAGAGTGCTGACTTTAAGACAGAAAACATCTAGGTCATCTATCAAAAAGTATGAAGCAATAATAAATGCAGTGTGTTCTGATGATAGATGTCGAGGTATGTTTCAATTTTTAGGTGCTAGTAGGACAGGAAGGTGGAGTGGCAGACTGGTTCAACTTCAAAACTTAAAAAGAAACAGTATGCTTGACTTGTTTCAAGCGAGAGAGCTTGTTAAAAGTAAAAATATCAAAGCACTTGATTTGCTTTATGACGACATAGCAAATACATTATCTGAACTTATAAGAACTGCTTTTATTCCAAAAGAAGACACTAGGTTTTTTGTTGCAGACTTTAGCGCTATTGAAGCAAGGGTTATTGCACACATAGCAAAAGAAGGATGGAGAAGAGAAGTATTTAAAAATGGAGGAGATATATACTGTGCATCTGCTAGTCAAATGTTTGGTGTAGTAGTGGAAAAGCATGGAGTTAACGCTCACTTAAGACAGAAAGGGAAAATAGCAGAATTAGCACTTGGATATGGAGGCTCGGTAGGTGCTCTACTAGCTATGGGCGCTCTTGATATGGGCCTTAAAGAAGAAGAACTGAAACCACTTGTTGACGCGTGGAGAAGCAGTAACCCTAATATAGTAAATTTTTGGTGGCAAGTAGATAGAGCAGTTAAAGACTGTGTAAAGAATAGAATAGCAACGAGTACTCATGGTATTAAATTTATTTACAAGAGTGGGATGTTATTTATTGAACTTCCAAGTAAAAGAAGGCTAACTTACATAAGACCTAAAATAGGAGTTAATAAATTTGGTGGTGAGTCAGTTACTTATGAAGCTGTAGGAAATAATAAAAAATGGGAAAGAGTAGAGAGTTATGGTCCAAAGTTTGTAGAAAATATTGTTCAAGCGATATCAAGAGATTTACTTATGGAGGCAATAAAAAATTTAAGTAATTTAGATATAGTAGCTCATGTTCATGATGAAATAATCCTTGAAGGAAACTTTGATGTTGCAATTGAAAGTATTTATAAAAAAATGAGTATAGCACCAGATTGGATTTCTAACTTGCTACTTAATGCTGATGGATATACCTGTGAGTTTTATAGAAAAGATTAAAAATTTTAGGGAGAGATTAATATTTTAATCTTTTTTTTTGCCTGTGATATATGAAAAAGAAATAGAGTTTCTTTTAAAAATATTATAGGAGGTTAAAAGATGAAAAATAGTAAAAAAACATTTAGGCCACTCGTTTATATATGTGCTCCCTTTAGCGGGGATGTGGAGTTAAATAAAAGCAGGGCGTTAAAATTTGCAGAGTTTGTATATAAAAAAGGTTGTATTCCGATAACCCCACATGTACTATTTCCATTTTTAGATGACAGTAAAGAAGAGGATAGAGAGTCTGCTATGTTTATGGATATTGTTTTGCTTGGTAAAGCAAATGAAGTATGGGTTTTGGGTGATAAGGTAACAAAAGGTATGAAAAGAGAACTTCATATTTCAAGAAGAAGAAAACAAAAAATCAGGTTCTTTAATGATAAGTTTGAGGAGGTAGATGGTAATGCAAATGACGATATATAAATCAAGTGTTACGGGTAATGCAAAAAACTGTATCTATCCATATAAACAAATCATAACGAGTGAGGAGGAGATGAGAGACGTGGCGGAATTTGACCACGTCTGTGCGTCTTTTCAGAGCGACTACAGGAGTAAAGATAATTATTTAAGTGCAGACTGTGATGTGTTTGATTGTGATAACTCTCATAGTAATGATCCAGGTGAGTGGATTTATCCAGAAGACTATGAGTTTATACTGGGTGATGTGAGCTACGTGGTTGTTCCAAGTAGAAACAATATGAAAGTTAAAAATGGACTATCAGCAAGGCCAAGACACCATGTTTATTTTCCTCATAGGTTATTTACAAGTTCAAAAGAGTGTGAAGATTTTAAAAGAAGAGTCTACGAGAGATATAAATTCTTTGATGATAGTGCGCTTGATGCTGCAAGGTTTATTTATGGAAATATAGCAGATAATATTGTTTGGAATGTTGGTTCTAAAAGAATTGATGAAGTTTTAGAAGAAAGTACAACTGATTTATTTGAAGAGTTTGACAAATTAACAGAAAAGATAGGTTCAGGTTCGAGAAACTCTACTATGAGTCATATCGCTGGAAAGATTATAAAACGCTATGGCAATACAGAGGAAGCTAGAGATTTATTTGATAAACATTCACTTAGGTGTGAACCTCCTTTGGGAAACCATGAACTAAATATGATATGGAGTAGTGCCATTAAGTTTGGTAAAAAAGTTCAACAACAAGAAGGATATATCGCACCAGAAAACTACAATCAGGAATTCTATTTAATGCCTAGTGATTTTTCTGATGTAGGTCAAGCGGTAGTCTTATCAAACGAGTATAAAAGTAAGATCAGATACTCTCCATCAACAGATTATCTATTTTACAATGGTAGTTTTTGGGAAGAGTCGCAGCCTAACGCACAGGGCGTGGTTCAAGAATTAACGGATAGACAACTTGAAGAGGCGGAAAATGAAATAAAGAAATGTATGAACGAGATGCTTAAGAATGGTGCTTTTTCTATTCTCACCGCGGTTGGTGCTAAAAAGGCAATGACTCAGTTTGATGAAACTCAAAAAAGAATATATGAACGATATGAAAAGGCTGTTGTTTACCAAAAGTACGCAATAAAAAGAAGGGATAGTAAATACATTTGGTCAGCACTCAAGGAGGCTAGACCACTTATTCAAATCGATCAAAAAGAACTTGATAAAAATGAGTTTTTACTTAACACACCAAGTAGAACGTATGATTTAAAAACGGGTGTGTCTCATGAACATAAATCGGATGATTTTATTACAAAACAGACGAGTGTGGATCCATCAACTGAAGGGATGGATATATGGCTGGACGCACTTGATATATTTTTTAAGGGCGATAAAGAGCTTATAGAATACGTCCAAAAAATAGTAGGCTTGTCTGCTATCGGTAAAGTTTATATTGAGGCGCTTATTATAGCGTACGGAGAAGGAAGTAATGGGAAGAGCACATTTTGGAATACGATAGCAAGAGTGCTTGGTACTTATAGTGGAACTATGTCAGCAGATATTTTAACAGTTGGTTCAAGACGAAATGTGAAACCAGAACTTGCCGAAGCAAAGGGCAAAAGGCTACTTATTGCTGCAGAACTGGAAGAGGGAATGAGAATGAATACGTCAAATGTGAAACAGTTATGTTCAACGGATGAAATTGGAGCGGAGAAGAAATTTAAATCTCCATTTAGCTATACCCCTTCTCATACTTTAGTTCTTTATACGAACCATCTACCTCGAGTTGGAGCAATAGACAAAGGAACGTGGAGAAGGCTTATTGTAATACCATTTAACGCAAAAATTGAAGGAAGTAGTGATATAAAAAACTACGCCGATTATATTTATGAGAAATCTTCTGGTGCAGTACTTAAGTGGATAATCGATGGTGCTAAAAAAATCATAAAGGAAAACTTTATTATTAAAACGCCAGACATTGTAAAAAAAGCAGTTAGTAAGTATCAAGAAAATAATGATTGGTTTACTCATTTTATGGAAGAGTGCTGTGATGTGGGTGAGTCATATCAAGAAAAGAGTGGCGATTTATATGGTGAGTACCGTGCTTTTTGTATACGCATGGGTGAGTTTATAAGAAGTACAACAGATTTTTATACAACCCTTGATGTGGAGGGTTTTAAAAGGAAAAGAACGAAACATGGATCTGTTATAAAAGGTTTAAAAATCAAGTCAGAATTCGATAATTAGCTTTAAAGGGTGTAAGGCGATGATAGTCAATTACATAACCTTTCTATAGGGGTTAAAAAAAATAGGGTCTATAGATAATATAGGAAAATGACTTACATACAGTTACACCCTGTCGAAATATAGGAGTTATAAATGTTAGAAAAAGAAGTAGAAAAGAAGCTAGTAAGAAGTGTTAAAGCTAAGGGAGGCATTTGTTTTAAGTTTAATTCTTTAAGCATGGTTGGTATTCCTGATAGGCTGGTTTTAATGCAGGGAGGTAGATTAGCTTTTGTGGAGCTTAAGAGAAAAGGAAAAAAGCCGAGACCCCTTCAGAGAAAAAGAATGAAGGATTTAAAAAATTTAGGTTTTAAATGTTTTGTTATTGATGAAGCTACACAAATAGGAGGTGTTATCGATGAAATACTGTCCCCATAATTATCAGAACTACGCTACAAAGTTTATTGTGAGTAAAAAGATATCCGCTATTCTTCTTGCGATGGGACTTGGTAAGAGCGTTATAACACTTACAGCTATTGATGAACTGATGCTTGATTTATTTGATGTTAGTAAAGTACTTGTTATAGCGCCTCTTCGTGTAGCAAAGTCTACTTGGCCTAGTGAGATCAAAAAGTGGGATCATCTAAAAGATTTAACATACTCTGTTGTAGTTGGAAGTAAATCTGAGAGAATAAAGGCACTTACAAAAAAAGCACATATCTATATTATAAATCGTGAGAATGTCGTGTGGCTTGTAGATAAAAGTGGTTATACATTTGATTTTGATATGGTTGTAGTTGATGAACTATCAAGTTTTAAATCGTACTCATCGAAACGCTTTAAAAGCCTAATTAAAGTAAGACCGAAGGTTAAAAGAATAGTAGGTCTTACTGGTACACCATCTTCAAATGGACTTATGGATTTATGGGCGGAGTTTAGATTACTAGACTTTGGAGAAAGACTGGAGAGATATATAACGCATTATCGTAATAAGTATTTTTTACCAGATAAAAGAAACGGAATGCAAATTTTTTCATATAAGCCAAGAGAAGGTGCGGAAAAAGATATTTATAAAAGATTATCTGATATCACAATCTCAATGAGGGCAAGTGATTATCTTACAATGCCAAGACTTATATCTCGTGAAGTAAAAGTAGAACTTGATATAAAAGAAAAAAAGATATACGAGAAGTTTAAAAAGGATATGGTAGCGGAGATAAAGGGAAAAGAAATTGATGCTATAAATGCTGCTGCTCTATCAAACAAACTACTTCAAATGGCAAGTGGATCTATTTATGATGAGAAGGCTCTAGCGCATCATATCCACGATAAAAAGCTTGATAAGTTAGAAGATTTAATAGAAGGTGCTAATGGAAAACCTGTTCTTGTAGCTTACTGGTTTAAAAGCGATAAAGAGAGAATCACTAAAAGGTTTCATGTGCGAGAAATTAAAACTGCAGAAGATATACAGGACTGGAACGATGGTAAAATTCCAGTTGCTATCCTTCATCCAGCTAGTGCAGGCCATGGTCTTAATCTACAAAGTGGTGGTGCAACACTGATATGGTTTTCTCTTATTTGGTCATTAGAACTCTATCAGCAAACCAATGCAAGGCTTTTTAGACAAGGCCAAAAAGAAACTGTTGTGATTCATCATATAGTGTGTGTAGGTACTATTGATGAGCAAGTAATAAAGGCGTTAAAAAGAAAGGATAAAACACAGTCTGCACTAATAGATGCGGTAAAAGTAAATTTAGAGTAGGAGTTCTAAAGAGAACTTACCTCTGGAAGGTGAGAGGTAAGAAATGAAAGCAAAAGAATATTTTAGAGAAATAAATATTTTGAAAAATAGAATTGAATTTAAGATAGAAAAGGCAGAGTTTTATAAAGAACTTTCACAGAATTCAGCAGGAGTAATATATAGTGATATGCCAAGACCTCCAAAAGGTAAGATTAGACGACCTATGGAAGAAGCACTTATAAAAGCGATCGATTTAGAAATTGAGGTTACTAAGGATAGAGAAAAGTTAAGTAGACTGATAATAGAAGTGATGGGATATATAGAAATGCTAGATGATATTAAACTACAGAAAATTCTAATTCTTAGATACTTAAAAAATAAGATATGGAAAGAAATACAAAAAGAATTAAACTATTCAAAAGGTAGTGTGCTTAATTATAATAAAATAGCGATTTCAAGATTGGACACTATAATTTCTAAAAATTGTACCTAATTGTACCTAATTGCTACTTGAAAATACCATTGCGATAGTAGTACTATATAATCAGCAAAAATAATATAAACGATGTCAAAGCCTTATGGGATAAAACTCATGGGGCTTTTTCTATGAAGAAGAAGGAGGAAGCAGTGCCGAGGAAACCTAAAAGGCCATGTTCTTTTCCAAGTTGTCCTAAGTTAACAGATGGTAGGTTTTGTGAAGAGCATAAAAGAAAAGAGAATAAGCGATACGAAAAGTATGATAGAAACCCAGAAGTAAAGAAAAGATATGGGAAGGCTTGGAGAAGAGTAAGAAGTAGATATGTTAAGACTCATCCTTTTTGTGAGATGTGTTTTGAAGAAGGTGTCCTTACACCAGTAGAAGAGGTGCATCACAAGATACCTTTATCAGAGGGTGGTACTCATGGTATCGATAATCTTATTTCTCTTTGTAAGTCCTGTCACTCTAGAGTTCATGCTAAAAGGGGAGACAGGTGGAAAAGAAAGACCTAGGGGGGTAAAAATCTCTGAAAGCTAGTCAGGAGAACAACGGGCGCCTCCCTTCACGCAGAAAAAAGCCGAAATCAAAAGGGTAATAGGGAGAAATCAAAAAATAAAGGAAGAAATGAGGTGATAAGATGCCAACGAAATCGAATAATACTGGTGGACGAGGTGGCAAAAGAGCAGGAGCAGGAAGAAAGAAAAAGGCGTTAAGTGAAAAGGTAAAGAGTAAAAATGCAAAGGCACAGGTTTTAGACATACCTGAAATAGAAGGTGTAGATATGCCAAAACCGAATGAACTTTTATCGGCAGTTCAAAGAGATGGTGAGAAATTACAAGCAGAAGAAATCTACACAGAAACATGGAAGTGGCTCAAAGATTTAGGATGTAGTTCAAAAGTATCTCCACAGCTACTTGAAAGATACGCGATGTGCAGTGCTAGATGGATACAATGCGAGGAGATGACAAATAAGTTAGGATTTTTATCCAAGCATCCAACGACAAATAAACCAATACCATCGCCTTTTATAAATATAGGAATTAATTATATGAATCAAGCAGTAAGACTTTGGAATGAGATCTTTCAAATTGTCAAAGAAAACTGTAGCACAGATTTTGATGGTATTTCACCACAAAATGATTTAATGGAGAGGTTACTTAGTTCAAAGAAAGGAGTATACAAATGATTGAAAAAGTAAATCCTAAACATCCAGATAAGATAGCTGATAGAATTGCAGGAGCAATTGTTGACTTAGCTTATGAAATTATAGACGAACCCAAAATAGCAGTTGAGGTTTTGATTGGCCATGGAGTTTGTCACGTTATTATTGAGACTACTGTGGAACTAGAAGTAGAAAGAGTGGAGAGCGCTATACATAGACTAGCAGGAAACATAAAAGCGGACATTAAAATAGTAAAGCAAGACGCTCATTTAACGAAGAACCAGGTAGGAGAAATAAGATGTGGGGACAATGGAATTTTTAAAGGTGTTCCTTTAACGGATGAAGAGAAGACGCTATCTAAGATTGCAAGAAATATTTATAAAAGATATCCATTTGATGGTAAATACATTTTGGATAATGAAAGGCTTATCATTTGTCAGTCAAATGCCAAAACAAAAGACTTAGAAGGTGAGTATCCTTATGCAGTAGTTAATCCTCTTGGGTACTGGACAGGTGGAACTGATGTTGACTCTGGTGCTACAAATAGAAAGCTTGGTTCTGATATGGCAACTAGTGTAACTGGTGGAGGTCTTCATGGGAAAGACTTATCAAAAGCGGATGTGAGTGTAAATATTTATGCGTTTTTAAAAGCGCAGGAAACAGGAAGAGTAGTCGAACTCTCATGTGCGATTGGAGATAATAGTATTGATGGCAAAGCGTACCATGAGATAGTAAAGATAGCTAGAACATATATAGACTCTATTGGTGGATTTGAGAAATTCGCAGAGTGGGGTCTTTTTTAGTTATGGTAAAAAGAACATTGACACATTCTAATGAGAAAATCCTATGGATAACTAATATGTTAAGTAAAATAGGTGTTTCAGATTATAGATTTTGTGTGGAAAATGATTGTTATGTTTGTGATAAGGAAGGTAATTTTTATTCTGTTTGTTATAGAAGCACTACAAATAATGGTGGATTATATGAAAAATATAGAATAAATAAACTAAAAGGCAGTATAGATAGAGATGGATATAGAACTTATAAGATTTCGCTTGATGGTAGAAGGAAACATTTAAAAGCACACAGATTAATGTTAAACGCTTGGAAAGGTGTAAGTAATTTATGTGTTAACCATATTGATGGTAATAAATTGAATAATCATTTAGAAAATATTGAATGGGTTACAGTTAAAGAAAATAATATTCATGCAATTAAAAATGGATTGAGAAGTGGAGTTGTTACACGAAGATGTGGTCTTTATAGAATACATACTGCAGAATGGATGACAATTTATGTATTAAATAAACATTTTAATTACTCTATTACAAAATTAGCTAAGTCATATAAATGTAGCAGACCTATTATTTCAGAAATAATAAAAAAGATTAGAGGAGTTATGAAGGAGGCAGGAATAGAATGAAGAATAAATTATTAAAATATGAATTAGTAAAAATTGAAAAATTAATCCCTTATGTAAATAATTCTCGTACACATACAGAAGAGCAGATTAAACAAGTTGCATCAAGTATTAAAGAATTTGGATTTTTAAATCCTATTTTAATATCTGATGATGATGGTGTAATTGCAGGACATTGCAGATTGATGGCAGCACAAAAATTAGGAATAAAAGAAGTTCCATGTATTAAAGAAAATTATTTAACAGAGACACAAAAGAAAGCGTACATAATTGCTGATAATAAATTAGCGCTTAATGCTGGCTGGGATAATGAACTACTTAGTATTGAACTGAGTGAACTTGAAGGTAGCAACTTTGATATTGATGTCATCGGTTTTAGTGCCGAAGAATTATCTAAAATCTTTGACTCAGTAACTGATGCAAGAGAAGATAACTTTGATGTTGAAGAAGAACTAAATAAACCATGTTTTAGTAAAGATGGTGACATATGGAAAATAGGAAAGCATCGAGTTATTTGTGGAGATTCAACGGATATAAAAACTTATGAAAAATTACTAGTTGGCAAAAAAGTAAATTTAGTATGTACTGACCCACCATATATGGTTGATCTTGACAGTGCCTCTGGCAAAATAAAAAACGATAATCTGAAAGATAAAGAAGCCTATGAGTTTTTGCTCAAGGCTTTTAATAATTTTAAGGAAAGTATGTCGAAGGATGCATCCATTTATGTTTTCTATGCAACGATGAAAGCAAGAATTTTTTATGATGCATATGAAGATGCGGGATTTAAAGTGGGAGCAGGTCTTATTTGGAAGAAACCAAGAGCTCCACTTATGAGGACAGATTGGAAATTTAATATGGAGCCAATTATATGGGGATGGAGAAGTGATGGTAAACATATATGGTATGGAGATCAAAAGCAAAAAGCGGTATTTGAGTTTGATGGACTTTCTAGTTCTAAAACAGAAGGCTTTGGGCATCCATCTTCAAAACCAGTACCTTTAATTGCTTATCTAATTAAACAATGTACTCAAACAAATGGTTTAGTACTTGATGGATTTTTAGGTTCAGCAACAACACTTATAGCATGTGAGGAATTAGATAGAATTTGTTATGGTGTGGAAGTAGAACCGAAGTTTGTAGATGTTGCAGTGAAACGATATATAGAATTTAAAGGCGGAGATAGTTCGGATGTTTATGTTATTAGAGATGGAAAAGAATATAAATATACTGATGTTGAGGTAAAAGATGAGAAATGTTAAATATGAATTATCTGATGATAAAAAAGTAGTTTATGGACATTTATCCAATGGCATAGTGTTTATGATTAGTCCTGACAAGTTTTATAAAATTAAAGATATTGATTTTTATTTAAATAGCAATGATAGGAAATATACTGTTTATATAATTGATAAAGAAGGAATACCAATACATCGTCATATCATGAACAAACGAAAAGGATTTATGATAGACCATATTAACTTAAATACGTTTGATAATAGAAATGAAAATTTAAGGTTTTGTACTCATCAACAAAATATGATAAATCGTTCGTTACAAAAAAACAATACATCTGGAATAACAGGGGTTAGTTATTATCAACCGAGAAAAAAATTCAGAGCAAGAATAAAAATTAGTAAACAAGATATTCATTTAGGATATTACGATACATTTGAAGATGCTATCAAAGCCAGAAATGTGGCTATGAAGTGTATGTTTGGACAGTATGGAAGATATAACGATGTTGATGAAATTCCAAAATGGATACAAAGTAAAGTTATTGAAAAGTGTGCTAGGTTTTCGCATTTAACAGAACATAGTGCATTTTTTGATTTTTGGGAAGTAAAAGATGAGTAATCTAACGTTAGGTAGTCTTTTTTCAGGTTCAGGAGGATTTGAGTTAGCGGGGATAATTTCTGGAATAAGGCCTGTGTGGAATTCTGAAATAGAGCCATTTCCGATAAGAGTTACTACAAAAAGAATGCCTGAAGTAAAACACTTAGGAGATATAAGTAAGATAGATGGAAGTAAAATAGAACCAGTAGATATAATAACTTTTGGTTCTCCTTGTCAGGATTTATCAATAGCAGGAAAAAGAGGTGGACTGGGAGGAAAAAGATCTAGTCTTTTTTATGAGGCGATAAGAATAGTTAAAGAAATGAGGAGTAAAACAAATGGAGAGTATCCGAAATACATCGTTTGGGAAAATGTGCTTGGAGCATTCTCAAGTAACAAAGGAGAAGACTTTAGATGTGTCATTGAAGAAATCTGTAAAATTAAAGAAGAAAAGATATCTATACCTAAACCTATCAAATGGGAAAATGCAGGAGAAATCGTGGGAAAAGGTTACTGCTTATCGTGGAGAGTGCTTGATGCGAGATATTTTGGAGTACCACAAAGAAGAAGGCGAATCTTCCTTGTCGCAGATTTTAATGGAACAAGTGCCGGTGAGATTTTATTTGAGCAAGAGAGCATGTCTTGGGATACTAACGAGGGCAAAAAAGCGTGGGAAAGATTTACCAATTATTCTAAAACAAGCACTGATAAATACATCAAAACTGTACTAAATGATCAAGGTGGAGAAAGGATGGATGTAACAGAAAACTATACAACAACCTTATGTGCAAAGGGTGGTCATCAAACCCTTGTGTTTGAAAATCATGGGCAAGATTTAAGGTTTAATGGACCACTAGATGTTAGTACTACACTTGGGGCTAATCTTGGGACAGGAGGCAATAATCAGCCTTTTGTTTTAGAAGTAAAAAGAGATCAAACCCACAGTTTTGATGTTAGATTAACATCGGATAACACGAAAAATAAAAGAGCAAATGTTTATGAAACTAAAATATCAAGAGCACTTGATACTGGGGGAAATAATCCTGATTCAAATCAAGGAGGTGTTGCGGTTTGTTATTCAACATCAAAAAGTTCTTTTCACACAAAAGCAGAAAGAGAGATAGTTAATACTCTTGTTGCGACAGATTATAAGGATCCCCCATTAATAAATGATAATTTTATAGTTAGAAGATTAACGCCTTTTGAGTGTGGTAGGTTACAAGGCTTTCCTGATTATTGGTGTGAAGATTTAGAAACAGAAGTTCCTACTTATAAGGAACTTAAATTTTTTAGAGAAGTATTTGAAACTCATAGAAAGTTGGTTACGAAAGCTAAAAGACAAAAAAGTGATAAACAGATAATTAAGTGGCTTAAGAATCCATATACTGATAGTGTAATGTATAAAATGTGGGGTAATGGAGTTGCTCTTCCATGTACTGTTTTTGTACTTCATGGTATTAAGAAATATTATGAAAATAAAGCTTGAAATCACTTGACTTTATAAGGATTTAGAGTGATATATAATATAACAAAAACAAAGGGAGAAAACACTATGAATGAAGTTGAAAAGAAGTTTGAAAGCTTTTGTAAACAGAGCATATACAATTTTGAGACTTTGGAAGAACGATATAGAGACGACTTAGACTTTCATGACGTTCCAGTATGGACTATCAGAGAGTTGATGCAAAAAGCATATGATCTTGGAAGAGAAGATGCAATGAAGGAAATGAGAAGTGAATGAAAAGACCGAGCAACGATGTTATACGAGCATTAAAAGAAGAATATCCAAAAGGTTCAAGGATAGAATTTTTAAAAATGGATGATAAGTATGCACCTGAAATTGGAACAAAAGGAACAGTTATTGGTGTTGATGATATTGGGTCAATTATGGTTCGTTGGGATAATGGGAGTTCATTAAGTGTTGTTTATAACCACGATGTATGCAGGAGGATTAAATAATGAGTATAAGAGCTAGAGTAGCATTTAAAGAAGATGGAAAAGGTAAATCAATATATTTACACTTTGCAGGAAACGTTGAGCGCACATTACCATTTTTAATAACACATTATAGTGATGTTAAGAAAGTAAAGGATCTAATAAATTTGGGAGATGCTTCATTTTTAGAAAAGAATGTATTTCCTAAAACAAAGACACATAGTTACAAGACACCTGAAGAGGGCGTTACTGTCTTTTATGGAAGGGATAGAGGAGAAATGGCTACTCAGGCAAAAAGATTTTATAGTTTTAAACAGTTAGAAAAACAAGCAAAAGATAGCTTTGCAGACTTTCTTTATATCTTTGACTGTGATAAAAAACTTTGGGAGTACAAAAGAATCATATAGATAGTACTAGGAAACGAGCTCAAAAGGCTCTTTTTTTAATAGGAAGAAGGTACGTTTGAAAAAATATAAACCAACAAAATTTAAATTAAAAACATCAGTGTATGATAAAGCGAGTGCAGACTACGCGGTAAACTTTATAGAATGTTTAACTCACACAAAAGGGAAGTGGGCAGGTAAGAAGTTTGAACTCCTTGACTGGCAGGAGACTATTATAAGAGATTTGTTTGGAGTCATTAAGCCCGATGGGTATAGACAGTTTAATACCGCTTATATTGAGATACCAAAAAAGATGGGAAAAAGTGAACTTGCAGCAGCAGTTGCTCTTTTACTTTGCTGCGGTGATGGTGAGGAGAGAGCAGAAGTCTATGGGTGCGCGGCTGATAGAGGACAGGCCACAATAGTTTTCGATGTTGCAGCTGATATGGTAAGGATGTGTCCTGCACTGAATCGAAGAGTTAAAATACTTACGTCTCAAAAAAGGATTATATACTTACCAACAAATAGTTTCTATCAGGTGCTATCAGCTGAAGCATATTCAAAGCATGGTTTTAATATCCATGGTGTTGTATTTGATGAACTTCACACACAACCAAACAGAAAACTATTTGATGTAATGACAAAAGGTTCAGGTGATGCTAGAACACAACCACTTTACTTTCTGATAACAACAGCTGGAACGGATACGAATTCTATATGTTATGAAACACATATGAAGGCAAAAGACATACTACATGGCAGAAAAATAGATCCAACTTTTTATCCTGTAATATATGGTGCTAATGAAGATGACGATTGGACAGATGAAAAGGTGTGGAAAAAAGCAAATCCATCACTAGGAGTTACAGTTTCTATTGATAAAGTGAGAGTTGCTTGTAATTCTGCTAAACAAAATCCGGCGGAAGAAAATGCATTTAGGCAACTTAGACTTAATCAATGGGTGAAACAGTCTGTAAGGTGGATGCCTATGGATAAATGGGACAAGTGTAGTTTTAATGTAGATGAAAAAGCACTTGAAGGAAGAGTTTGTTATGGTGGTCTTGATTTATCTTCTACAACAGACTTAACATCTTTTGTATTAGTATTTCCACCAGAGGATGAATATGACAAATATAGTATTATCCCATTTTTTTGGATTCCTGAAGACACACTTGATATGAGAGTTAGAAAAGACCATGTCCCTTATGATTTGTGGGAAAAACAAGGATACATTAAAACTACAGAAGGAAATGTAGTTCACTATGGTTTTATTGAAAAATTTATAGAAGAGTTAGGAGAAAGGTTTAACATAAAAGAGATTGCTTTTGATAGATGGGGAGCAGTTCAAATGGTTCAGAATTTAGAAGGCATGGGTTTTACAGTTGTTCCATTTGGTCAGGGTTTTAAGGATATGAGTCCACCAACGAAGGAGCTAATGAAACTTACACTAGAAAAGAAGATAGCTCATGGAGGTCATCCTGTTCTTAGATGGAATATGGACAATATCTTTATAAGGAGAGACCCTGCAGGTAACATAAAAGCGGATAAAGAGAAATCTACTGAAAAAATAGATGGTGTTATAGCAACAATAATGGCGCTTGATCGGGCGATACGATGTGGAAATGTGAATACGGAAAGCGTTTATGATGAGAGAGGACTTTTATTTATATAGGTATAATGAAAGCACCTCAAATAAGGTGCTTTTTTAAAGGAGGGTTGCTGTACGCGTCTAAAATAATAAACGGTTTTATAACTAGACACAAGTATGTCAATATGGTTTTTAACATACGTACCCCCTTTCAATCTTAGTATAGAATATGCGAAGTAAAAAATCAAATTATTTGCTTTAATTTAAAGGAGAGTTATGAAATTTTTAGAAAAAATATTTAAATCAAGAGATAGACCACAAAATAAAATGTCAGGTAGCACATATAGTTTTTTAAATGGTATTAGTTCTAGTGGAAAAAGAGTAAATGAAAAAACAGCAATGCAAATGACTGCAGTATATAGCTGTGTAAGAATTTTATCAGAAACACTAGCGAGTCTCCCTTTTCACGTCTATGAGTATACAGATGTAGGAAGCACAAAAGCAAAAGAACACCCACTTTACAGACTTTTACATGATGAACCTAATCCTGAAATGACAAGTTTTATCTTTAGAGAAACCTTAATGACACATTTGCTTTTGTGGGGCAATGCCTACGCACAAATTATTAGAAATGGCAAAGGAGAGGTGGTGAGTATTTATCCTCTTATGCCAGATAAGATGAAAGTAGATCGTGATGATAAAGGAAGGCTCTTTTATGAGTACTCTATTTCTGATGGTATGAGCACTAGTAAGAATATAAAACTAAAAGAGAGTGATGTGCTCCATATACCAGGACTTGGTTTTGACGGTCTTGTTGGATACTCGCCAATTGCTATGGCTAAAAATGCAATAGGTATGGCGATAGCGACTGAAGAGTATGGTGCAAAGTTTTTTTCAAATGGCGCAACACCAAGTGGAATACTTGAACATCCTGGTACTGTAAAAAATCCACAAGCGATGAGGGAAAGTTGGAGTAATGGCTTTTCAGGAAAGAATGCACATAAAGTTGCAATCCTTGAAGAGGGAATGAAGTATACTCCTATTTCCGTACCACCAAATGAAGCACAGTTTTTAGAAACTAGGAAGTTTCAGATTAATGAGATAGCTAGAATCTTTAGAGTTCCACCACATATGGTTGGAGATTTAGAGAAGTCTAGCTTTTCTAATATAGAGCAACAATCACTAGAGTTTGTTAAGTATACTCTTGATCCTTGGGTTACTAGATGGGAACAAGCAGTAATTAGGAGACTCTTTAGTGAAGAAGAAAAGAAAAAGTATTATGTAAAGCTAAATGTTGATGGACTACTTAGAGGAGATTATGAGAGTAGGATGAATGGTTATGCAACGGCAAGACAGAATGGTTGGATGAGTGCAAATGATATAAGAGCACTAGAAAATCTGGATAGGATTAGTGAAGAGGAAGGTGGTGACTTATATTTAGTAAATGGAAATATGCTACCACTTAGAAGTGCAGGTGCATTTGTAAAAGAGCAGGAAAAGGAGGAGGTAGATGAAAAGGAAACACAAGTTTTGGAACTGGAAGACAGTAAAGCTAAAGAACCAAAACGAAGAGGAACGTAATGAAGAGAATGTTTTATTTTTAAACGGGACAATAGCAGAAGAATCTTGGTTTGATGATGACATTACACCGAAGCTATTTAAAGATGAATTATCAGAAAATAGTGGGGATATAACAGTATGGATTAACTCACCAGGTGGTGATGTTGTGGCAGCAGCACAAATTTATAACATGTTAAAAGAACATAAAGGAACTGTTACCGTTAAAATTGATGGTATTGCAGCAAGTGCTGCGTCCGTAATTGCTATGGCAGGTAGTAAGGTTTTAATGTCTCCCGTATCAATGATTATGATACATAATCCTATAACATTTGTGTATGGTGATGCTGGAGATTTTGATAAAGCAAAAGCAATGCTTGAGGAGGTAAAAGAGTCCATTATAAATGCATATGAAGTAAAAACTGGACTCTCAAGAACGAAACTAGCTCATCTAATGGATAATGAAACATGGATGAATGCGAATAAAGCATTAGAACTTGGTTTTGCCGATGAGATTACATCACGTGATAGTTATCTAGACTTAGGTGTGCCAGATAATCTCTCGAGTTTTTCACAGGTTAAAGTAGTTAATTCACTGATGGAGAAGATATCAGCTAAAAGCAAAATAGAAAAGAAGGAAGTAGTAAAAAAGGTTAAGGCGAATTCTTTAATGGATCGTCTTTTTTTAATTAAAAATTGGAGGTAACAATGAGTAAAATTTTAGAAATGATTCAAAAAAGGAACGCAGCTTGGAACGCTGCAAAGGCTTATGTTGAAAGTAAGCAAGATAAGGATGGACTTTTATCAGAAGAAGATGCAAAAGTCTATGATGAGTTAGAACAGAAGGTAAAAGATTTTAGTGTTCAAATTGATAGGCTAAAAGAGATGGAAATGATGGATAAGGAGTTATCAAAACCAGTAGCTAGTCCAATTAAGGAAAAACCAATGAATGTAGATAACAATGAAAAGGCGAGAAGAGCGAGAGATGAATATAAAGATGCAATGCTTGAAGCACTACGCTCTAACTTTAGAAGAGTAAGTAATGTGCTTAGTGAAGGAATTGATAGTGATGGGGGATATCTCGTTCCAGAAGAATATGATAAAAGGCTTATTGAGACATTGGAAGAAGAAAATATTATGAGAACGTTAGGTCACATTATTAAAACGGAAGGCAATCACAAGATTAATATCGCGGCAACTAACCCTGCAGCAGCATGGATTGAAGAGGGTGGTGCGTTAAGTTTTGGAGAATCTAAGTTTAAGCAAATATTACTTGATGCCCATAAACTTCATGTTGCCATTAAAGTTACAGAGGAACTTTTATATGATAATGCATTTTCACTTGATACTTACATTATTAGACAATTTGGTAAAGCACTTGCGAATGCAGAAGAAGACGCCTTTTTAAATGGAGATGGTGTTAGTAAACCTACAGGAATATTTCATGCGACAGAAGGTGGAACATTTATGCCTGAAATAACAACGATTAAGAGTGATGACATTATAAATTTAGTACACGCTCTTAAAAGACCATACAGAAAGAATGCATCATTTATCTTAAACGATAAGATTATTGCAAGTATTAGAAAACTTAAAGATAGTAACGGAGCATATATCTGGCAACCGTCTTATCAAGAAGGAGAGCCAGATAGACTACTTGGTTATAAAGTATATACTTCAGCTTTTGCACCTGAAAAGGCTATCGCTTTCGGTGACTTTAGTTACTATAACATAGGGGATAGAGGAACAAGATCATTCCAAGAATTAAAAGAGCTATTTGCGGGTAATGGAATGATTGGTTATGTGGCAAAAGAAAGAGTTGATGGTAAGTTAATTCTTAAAGAAGCAGTACAAATTTTACCGATTAAGGCTTAGGTTGTAAATGAAAGGGGTGTATGTAAGATGACGATAACTTTAGATGAGATGAAAAACTATCTAAGAGTAGATACAAATGAAGATGACACGCTTATTGCATCCCTTATTGTATCTGCTAAAAGCATATGTATGAGTATTGCTAGAATAGATAGTGATGAGGAAATCAAAGACGAAGAGAACTTCAGAGTAGCTGTACTTTATACGGTTGCTTATCTCTATGAACACAGGGAAGAGGCGAACCATAAGGAGATGAACTTAACACTTCGTTCATTACTATTTGGTATTAGAAAGGCGGAGTTTTAATGAAAATATCTCTACTTAATGAGAGAATAATCATTCAAAAATCAGTTGTTCGTACTGATATCATAGGTAATCAGCTTTCTGTTTGGCGTAATTATTTTAGTCCTTTTGCGACCATAAGTTCAGAGTCTCCACTAGAAGTAACATCGGCAGGTAATATCTATGATGAATCGAAAATAGATTTTACTATTAGGTATGTGAGGGAGATAGAAGAAATGAACTCCACAAACTATAGAGTGATTTTTAAAGGGGACATATACAGTATCAAAGGTATTGATCATATGAACTATAAAAAGAAACTTATTAAGATTCATGCTCAGAGGAGTGAGAGATGAAAAGTATAAAGGTTGA
>PDWI01007778.1_pt1 | contig 19009 bp, 12 predicted proteins | sample 1430891 | NCBI WGS metagenome assembly PDWI01 (sample SAMN01162508, study PRJNA174530) | Oral metagenome, whole genome shotgun sequencing project. | biome: Marine environment; feature: Marine mammal; material: Swab sample of the gingival sulcus; isolation source: swab sample of gingival sulcus...
TTACTTACTCATCCCTCCCCCCTCGTTTTCAACTCGGGGTACTCCCTTCAAAGGGAGAATTAAAAGTCAAAATAACAGAAAAGTTAATTATGCAAAGCTTTACCGTGGGAGGGGAATTCCTCTAATCACTAAGTGCTTAGAATAATATTTAATGAATTTATTTTGATGTGCTTGCCCTGCTATCCAATAATAAAAGGGACTGAAACTCCTATGCCTTCTACTGTCAGTCGCAGCGACTTTTGTAAGCCTTTGCACGGCATTCTTTTTCTTTAAGATTAAAAGATAAGGAAAGCAAGGAGCATAAAAAGAAACTATTCCGAAAAAAAAAGTTAAAACTTATGTGTAAAAATTTGGAACTTTAGTAAAAGCTCATTACTTTTGTAGTGTAACATTATAGCATCACACCAAAACACAAGGGGAATGATACAAAATAAAACAAATTGGTAATCAGATAATTAATAGAACACAAACCATATAAATATCAATAAAACAATGATTGAAGTAAAGAACTTAGCTTTTAGCTACAAGAAAAACAAAGCTCTATTTAATGGAATGAACCTCAGCCTTGGAGCAGGTAAAATCGTTGGTCTGCTGGGACGTAACGGAGAGGGTAAATCAACTCTGATGAAGCTTATCTCTGGGCAGTTGCTTGCTCGCCAAGGCGAAGTGCTAACGCTTGGACATCAAGCCTCAAAGAGAGAAGCCGAAATGCTTCAGAAGATCTACATCTTACCTGAAGATATTGACTTCCCTGATATGAGCGTTGGGCAGTACCTCTCTGTTTGGGGAGCGTTCTACCCTACTTACGACGAAGCCCTTGCCCACGAACTTGTGGAGACTTTTGACATCAAGCTTGAGATGAACTTCAAAGCGATGTCTTTGGGGCAGAAAAAGAAAGCAGGGATCGTCCTTGCCCTTGCTTTGCGTACGCCTTTGCTCCTAATGGACGAGCCTACAAATGGCTTGGATATTCCGTCTAAGTCTATCTTCCGCCGAGTGCTGGCTCGCCTAAGCAACGAAGGACAGACGGTTATTATCTCAACGCACCAAGTGAGAGACTTGGAGCAACTTATTGATCACATTCTCCTTTTGGAGCATAACAAGCTGATTTGTAATGCTTCTATTGAGGAACTAAGCGACCGCCTCTGCTTTGACCTCGTCTCTAATATGACTGACAGAAGTCATCTATTATACAGCGAGCCATCTATCGCAGGAGAATATGGCGTTTTTGCTCGTGTGGACGATACCAACGAAGGCGAGTTTAGTATGGAGCTATTCTTCAACTCTATGGTGTCTGCTTCGGACAAAGTCCTCCAACAAATCCACGACATCAATAAGATATAAACAAAGAAAAATAAAAAAATGAAGACAATAAATACGAAACAATGTGGAAGCTCTTTAGGGAGAATCGCATTAGTACTCAAAGCTTTGTGGGCAAAGTTCCACAAAAACACCCTATTTCTGGGCTTGTGGATTATCATTGTTTTTGTCGTTTTGGGCAGAATCAACTATATCTTCAACTTTAATGTAATCAACTTACAGATCTCAAAATTTAGCAATGTGGACATCTTTCAGCGTTATTTGATGGTACTTGCAGCCTTGTCTCTCCTACTTCCGTGGTTCTTCAATAAGTTTGTGCGTCATAGCAAGCCTCTGACTTTTGCCTCTATGCCTGCGAACTTATACGAAAAGATAACGGCACTGATGATTTATTTTCTTGCCATAATGGTCGGAGCTTTGGGGGCAACTTACCTCACGGTACTTATTGACCACGCCCTTGCTCCCGAGACAATGCCTTGGCTTATACCTCTTGGTTTAAGCAGAAATAGTAAAGAAATTTTAGAACAAATCTTTATTAATAGCCAACACGTGCGTAACTTTGTAGTAGCCTGTCTGCTGATAGCTTCGGGCGAATTAACGCTTATCTATAGCTCAATTCGCTTTAAGAAGTATCCTAAAGCCTTCGGTATCGGACTATCTCTTTGGATTCTGGCGATTATCCTTTTTGCCTCTGTCTCAACGAATAACGGATCTTGGCTTGAGGAGTTCTTGACGGATTTAGGACAAGCGAATGCTATACGACTAATTGGAGCAGGACTTTTCCTTATAGACACGGCTCTTCTTGTGGCTATTGCACGCAAACTTAAACGGATAGAAGACTAAAGAATTATGGTATATAAAAAACAAAATTATATAGGCTTTGCTCAAATCACCGAATTGATGATTGACCGCATTCTCATCGGTGAGTACACGGCTGGCAATAGAATCCCCTCTGTCAGAGAAATGGCAGAGATCATAGAGGTAACGCCAAGCACGATTGTCAGAGCCTATAACCGACTGGAAGCCTTAGAGCTTATCTACACCAAGGTAGGTATCGGCTTCTTCATCAGCGACGATGCCCTTGAGAAGTGCCAAACTCTTAGGCTCAAAGAGCTAAAAGAGGAGGTACTCCCTCAAGTGATTCAGAAATGTAATGTCTTAGGACTAAGCAAAGACGAAGTTCTGACAATGATCAGTCAGATAGACACTCAAGAAGTAAATAACAAGCCATAGGCTATAATGTAAAAGACTTATGAATACAACGACAGACTACAACCAAAGCTGGTGGGGACGAGTATATCTACTCCTAAAGCTTGACTTCTACACCTACCGCCGTCCCTTGCTTATAGCCTTGGGCTTAATCTTGCTGTTCTTCAACGTCATCGGACGAATAGGAACAATCTTCGGCTCAAACCTAAGTGATTCGTGGTTTCTAAATACGCCTGTTGATGACCGCTTTATGATGATTAGCTGGCTGGTCTTCGTCGGCTATACCTTCTATATCCACAAACGCTTTCATCATCGCAAACCAATGCCTTTCGTCTCGATACCTGCGAAGTTGGGAGAGAAGGTTTTGGCAATCGGCTTAGGCGTTATCTTCATTCAGCTTGCCTGCTTCTTGACGACCTATCTAAGTGTCTTGATTGACTGGCTAATTGCTCCGAAACAAGTATCGCTTGAGACGAACTTTGACAATATCACGATGGTATTTTTTAATAAGGAGGTTAAGGGGCTTGTCTTTGTAGTAAGATTTTTATACCTACTATTTACGCTTTCTTTCGTCCTAACACTTTGCACGCAGTTCATCAAGCGAAAAAGTTACTTAGCCTCTCTCTTCATCGGCGGAGCTATCTATTTGGGAATATGGACGCTCTTCGGACGCCTCATCTATATAATCGGAGAATATCTTATTTGTAATGGTTGGCTCCCAACCTATGAGTTGAGTCTATACATCGAAAAAAACGAGTCGTTATCCGTATATGCTACCTACGTACCAATAGGACTTATGCTTCTGCTGAACCTTGCTCTTGGCTACTATCTGTACAAAAGACTAAAACGCATAGAGCAATAACCTAATCAGAAGGTCTGCGACCTCGTTTCGACAAGCTCAACGACCAAAAAGAAAAAAATTGGGAGAGTCCTCAAGACTTTCCCAATTTTTTCAACAACACAAATAACTAAAACAAATCTATATCATCTTAAATCTCTTAGTTCAGTTTGTAGTTTCTTACGAGCCAAGTGAATACGGCTCTTGACAGTGCCGAGAGGCACGTCCAATGCTTCCGAAATCTCGTGGTACTTATAGCCAGAGACGTACATAGAGAATGGCTCTTTCAGCACGTCGCTAAGCAATGAAATCGCACGAGTAATCTCCTTCAAGTCCATTGAGCCTTCAGGCGACGAAGGTCCACCTTCGTTGAGTACAGGCACAGCATAGAGGTCTGTCTCGTAGTCAATGACTTTCTGACGACGTGTAATTTTGTGATAGTTGTTGATAAAGAGATTACGCATAATGGTCAAGACCCAAGCCTTAAAATTGACATTATCAACAAACTTCTCTCTGTTGTTAAGAGCCTTGAGTGTTGTGTCCTGCATCAAGTCCTGTGCATCAAACTCATCTAAAGTCAACGAACGTGCAAAAGAATGCATATTCCCCTGTATGTCCATCAATCTATTTTGGAACTGCTGTGCTGTCATCTTTTTTATCCTATCATTATTATATTCGAACGATTCCTGTCGTCAAAACAAGACATTCTATTAAAATCTGTTTACAACAAAGATAGAGCAAAAAACTTTAGGATTTAATAGTTTGTATATTTAGCACAATAGCCTAAAACTATTAAGCATAAAAAAACAAGGCTATAGCGTAGTGCTACAGCCTTGCTTCTCAAAAATAAAATACTAAAAGCTTGTTACAGCCTATAGGTTTGGATTAACAGAAGACCAGTCCTCTACTGCAGGGATAATACCCATAGCGATAACTTCTTCACGCATCTTAACAAGATGCTCGTAACTTGCCTTCAATTCAGCCTTTTCAGCTTCTGTTCCATTAATCTCTGGAGCATAACGAACGCCGTCTTTGTCAATAACAGTTTCCATACCCATTACGACATTTTCAAGACCTTCAAGCTGAACGAAGCAACCTGCTGGCCAAGAGAATGGCACGCAACCCATAGCTGCTGCAATCATCTTGATAGATACGTAAGCAGGGCTTTGGAATGAAGAACGACCACGTAGCTTGATGATATTAGCACCTCCTTGTGTTACACGCTTTTTCAAGGCTGTCCACTCTTCGTGGCTCAAGCGATCTGTTCCGATGATGTCGTCAAGCTTTTCGTCCTTGATCATTACGCTACTTGAGAATACTGCCATAGCTTCTCCGTGTCCACCAAGCGTACGAACGCCAGTTACTTCGCTTTGAAGTACGCCGAAGTGCTTAGCCAATTCGCTTTGGAAACGAGTTGAGTCAAGAGCTGCAAGCGTTGTTACTTGATTTGGCTTCAAGCCAGAGTGAATAAGCGTTACAAGACCTGTAATATCTGCAGGGTTAAAGATGATGACAACGTGCTTAACGTCTGGGCAATAAGCCTTGATGTCCTTACCTAATTGAGCCGCAATCTCTGCGTTACCCTTTAGGAGGTCTTCACGTGTCATACCGTCCTTACGAGGAGCACCACCTGAAGAAACGATATACTTAGCATCTGTTAGAGCCTCTTTGATGTCATCTGTAAATGTAAGGTTCAAGCCATCAAAACCGCAGTGGCGGATTTCTTCAGCAACACCTTCCAATCCTTTAAGGAATGGGTCGTAAAGGCATACATTAGGTGTAAGGCGTAACGTAGCAGCTGTTTGTGCCATATTAGAACCAATCATACCGCCTGCACCGATAATAGTTAGTTTGTCTTGTGAAATGAAACTCATAATTTAATCTATTTTTTATGTAAAACTCAATAATCTAATTCGTCAGTACTTATATCTAAACTTAAGCCTTGAAAACAAATGTAATCCTTTTTCTTTAATTAAAGAAATATATCCGGACAATGCTTCAAAATAATATAATTATCTCAATAATTTTCTATGGTAGAGCCTCTCAAAATGGGGTCTTAGAACCTTTTATCCTCGCATAGTAGCCTTGAACTCCAAAATGCAACCATTGTATCGATCGCAGAGCCTGTCAAATTTAAGACATAAACGGAATTCCTCCCTTGGCGGGAGGTGCCGAGCTTGCGAGGCGGAGGGGGTATTATAGTCTGATTTAGGAAAATTATACATAGTTTGTATTACAGCTTGTGAGTATGGTGGCAAAAACGTGTCTTATGTTGGCTGTTTTAACCCCCTCCGTCTTGCTCCCAAGGTCTGCGACCTCGGTCGCAAGCCACCTCCCACCAAGGGAGGAATTTATTGCTTAGTAACCAACTCAACAACCGAGTACTGCAACTCTTAATTATTAATTCTTAACCCTTAATTTCGGAACTCCGGGAGGCGTTCCGATTTGTGGTATTTGGAGAAGCCCCGAAAGTGATTGGGGAAAGTCAAAAAAGTTTTTGGGAAAACTTTTAGAAATTACTGGGAAAACTCAAATGAGTTTTCCCAGTAATTTTTTACCATTAAAATGAAGACTTATATCTCCTTAATAGATAGTCTGTTAAACAAAGCACCCTGCGACAGTTCTGATTTGTGATATTTTGGCTGATTGAGAGGTGAAAATACAAGTACTCCGAGATCTTAATTTCCTCTTATAGTCCTTTGATATGTAATAGATGCTGTTTACTACAGACCGCACTACCCTCTCACTTATAACGACAGTCCCCTCACGGTAGAGCTTTGCACGAGAGTTTTTTTATTTACAAAGACAATCCTAATTCTCCCTTTGAAGGAAGTCCCAGCCAAAGGCTGGGGAGGGATGACCTAATAGATAAAGACCTGTTGTTTATTTTGTTATGACAATTTACTTACTCATCCCTCCCCCCTCGTTTTGCAATAAAGAAACAAGAGGATACTAAACAAATAGTATCCTCTTGTTGATAATTGGCTTAGGTCTTAAAGCCTAAGTCCCTTTTGTGGCATTTACTCCACAGTAATTTGAATACGCTTTCCGTCAGCTTGAACTGCGTAGAGATATTGATTAGGCATATAATCACAAACAGCTAACTTAGCCCCTTGCTGTTCAACCCAGTTTCTATACACACAGCCATCACCAACGTAACGCAATACAGCTCCATCAGTACCATAAGGCTTAGTCCAAATCTCATAGACAACGACATTCTTCCAGCCATTAATCAAGACATCTTGACCAGAGACACGTGCAGGACGTCCCTTGACTACCTTCAGATTATTCTTAAAGAAAGGTACAGAACGATCTGTGATATACTCAATTGGTTGCGTAGGCTTAGGCAAGTTCAAATCCTTGATACGCTTCTTCACCTCATCAACACGAGACTTAGGAATGTAGATATTAGCCTTAGCATAGTCGTCAATCTCTGTCTTAGGCATCTCACGAAGGAATCCCCACTTAACGAAGAAGTCTGTCAAGTCGTAACCAGAAGCTTTAGATACATTATAAGCAAAATCTGTCTGATACACCCCATCTTGGTCGCCTGTAGGACGAGTACCTAAATAATCATGAGTTCTTCCCCATTCATAAACACGAGGATAGAACCCATCATAGCCATTAGCTTCTGTTGGTGTCATACCCTTAACGTTACCGAAGTAAAGTTGCAACTGCCAGAAAGGTACTAATTGACAGAATACATCTTTGAGGATTCCATTTGTAGCACCTCGGACAACATTGTTGCGGTGTCTCTTAGTTTCCCAAAACTTCGCAGGGATTTTAGTTTTTTCCTTAACTGGGTTAATACTTGCGATACAGAATGGCAACTCGTGTACAAGCAAGCTATTCCAAGCTTTTGTATAGCGGTTGTTGCTCCAAACCTCGCCCAAGCCTTCTTTCTGAAGACGAGACTTCTGACCGAATACCGTTGTCGTAATATATTCAGCCATAATATTCACAGTAACCTCAGTCATACCAATCCACTTAACCTGTGGACGTACTTGGTTCATATGCCCAATCTCGTGAGAAGGCCCCCAAATACTACCTGTTGGTTTGAAACTATCAGGATTTAAGATACTATTTTCTGTACCATAGCTGTAAGATGTATGTCCCCAAGTGGCGAACATATACGGACTTCCGTAGTGAATGTTACAGTACATATGGTTCTTAAAGACTCTATTGTATTTATAAAGACCCAACAAGATCATCTCATTTCTGACAATCTTATCCCAGCCATCCATCAGCAGGTCGCCATCTTTGCTCACTGCTTTGTAGGTCTCAACAGGGAATGTCAAGTGAGCATACTTACCAATCACATCGAAGTATTTATCTACAGCACCGTCCAATAGCTCTTTCCAACGACCTTTATGCTTAGGGTTCTGAGTGTCGTAATAACCATTCACCGTAGCACTTGCAAAGTGAATCTTAATTGGTTGAGCTGTCTCTGCCTCATCTAATGATCTTGTATAATAGTTCACATAAACAAGACCTTTTTTGCTAATCCTAACGATGTTGTAGCCCCTCTTAAGCTGATAAGTCTGACCGCCATAGCCATAACCTTGCAACCAGTTATCATTAGAGCTATTAGGATACAAGCCCTGAACTTTAATGCTTAGATCCTGAAATCCGTGCGTATCACCAACAAAAACATTTAAGATTTCACCTTCCTCTACAAAGATACCAGTAGGATTCTCGTGATCAGAATAAGCATTATTCTTGTTTCTATTTGCTTGGATTCCGTGGTTTGGATAAGCCTTATACTCTGCCAAACGGAACTCTGTCTTATATTTCTTTTGGAAAATCAACAAAGCCATATTACGGAAGAATGGATCTTTACAAGCCTTAATATCTTCCAAGGTTACACCATCTTTAATCTCTGTTGCAAGCTCGTCTTTGAAGATTGTACTTGGATCAAATCTATTTTCTGAGAACTTGAAGAACTCCATCTCTGCACAAGAAGCAAAGCCATTCGCACCTGACTCAACCTTAACACGAATATGCTTAGCTTTTATGCTCTTATCAAACTCAACCTTCTGTATAGAACTTGATTCGTTAAAATCAAAGTAGCCCATACTCGTGTACGATGAACCATTTGTAGAATATAGTAGTTCGATCTTACCGAACTTACCATTATTTCCGCCAGAGGAACGAGGAGTATATTGCATATAGTCAACATCTTCAACCTTAGCGAAGTTGAAAGTCAATATGATTGGGAACTTCGTTCCAGACCAAGGGCTATGATAGATTGTGCTTGGTTTACCATCAAAAGCCTTGTCAATCCCCTCTCCCGGTTGAGCTTGGCTTGCTTGACCACTAACAATCTTAATCTTGACATCTTCGCTTATTGTCTGACCACCACCACCGCCATTATCAGCAAGAGGCTTCTGGATGATACGAATTTCAGAGCTTTTTGCTTTCTTAGGATCTTTGGCTTCTAACTCAGTAAAGCGAATAAGCACTCCTCTACCTTCTACAGCAACATTCTCCTCAAGCTCGTAAGCAAAACGCTCATCAGTCATCTTACCAGCACGAACCTTGTCAGCTTTCTTAATCCAAGAAGGTAGTTTGCTCACAGAAGACTTAAGATTATAGACCTCAGGGTCTGTCTTGTCCTGCTCAAGAAGGAAATACTCCTTTTTGTACTTGAGGTTTGTTCTCAAGATAAACTCCACTGCTCCTCCAGTAGATTCTACACGCTTTTCGGCAGAGTTAAGCTCCATTGTTGGACCATAAGGCATTTGTACAACCTTAACCTTAACCTGTCCCCCCTTACCGCCATCAAGCAAAATTGTAGCTTGGCGAGAAGCCTCTCCTTTATTTTCTTGTTCAATTTTGACATCTACACCTTGTGCAGTCTCAGATGTCTGACACCAATCTTGGTCGCTGATGGCTCTCCAGCCAACAACGTTTGTCGTAACAGCGATAAACTGCTCTCCACCTTCGGCGTCGAAAGTCAATTCCTTATCGCTGTCGGCGATTTTGAAAGTCTTTTTCTCCTCAGGTTTCTTATCATCTTTACAACTCGAGAGAGTAAAGCTGAAGAGCATCAGAAGAGAGAAAAGATAATAACTTAATTTTCTCATAAACATTTTTATTTTATACGAGAAAGGCAAGAAAGAATAGATGCTACTCCTCTTGCCTTTCTCTATGGTTAAACTTTATCCTAAACAGGCATTAGTTTGTTTCGTCAATACCATTCTCTGGGTCAAAGACTGCAACCTTCTCGTCAAAGAACTTCCAAGTACCAAGAGAGATAAACTTGCTGTTTGCTCCTTCAATAATCTTAACGATCACGTATTGAGCAGGCTCTTTAAGCGTGAACTGGTCAGAGATATACTCACCATCACCTGCAAGCAAGTTCTTGTCAAGCATTGCAACCTCAAATCCTTTAACCTTAGGATCTGTAACAGGATTGAAGTGATCCTTATCAAAGTCTTTCTTAGTCTTAACACCTACTTCGTAAGTAAATGGTTCGTCAAACTTGCAGTAATCAAACTTGTTACTTGCAAAAATTTGCATCTTCTTGATGTGCTGGTTGGCGTGTCCCTTACGATTCTCGTAGAAGAACTTGAAGCTCTTACGAGGAGCAGGCAACTTGAAGACCATCCAGTGAGGGAACTCTGTCTGATTGTGCCAGTCCATATGGAAGAACGTACCAGCATCGTCGTCAAGTAGATCGCCCATTGGGCCCTCTGTTTTCTCTTGGTTATTAGTCCATAGATCCTTTTCTCCAAGAGGAAGAGCTTCCTTCTTGACACGATTTTGCTTCTCTACAGGACTTGCTTGAGCAACAGTTGTAATCGTTTTACCCTCTACACCTGTCTTAGAGCAAGGAGTTATCTTGAAAGTAATCTTACCATACTTAGCAAGCAAATCACCAATGATAGCTTCATCAGCCCAAGCACTTGCTTGGTGCAAGTAGTTCTTACCCTTGATTGTGTAGCGGATATTCAAGTGATGATAGTCTACGCCAACAGGACGATTCCACTTAATGCGAACACGACCTCCGAAGACAGTTTCATCACCTTCCTTACGAACAGGCTTATCTTTAACATCTGCACTGTAAGTCGCCTTGTTGTTCACTTCCTCGATGAAGTAAACACTCTCAGCCTTTACCATCTGTGGGCTTGTAGTTGGTGCAGAACCTTTATCATCTTCTTTACAGCTTCCTGCCAAAAGGATTGAACCAAATGCAAGAGCCATTATCAATTTCTTATTCATATATTTATCTTATATATTAGATACTATTAATAACCAGGGTTCTGTACAAGGTTAGGATTACGTTGTACTTCTCCAAGAGGAATAGGCAACAAGTAGTTGCGGTTCTTGTCGAAACCACGGTCGAAAGGAATTTCCTTCAACTGAGCAAAGGCATTAATATCTTTCGCTTGGATATTCATACCCCAAACCTTGTGGTTAAAGTACTTATCTGCAATTTTCCAACGACGTAGATCCCAGAAGTTCTGACACTCAAGATAAAGCTCGATACCACGCTCATCACGAACGATCTGACGAAGACGAGCTTGGTCAAGTGTTGGGTGTTTAGCCTTCTTCCAAGCAAGCTTAACAGTAGGCACACCAGCACGAACACGGATTACGTCAAGGTCCTTAATAGCTTCGTCAAGCTTATTCAACTCAACAGCCGCCTCAGCACGAGCCAAGTAAAGGTCTGCAAGACGAATGATAGGCCAAGGATAAGGATCTTTAATATCAAGACCACCTTTCTTGAAGACTGTAGATGGACTTACACCCTTCTTGTTAAGGAATCCACCTGGAGAATAGTCATTGTTACGACCATTACGTCCTTGGTCTCCTCCAACTAAGAAGTTCAAGACTACTGTATATTTATTAGCAGACTTGTTAGCCTTGAACGAACCAGAGTTACCAGATATTGGCGTGTAGTTACCGTCCTTATCAGTAGTCTTAAGCTCATAGAAACCACCTTGGAAACCAACCCAAGCATAGTAACGGTTTTCACGATCAAGGTTAAACCTCATTGTCTTACGACCTTCTTCAGCTTGATCTTTGTGAAGAGCATCTACAGTAACGATCTCAAGTAATTGAGACTCTGTTAGGTCTGCCCAGTTTGGGTCTTCCTTAATAGGCAAACCTTTGTTTGTATAGAAGCGGTTCAGCATAGTCCAAGTAGGAGACACACCATTATATGGGTAGTTACTCTTACCATAAGGACCTGACTTACCTTGAAGACCATACATATTTGCAGTACGAGTATCAGCAAGCAATACTTCTGGGTTAGGACCATCAATCCAGTCCATTATCCAAGTACGCATAAGGCGAACCTTACCTTGAGCTGGAAGCTGGTTAGCATCGTTATCACCGATACGGAAGTTGTCCTTTGTATAAAGAGCGTGTCCGTTAGCCTCAGCATACTTAATTGCCTCATCGATTGCTTTGTAAGCATTTTCCCATCTCTTCTGAGGAGAAACCTTAGAAGCCATCAAGTCTTTTTTATTCTTATCAAGGATTTCAATGCGATCCTTACCACTGAATAGAGGAGATGCTGCGTATAGAAGCACTTTAGCTTTAAGAGCCTTGGCAGCGACCTTCGTACCTAAACCATAACGGTTTTGGTCTTCCTGTCTAACTGGTAGTCCACTTGTAATCTTCTTCAAGCCATTACCACCCTTAATTGGACGACCATTGATCGCCAAATCCAAGTGCTTAACGATGAAGTCAATAGTTTCATCATAAGTAGAGCGAGCTGGGAAGTCGCTACCTGGAGTCGTTACATCATATGGCTTTGTAACCAAAGATACAGGTCCATAACAACGCATCAGCAAGAAGTAATAGTAACCAAGAAGGTAATCCACGTGAGCGTGGTATTCTTCTTTTTCTTCTACACTTGTTGTTTCAGCTGGCAATTCGTCAATGACTTTTTCAAACTCATAACAACGACGGATACCTGAATAGAGGTCTTGCCAGTAAGAAATACCTGGAGAAGATGCAGAATATTTTCCTTTAGGGAACTGTGCAAAAGTCTCATGCTCAAAAGCAGTAACAACTTCGTCTCCAGTCAAAAGGTCAAGAGAAGCACTTGTACCAAAAGGGTTAGGCAAGTAGCCATAACAAGAGTACAAGAAGTTTTCTCCTGCTTGTCTATCGGCATAAGTATCTTTGTACTCAACCTCTTCCTCTGGAGCTACATCTAAGAAACTCGCACAAGAGCTAAAGCCAAGCGAACAAGCCAAGGCAAGAGCTATTGATTTATACTTTATATTCATATTCTATTATTATTTCAGATTACTTAAATGTTACTTGTAAACCAAGGTTGAATGTACGTTGAAGTGGGTAGCTAAGACCTGCTCCACCGCCCATTTCTGGATCCCAATGCTTAAATGGAGAAATAACGAATAGGTTAGTTCCACTTAGATAAACACGAGCATTCTTGAACTTATAACCAATTTCTGCTGTCTTCAGACGTAGGAATGAAGCATCACGCAACCAATAGCTTGACGCCTGATAGTTTGAGTTCTTAGCAGTATCGTTAAGCAACAAGCGAGGGAACGCTGCGTTGTAGTTCTGATTATCACGGCTCCAATAGTCGTCAGCAATCCATTGAAGAACGTTACGACGGTTAGATACCCCGAATGGAGCGAAACCACTCATCATAAGAGAAACACGAGCACGTCCTTGGAAGAAGAATGAGAAGTCAAAGTTCTTGTACTGAACAGATGGTCCGAAACCATACATAATTTCAGGAGTAGTAGGATAACCAAGAGGCACCTTATCTTCATCAGTAATTTGACCATCACCATTAGGCTTACCAAGAGAAGGTTGGTCAACAAACTTGATATCACCAGGACCAATCTTCAGCTTATTAACTGTATTCTCTGGACTGCGAGCAATATCAGCATCGTCAATATACAAGCCATCAGCTTGGAAACCAAGAGCTACTCTTTGAGAGCGACCGATTTGGCTTTGGTGAGCAGGAAGACCTGCAGGCTCTGACCACTCAAGCACTTCGTTGTGTGCATAAGTGAATGTACCCTTGAATTGTACGAACCAATCTGAACCAATTTGCTTACCATAGTCTGCAGAGATGTCAAAACCGCTGTTTTCGATAGAAGCATAGTTACCCCAAAGTTCAGCACCCTTTAGACCAAGCATAGAAGGGATATCACCATTCTTTTGGAAGATATCACGACGGATTTCACGGAAGTAGTCAGCTGTGATATTAAGCGACTTAAATAGCTTCAAGTCAGCACCGATATTAAGCTTTTCACCAACCTCCCAAGAGATAGATGGGTTACCTACACGTGTAAGCTTATAACCTGAATGCTCTGTATTTTGGTTGTTGTAACCTGTCTTATAACCTGGACCACCTGTCAATGTCATATCTTGCATATATGAGAAACGAGCAACGTTGTCATCACCTACAAGACCATAAGAAGCACGTAGCTTGAATGTATTGATGTAATCTTTCATTCCACCCCAGAACTCTTCTTGAGAAACGTTCCAACCAAGAGATAGAGATGGGAAGAAACCGAAGCGGTGTCCTTCAGCGAACTTTTCAGAACCGTTAAGACCAGCATTTAGCTCAACCATATAGCGGTGATCGTAGTCGTAAGAAGCACGGAAGGCATAACCCATACGACGCTTTGGAAGACCTTCTTTTAGGTGGTCATCTTGTAGCACGTTGCTATTGAACTCATCTTGGTTGTATAGCAACATCGCCGAAACGTTGTGGTCGCCAAACGAACGATTATAATCGAAGTATGCTTGAAGATAATAACGACGGTCTCCATTTGTGTTTGACTTAAAGTTAAGTGTAGTAGCAGATGGGTTACCGTTATTTACATACTTTTGCTTGTAAGAAACTTGACCATTTCCGTTAAAGACTTCTTGGTATTGATAAGGGTTGATACCTTGCTCACGAGATTTAGTAGTAGAGCTCCAGTTCTTGAACGATACCAAAGCCTTGAAGCTAAGACCTTCTGTGATGAAATCAAGCTTTTGGTCGAAGTTCAAGTTAGCCATCACTGTACTCTCGAAAGTATCAGAATAACCAGATACTGCTTCAGCTACTGGGTTGTGAGGGCGGTCGTTACCAATCTTAGCACCATTACCCCAGTGTTTCCACTCATCACCTTCGTTGTCAAAAATAATAGGGAAGTCAACAGGGTTAGCGTCACGAACGTAGTTGAAGATTGTCTGCATACCCTTCTTAGGTCCGTGCGTATTCTGAAGTTGAACGTTCAGGTGCAAAGCAAGCTTAGAAGTAGGCGACATATTATAGTCGATGTTGTTTTGGAACGCATACTTCATATAGTCTTCACTATTGTCGTAAGAATAGAAGTCCTTACTGCGAGGCTTAAGCATACCTGTTTCGTGCACCATATTCATATTCATAAAGTAGGTAATCTTTGATGTACCCCCACGAACGTTGAAGTTGGCTTTTTGGTTGAATGATTGCTCACGGAATAGCTCATCGTACCAATCTACGTTAGGATAAGCATATTTATTCTTACCAAGCAATGTGTTTTTAATCTTTGAAGCAGAATATAGCTTAGCTCCGCTTTGTTCGTTGATAGCAGCTTCGTTGAACATATTCATAAACTGCTCAGCTCCTACGAACTTAGGCAAACCTGTAGGAGTATTGATATAAGACTCAAGACGGAAACCGATGATAGGACGGTCAAGGTCAGAACCTGTCTTAGTCTTGATGATCATTACACCGTTCGCACCACGTGTACCATACATCGCTGTAGCTGTCGCATCCTTTAGGATAGAGAAGCTATCAATCACCTCAGGGTCAAGAGCGTTCAAGTCGTTAGAAGAGATCTCTACTCCGTCCAAGATAATCAATGGGCTACTTACTGTAGTAGAAGAGATACCACGAATGAAGAACTCAGAACCACCCTTACCAGGAGCTCCAGAGCTTTGAGTCGAGATAACCCCTGCAAGACGACCAGCGAAGGCACTTGATAGGTTGGCTGTAGGAATTTTCAAGTCTGCAGGACGAACAGTTTGGATAGAACCTGTAACGGTTTCTTTCTTCTGTCCTGTACCGAAAGCTGTTACGACAACTTCGCCAAGAGCCTTAGCATCTTCTGAAAGACGAACAGAAACGACCTTCTGTCCTCTTACACGAATTGTCTTAGACGTATAACCAAGGAACGAGATAACAAGCGTATCTCCAGGTTTAACCGTCAATTCAAACTTACCATCGATGTCTGTCATAGCACCTTTGCTTGTGCCTTTGATCATAACAGTCGCACCGATAACGGACTCGTTTGTTTTAGCGTCAACAACTGCACCCACGAGCTTATAGCTCTTCTTTACTGGTGTAGCCATCGAGAACTCGAGGTTTTGCTCAGCCTTAGCATCTGCATTCACAGCCGCAAAAGCTGGAAGTGGCAACGCCAAAGCCGAAAGCACGCAAAGAACTTTTGTGATTCCTTGCTTTGTTCTCGCTTTAATTGGGTAATTTTCTTTTACCATAAAACTAAACTTATTTATTAACAATTAGTAATCAGTCTCTTAAATTCTTCAACCATAAGCAAGAGCGGTTTCTTTCTTGCTCCAATACCTCAACTTAACCCCTATATATAAATAGGTATAAAATACAGGTACGCACAGTCTGAACACAAATATAACATTCCAATTATAATGAACAAAGAATTTCTAAGATAATTTTACTCTATCAGCAACTTTAATATAAGATATTTTATAAACCATAGAGATATTAAATCATTTTTATTAAATAGAATAGCCTATATAAAAAAATATACTTCATTTGAGATATATAAAACAAAATACCTGCACCCTCTTGAATTATTCCGAGCCTCCATTCAAAATCTCTCAAAATTCGCAAACATTATACTATCCCAATTCTCTTATTAGAACATAAAGCTTCAATCAATACGATTATCTAAGCATTCTTTTTCAAAACTCTGAACGGAAACCCTCTATTAGCAAAAACAAATAGAAGTATATACCTAAATCTTAGAAATTATTTTTCGGTCGCTGAGCTGGGCGAAGCCTCTCCCCTTCATTTGATAGAACTTTGCACGGGGACTTTGAATAGGTTCTATTCGGTCGTTGAGCGTGTCGAAACGAACCGCTATGGGAAATAAAAGGGTCTGCGACCCCGCTTCGACACGCTCAGCGACCGCAAGCTCAATGAACGAAATTATTTCACAAGACTAAAGTAAATACTTCTGAAAAACATTAGCATTCAGCTAAGTAGATATTATATATCCTAAACCTATTTTATGAATTTTTGATGCCCTTGCCTTGGGCTTTGAGCAAGAAAAACAAAGATTTTTACGAAAAAGTCGTATGAAAACTTGCACTATTACGAAAACTTCGTATATTTGTAGAAAAGGACTACGAAAGTTTCATAACAATAAAATAAAAGACAATGACAGAAACACTTAGACTAACAGAACAAGAAGAAAGAGTGATGCGAGCTTTTTGGCAAAATGACATTCATTCGGTCAAGGAAGTACTCAATCACCTTGAAGAGCCAATCCCTCCCTACACAACGATCGCCTCTATCGTTGGCAACCTTGAAAGCAAAGGCTACCTCAAGGGAGAGAAGAAAGGCAGACGCTACGAATATACAATTATACATTCTGCCGAGGACTATTCACAGCAGACGGTCGGCAAACTGATTGACAACGGTCTGACTGCTGGTTACAAAGACTTGGTACAGCAATTCATCTCGTCCAACAAGCTCTCAAGAGAGGAACTAAAAGAGATTATCGAACTTATTGAAAAAGGATAAAGCGAGCTAAAGCCCTCGCCCCCTTAATACAAAACAAGACTTATGAATACGCTCATCGCTTACCTACTGATTGCCAGCCTCGGCTCGGTACTCTTCGTGGGCTTAGACCTCGTCTTACTCCAGCCCTTTGCCAGCCACGGGCAGAGACGCCACATCTTGCTCTTTGCCGTTGTTGGCATTAGCCTCTTACCGCTCTTAGGCTTTGCACTACCGCTCAAGCTCCCCGAGGTACGCCTCGTATATCAAGAGCCAGCAAAGACCGAGATTGAGGTCGTACAAGACAAGGAGACGACAAACTGGCTACCAAGCATTGTCGTGGGAGTACGTCAGGCGAATGAAAAAGTTTGGCATCTACCCAAGCACAGAGGGCTTGAGCTAACACTCCTTTCGCTTTGGCTCATTGCCTGCCTCTTTTACTTCCTTCGCTTCTTACGTCGGTTTAGAACGCTCAAGGTGTTGGAACGGAAGTCCCCACAAGTTGGTCTCTACAAAGGCAATAGCATTCGCTTAGTTGCACAGAAGCAAAAGAACGCTTTCAGCTTCTTACAAACGATTTTTCTCAGTAGGGACGTTTGGGACAGCGAGCAGAAAGAGCATATCCTTCGCCACGAGTCGGCACACATCAAGCTCAAGCATTCCTACGATATGATCTTGAGCGAACTAATGCTTATTCCTCAGTGTTTCAACCCTTTTGCCAGCTACCTCAAGCAAGCCCTCAAAGAGGTACACGAATATCAAGCAGACAAACTTGTCCTGAGCGACAAGACTGTTGGTCGCAAAGCCTATCAGTATAATCTATTATGCTTTGCAATGCAGGGGGATTACAATCCTATCTGCCAATTTTTCAGAATTCCGTATTTATATAATAATCAATTAAAAAAACGTATCATTATGATGAACAAAGAAAGAAAAGCGACCAGTAAATGGAGCTATTTGATGGCTTTGCCTATCGCAGGACTAATGCTCTGGGGCGGAAACTCCTGTGCCAAGGAGCAAAGCACAAAAGAAGAAAAGTTTAGCACCGAGCAAGTAGCCTCTAAGCTCAATGAGGCAAAGCCCACGCTCAACACAAAAGTCCAAAAGGCAGAACTAAGCGAACAAGACAAGAGTGCTAAAGTACCAGGTATTGTGGAAGTTGAGGGGGCAAAGCTCTGTACAGTAATAAGTACAAATTCAAATCCGACAAAAGAACAAATCAAAAAGACCCTCGGAGCAACTAAAAATGGCGAACCAATCTTCAAGATAGTCTCTCAACCAACGAGCTACAAAGGAGGTACAAAAGCTCTGATGAGGTTCATAACTAAGCACATTAGATACCCCAAAGAAGCTATTGACAAAGGGATTCAAGGGCATGTCGTCGTCAAGTTCGTTGTGGAGAAAGATGGTAGTATCTCCAATGCTAAGGTCGTCAGAAGCGTTGACCCGCTCTTGGACAAAGAAGCTCTGCGTGTGGTCGCAGACCTAATGCCAAAGTGGAACCCTGCTAAGCATAAGGGCAAACTTGTGCGACAAGAGTTCGCACTGCCTGTCATCTTTAAGCTGTTAGACAGCTCCTCTCCTTTGTGGCTAAATAACACAAATCAGAACAGCCACAAACCGACCCAATAACACATTAGTAATCAAACAATTACAAACACCCCGTTTGTATTAAAAAAATGTTCCCAAAAACTCAAATGAGTTTTTGGGAACATTCATTTGAGTTTTCCGGAAAACTTTTTCAACTCTTCCCAATCACTTTCTGGGCTTCTCCAAATACCACAAATCGGAACGCCTCCCGGCGAGGGTCAAAACCTAAGTTCAAGTATTAAATGCAATAGTTGATAACTAAATGGAACAGACGATGAGTGGCAGAACTTACCCCCATAAAATAAAAACAGCAAGAGTTAAAG
>PDWI01004381.1_pt1 | contig 19008 bp, 19 predicted proteins | sample 1430891 | NCBI WGS metagenome assembly PDWI01 (sample SAMN01162508, study PRJNA174530) | Oral metagenome, whole genome shotgun sequencing project. | biome: Marine environment; feature: Marine mammal; material: Swab sample of the gingival sulcus; isolation source: swab sample of gingival sulcus...
TGGTCTCAAGGTTCAGTTCGCCGTTTTCCAGTTCTTCTGTTATCTTTTCCAGTTTAGCAAGGGCTGTTTCAAAGTTTTTCTTTGCCATAAGAGTCTGTTGTGAGAATTTTACAAAATTGGTCAACTGTTTCCGGACGCAAAGAGGATAAAACAAAAATGACTATTTTGAAATGATAAAAACCATTACGCTTTTTACAAGGTGGCTGGAGACGGAAAAGCAGTATTCTCCGCATACCGTCTCCGGGTATCGCCTTGATCTTGAGGAGTTTTCCCAAAGTGTCGGCGCGGCAACGAAAATGGAAGATATTACGGCAGATCATATCCGCTGTTTTGTTGCCGGGCTTTTTGGCAAAAACAGCGGCACGACTGTGGCAAGAAAACTCTCCGCGCTGCGTTCTTTTTTCCGTTTTGCCCGGAGAAGGGAGCTGGTTGCAGACGATCCGCTTGCAGGGATTGTTGCGCCCAGGGCCGGAAAATATATTCCGGTTTTTTTAACGGTGGATGAGGCTTTCGCGCTGCTGGAAACCCCTGCCGAAAATGATCGTTACCAGAGAAGGGATGCGGCCATTCTTGAGCTGCTCTACTCCACGGGGATGCGGGTTTCCGAGCTTGTCTCCAGAGATATTGCCGATCTTGATTTCGATGAGGAAATGGTTAGCGTGAGGGGCAAAGGTGGCAAGGAGCGGCTGGTGCCGGTGGGACGACCTGCCCTGGAAGCGGTACGCCGCTGGCTGCCGGAACGTATGCAGCTTATTACGGCGCGGGCGGAAAGAGGCCGGCAGGTGGAAGAGAAAGCGCTTTTTCTCAATGGACGGGGCAGCCGCTTAACCAGTCGCAGTGTAGAAAGAATGGTGAAGCAGTACGGTGAGCGGGCAGGAATCATGCAGGTGGTAACCCCTCATGCCCTGCGCCACTCCTTCGCCACTCATCTGCTGGAGATGGGGGCCGATTTACGTTCGGTACAGGAGCTGCTTGGCCACTCCAGCCTCTCTACCACCCAGAGATATACCCATCTCACCCTGGAACATTTAAGCAGGGAGTACGACAAGGCACATCCTCTTGCCAGACAGCCGGCCTCGGTTCTGGAAAATGGAGAAAATCAGTAGGTGGTTGTTTTAATTCTGGCGCCCGGCCGCATTTCATAATTGTGTTTAATAAATGTTTATATCTATTTTTAATATTGATGTTTTTTATATAATTTTTTACAGGAGTATTTAATGGTAGACTATCCGGAAATACGATCAACAACAATTCTTGCCGTGCGGCATAAGGGATCTGTTGCCGTGGCTGGTGACGGTCAGGTAACCCTTGGAAATACAGTGATGAAACATCAGGCAAAGAAGGTGCGCAGGCTTCACCATAATCAGGTGATTACCGGTTTTGCCGGCGCTACCGCTGATGCCTTTACCCTTTTTGACAAGCTGGAGCAGAAGCTGGAGCAATATAAGGGCAATCTGATGCGCGCCTCGGTCGAGCTTGCCAAGGAGTGGCGCACTGATAAATATCTGCGCCGGCTGGAAGCGATGCTGATCGCGGTGGATGCAGAGTCCTCGCTGCTGCTTTCCGGTACCGGTGATGTGATTGAGTCTGATACGGGGGTGCTCGCCATTGGTTCAGGCGGTGCCTATGCACAGGCGGCCGCCCTTGCCCTGGTTGAAAACAGTGATCTGGATGCGGAGGCAATTTGCCGTGCGGCACTGAAAATTGCCGGAGATATATGTATTTATACCAATAATTTAATAACACTTGAAAAAATATGAACGCGATAGATGCCTTAACTCCAAAAGAGACCCTTGCCGAGCTGGATAAATATATTGTTGGTCAGCATGATGCCAAACGCTCTGTCGCCATTGCCTTGCGAAATCGCTGGCGGCGCAAGCAGGTCGCCTCGCCATTGCGGGAGGAGATCGCGCCGAAGAATATTATTATGATCGGGCCCACCGGTGTGGGGAAGACGGAGATCGCTCGCCGGCTGGCAACCCTTGCCAGATCACCATTTATCAAGGTAGAGGCGTCAAAATATACCGAGGTCGGTTATGTTGGTCGTGATGTGGAATCAATGATTCGTGATCTGGTTGAGCTGGCGGTGAATATGGTAAAAAAGGAAGAGCAGCAGCGGGTACGTGGGGTGGCAGAGGTCAACGCGCAGGATCGTCTGCTTGATCTGCTTCTGCCCCGCCCGCAACGGCCGGGTCCATCCTCCGTATCGCAGCAGACGCTGCAGTTGCCGCAGAAAGAAGGAAATCCGCCGGATACCACCCGTGAGAAGTTTCGCAAAATGCTTGAGGATGGCGCGCTTGACGAGCGTGAAGTCGAAGTTGAAGTTGCCGAGAGCAAGGGGCCGGCGGCCATTGAGATTATGGGCGTCTCCAGCATGGAAGAGATGCAGAGCAGCCTGCAGGATGCCCTGGGCAAATTCTTTCCACAGAATAAACGTCCCCGCAAGATGAAAATCCCTGATGCGCTTGATGCTCTCACCAAGGAGGAGATGGACAAGCTGATAGATATGGACAGGGTCGTAAAAGATGCGATAAAGCGTACCGAGCAGGGCGGCATTGTTTTTCTCGATGAGATCGACAAGATTGCCCATCGGGGCGGTGCGGGAGGCAATAGCCCTGAGGTAAGCAGGGAAGGGGTACAGCGGGATCTGCTGCCCATCGTCGAAGGGGCGACAGTCAACACCAAGTATGGCATGGTAAAGACCGATCATATTCTTTTTATTGCCGCTGGCGCCTTTCATGTGAGCAAACCTTCGGATCTTATCCCTGAACTTCAGGGGCGCTTTCCCATCCGGGTTGAGCTGCAGCCTCTGGGCAAGGACGATTTTGTTCGTATTCTTACCGAACCGGAAAATGCTCTTATCAAACAGTATCAGGCGTTGATGGCAACAGAGGGGATTGACCTGCACTTTGAGGATGCGGCCATTGAAGAGCTGGCAGCCATTGCCGTTGAGGTGAATGAAAAGACAGAAGAGATTGGCGCCCGCCGGCTGCATACCGTCATGGAGCGGATGCTGGAACAGCTCTCATTTGATGCCGCCGATACAGAAAATGGAGCATTTACCATCACCGCTGATTATGTGGGCAGACAGCTGGCAGAAGTGGTGGAAGATCAGGATCTAACTCGTTATATTCTTTAGGGAAGAAGATGATTGGCCGGTTTTTTGGAAAAAAGGACAAGGAGCAGAGGCGCGGGCAGGAGGAGGGCGGTTTACGCTACTGCCCCTCCTGTGATACCGAATATCGCCCGGAGATTGCCACCTGCGCACATTGTAATATTGCGCTTGTTAGCGCTGGCAAAAGGGCGGCCGACAAGCAGGCGGTAGCCGCCGGGAGAAGCGCCCGTTCCATGTTGATTGGCCCGGAGGATGCGCTTATACCGCTTCGTCAGGGAAGCCTGCAGGAGATGAAGGCTGTGCAGTATCTTCTGTGCGAAGAGCATATCCCCTCCATCCTGTCAGGAGATGAGATGAGCTGCCGCAGCTGCTCACCGCAATTGACCCTTGAGATAAAAGAGGCCGATTTTGCCGCGGCACGTAAGGTATTGGCCGCAGATTTTCTGAAATCGACAGGAGTCTCGCTGGATGACCTTACCGGAGCGGAGCATGTCTTTGACCTGCAGGCAAAAGAGGTGACCTGTCCTGCCTGCGCCACCCGTTTCTCGCCAACGGTTGGTGCCTGTCCTGGCTGTGGTCTGAATTTTATATGATTTCTCTGGCTACAGAAAAGATGCTTGTTGAATAATTGTGGAAGAGGTGGCATATAGGTCAAAGGGGTATCGTCCCTGCAGACTTCTGCAATAAATAAAAATAACCAGTGGACTATATTATGAGCAAACAATCTCTTTTTTCTGTGTTACTGGCGGTATCACTTATGGCAATAACCTCATGCAGCTATCTCGACAAACAGCATTCGAGGCAAGGGCATGGCCAGGATTTCGGGCTGGAGTCAGCGGTAAAAGGTGATCTTTATCATGCTGTTTTGCCCTGTGCAAGTTGCCCCGGTATTGACACATGGATACAGCTTTATAAAGGGGCAGAGGGAATGCGTTTCAGGATGGTTGAAAGGTATCTTGAAGAAGACGAGGCCGTTTTTATAAATGAAGGGAGTGTTACGCAGAAAGGCAAGACCTTCATCGAATTACAGAGAAAAGATGGCACGCAGAGTTATCTGGTAGGGGATGGCTATCTCTCCCTTCTGGGGGCGATGGAGGTGGAGGAAGGCAATATTGCTGATAATGCTGATTACAGACTCTACAGAATGCCGGCAGAACTTGATAGATAGCAGCAGCGACGAAAGGCCTTGCTTGTCTGCTTCAATTATCGTATGGCGGGGTGATCGCGGATGAAGGATTACCCCACCATATATCTTATACGGGAGAGATGGCAAAGGCAAAAAATCTTTTCCTGTTTTCTTGCAAGGAGAGTATACCACACTCCGATAATCCATGAGGCAGGAACTCTAGTTGTTGTTGCTTTCGTAACAAGTATCTGTTTCGATAATCAGCAATCAGCAATCAGCAATCAGCAATCAGCAATCAGCAATCAGCAATCAGAGCTACTGGCGTATTCCGGCAATAAAGGAGTTTGAAGAGGCAATAGCTACATTCATCTTTTTTATCAGCTTATTGATCTCTCCCTGGAGTACCGAAAATTCTCCCTGTAAGGTGCCGATCGCCTGGGCGTTGAGGTTATGTTTCAAGAAGAGGACATTATCCTTGAAAATAACCAGAACGGGCTCCATACTGGCCTCTGCCTGCTGCATATTCCCGATCATCTTTTTATAGCGGATTCTGGTTTTTTCGAGTTGCTTTTCACTGCTGCGGCGGTAGTCCGCATTCTGATATTCAGCAAGTTCCTCTTCCCACTCTGCAAACAGTGCTGCAGAGACGGCTTCCACCTTGTCGATCCGTTTTGATACGGTTTCGGCTGCCTGCAGGCTCTCTTCATATTCGGCGTTAAGTTTTTCATAGGCCTTTTTCAGGTCGGTCTGTTGCAGGTGCACAACAGCATCAAACTGTTCAAGGGCCGATTTGAACTGCTCCTGAGCCTCCTGCTGCGCGTCCTTTGCCGCTTCAACCCGGTCGACCATAATATCCCGTTTATGGACACCAACCTTTTCCATTGCACTATAGTAGGCATTGGAGCAGCCCTGAAGAGCGAGAGGAGCGAGGCCGAGGGTAAGAAGAAGGGAGAGTTGTACTGTCTGTTTTTTCATGTTATTCATCTTTTTATAGTAATTATTAGCCGCATACCCTTAATAGATATCGCGGTCTTTTCCGGGGCGGGTGAAACGAGTCCGGCTTTTGTATTACAGGCGGCTTGAGTATGCAGCCAATATTCATTTGGACACATCAAAATATACATAACTGTAACTTGATTATCAGGGCATGAAGCCGGTTGATTTTTTTTATTGAAAAACATTTTTGGCAATATCCGTCCCTTCCTTTGCGTCCTTAACATAGTATGTTGCCCCGATTTCCTTGGCATAACCAGGGGTCAGAACCGCGCCGCCGACCATAATTCTGCACTCCGGCCGTTTCTGCTGCAGCAGGTGTATTGTCTCTTCCATGCTCTTCAGGGTCGTTGTCATCAGGGCACTCAGGCCGACCAGATTACAGTCATGTTGTTCAACGGCGGAGAGGATAGCTTCAGGGGGGACATCACGGCCAAGGTCGATAACGGTATAGCCGTAATTCTCCAGTAGCACCTTGGCGATATTCTTGCCGATATCATGAATATCTCCCTTAACCGTTGCGATAACGATCTTGCCCTTTGATACCGGTTGGGTGCTGGCGTCGCTGATTTTCCTGCGTATAATGGCGAAGGCCTCCTGGGCCGCTGCCGCTGACTGCAGAAGCTGGGGGAGAAAGATACGACCGGTCTCAAAGTTGACTCCGACCGTATCAAGGGCAGGGATCAGCTTGTCATTAACGATGGTCATCGGTTCAACCGTTGCAAGAAGTTTTGCCGTAATCTCGGCGGCCTCTCCCTTCAACCCCTTTTCGATCGCTTCGGTGATATCCATCGGCTGATCGTTCTGCTTTGGCGTCATGGTTTTTGCGGCAGAGTTCTGTTCCTGGCCGTATGCCGCAATATACTCCCGGGCGTTGATATCAATATTGGCCAGCAGCCGATAGGCGCGAACCGCGCCGGTCATCTCCCTGTTATTTGGATTGATGATCGCCAGATCCAGTCCGGAGAGCAGCGCCATTGCCAGAAAATTATGGTTAAGCATCTCCCGGTTGGGAAGACCGAAGGAGATGTTGGAGACTCCGAGTACCGTGCGGACGCCCAGTTTCTCCTTTACCAGTTTCACCGCGGCAAGGGTATCCATCGCCGCCTCCTGCTCCGCGGAGGCGGTCAGGGTCAGGCAGTCGATAATAATATCCTGCCGGGGGATACCCAGCTCCAGCGCCCGGTTGCAGATCTTTGTTGCAATCTCCAGTCGTTTTTCCACCGTTTTTGGAAGGCCTTTCTCATCGAGGGTCAGGCCGACAACGGCAGCGCCATATTTTTTCACCAGCGGCAGGATCTGCTGCAGGGACTCCTCTTCACCGTTTACCGAGTTGACTATCGCTTTGCCGTTATAGAGGCGCAGGGCTCCGGCAAGGACTTCCGCATCGTTGGAGTCCAGCTGCAACGGGGCATCACAGACCTCCTGGATTGCCGACATAACGCGAACCATTGTCTGTTGTTCGTCAATACCCGGCATGCCGACATTGACATCAAGGATATCGGCGCCGCCATCCATCTGGGTCATCGCCTGGCCGATGATATAGTTGGTATTGCCGTCCCGTAAGGCCTGCTGAAATACCTTCTTTCCGGTGGGATTGATTCTTTCGCCAATGATACGCGGCTGATCAAGAGTGATCACCTGTGTCGCCGAGCAGATCGCCGGCGGGATAACCTGCCTGCGTTTTTGCGGAACTCTCTTTTTAAAACGACGGACGAGTTCGGCAATATATTTCGGAGCGGTGCCGCAGCAGCCACCGATACATGACGCCCCCAGTGCAACCAGCTTTTCCATCTGATCGGCAAACTCGTGTTCGTCAACATTATAGGTGTTGGTAAGTGGATCGGGGAGCCCGGCGTTGGGTTTGACAATCAGCGGCAGATTTGTCCAGCGGCCAAGTTCTTCAAGGATGGGTGCAACCTGGTCCGGGCCAAGTGAGCAATTCAGACCGATGGCCGCCACTCCCAGGCCGCCTATGGTCAGCGCCATTATTGCCGCGCTGGTACCGGTAAAGGTTCTGCCGTTCTCCTCAAAGGTCATGGTGCAGATAACCGGCAGGTCGCTGTTCTCCCGCGCCGCGAGGACAGCGGCCTTTATCTCCCGCAGATCGGTCATGGTCTCAATGACGACCAGATCTGCGTCATCCCTGCCGGCAATAACGATTTCGCGAAAGATATCGTAGGCTTCCGTAAAGGGCAGATTGCCCATTGGCTCAAGCATCTGACCAATGGGACCGATATCGAGGGCGACCATCGTATCACTGCCGACACAGGCCTCCTTGGCGTTGGCAACAGAGGCCTTGACAACCTGCTCCACCGTAACCTGGCTCTCTGCCAGTTTATAACGGTTGGCGCCAAAGGTGTTGCTGTAGATAATATCGGCGCCGGCCTCCACATAGGAGCGGTGGATAGCGACAATCTCGCCGGCATGGTCGAGCGACCAGAGCTCCGGGATTTCACCGGGCTGCAATCCCGCCTGCTGCAGCAGGGTACCAAAGGCTCCATCAAGGATAACAATTTCTTTTTGCAGTAAATTTTCAAGAGTCACAATGGTCTCCCTTAAGCCGAAACATACAGCTTTTATGCAGAGAACATTCCCGGCAGCTGCGCTGTCTTTTGCGTACCGGTTTTTCCGATAAGCCGATAATGGCGGATACCGATTTTTCCGGCACCATAATATTGTTCGCGGTAACCGCAAGCCCTATCTTTTTAGGCGCATCAAGAATAGAGAGAAACTCTTTCTGGATAGATATGGGCAGGTCACCATAACCGGGACTGAATCTGCTCGTCTGGTGGAGTTGTGGCACTCTGTTTTTGATCTCTTCCGCGACAGCGTCACAGATCTGTTCAATGGCGCTGTTGGCCGCACTGTTGGCGATGGCGGCCTGTGCCATATCGGAGAACTGTAATTTTTTCAGGAAACGGTCGGTATCAACGGCAAGCGTTGCTGCCATAAGGGCGACCTGCCTGCAGCCCCGGAGATGGGCATGGATATCCTTACCGGGTAAAAAAAGTTTGCCGTCTTCCAGCCGGACGCCCTCTTTATCATGGGTAATCCTGAACAGACGGTAAATATGGCGAGGTCTGATGATCTGGAGCAGCTTTTCCTCTATTTCGCGGACAAGGAGAGCCGTTGCCTCGTCCGGCTGGTTGGCGCCATAGCCGAGGTAACGATAGATTTCGCGATGGTTAATTGATGATAGTTCGAGCACGTCAAATGAACTCTTGGTTATGATTAACAGAACGGTACTCCGTCAGACTGTACGGGCTCAGGAGATAATGTTTTTCACACTGCCGACAATCTTTCTTGCGATATACGGATTATTCATGGTGTAGAGATGGATGCCATCCACCCCGTTGGCGACAAGATCAATGATCTGGTTGACGGCATAGGCGATACCGGCATCGCGCAGGGCTTCGCTGTTATGCTCAAAACGCTGCATGGTCTTGGCAAATTTGGCAGGAAGGCTGACCCCGCACAGAGAGATCATTCTCTCAATCTGTTTTTTATTGACGACCGGCATAATCCCCGCCTGGATTGGAACCTTGATTCCGGCAATCTTCGCCTTCTCGATAAAGGAGTAGAAAAGGGTATTATCGAAAAAGAGCTGCGAGATAAGGTGATCGGCTCCGGCATCTACTTTCTGCCTGAGAAAGCGAATATCACTGATACTGTCGGCCGCCTCCAGATGACCTTCCGGGTAGCAGGCCCCGCCAATGGAAAAATCTCCTTTTTCTTTGATATACGCTATCAGTTCACTGGCATAGCGAAAATCGTTCTGTTTGGGCCGGGCCGGATTGATATCGCCTCGCAGGGCCAGGATATTGGTGATATTTTCCTGCTGCAGGGCGGTCAAGATGGTGTCCACATCCTCTTTTCGCGAATTTATACAGGTGAGATGGGCGAGGGCAGTGATGTTATATCTGTTTTTAATGACCGAGGCAATTTCGCAGGTACTGGTATCAGCGGCATTACCTCCGGCACCGTAAGTTACACTGATAAAGTCGGGACGCAGATCGCTGAGCTCTTCCAGGGTGTCGTAGATTGTTGCAATGGAGCTGCTTTTTTTGGGTGGGAATATCTCAAAAGAGAAAACTTTCTTTTTCGTAAACAGGTTCTTGATTGTCATATAGTATCTCTATCGTATGTGGATGGTTGTCGTCAGTGGTCCCGCAGTGATGAATTGTACTCAAGTTATCCTGATATTTCAATCGGTGTGGGTGAAAACCGCGCTGTCAGTTCTGCAGCCGCGCCCCGGCAAGGCAGAAGGCAGCAGCGGCCACTGTTGGTATCGCAGCGGAATTTACTGTTGACAATATATTTGTTTTTTCCTAAAAAAAGACGAAATTGCTTATCTGTTTATTGCAGCTAAAGAATTATAACCTATCGCAGGAGTTATATGAAACCATCGCAAATAGTTATTTCCCTCACCCGGCTTATCGCCACCCGACAGCCTCTTTTTCTCTGGGGACCGCCTGGTGTGGGCAAGAGTCAGGTGGTCGCGCAGACCGCGGAGAAGCTTGGCCTTGACCTGATTGATATCCGCGCGCTTCTGCTTGATCCGGTAGATTTACGCGGGCTGCCCCGGATCAATGAAGACGGGCGTGCTGAATGGTGTATCCCCTCCTTTTTGCCTACAGCAGGGAAAGGGATACTCTTTCTTGATGAGTTGAACGCGGCTCCGCCATTGGTTCAGGCGTCCTGCTATCAACTGGTTCTTGACCGCAGGCTTGGTGAATATCAGCTCCCCGACGGCTGGACAATTATCGCTGCCGGTAACCGGGAGAGTGATCGGGCGGTTACCCACCGCATGCCTTCTGCCCTTGCCAACCGTTTTGTCCATATCGATTTCACGCCCGATCTGGACGAGTGGCTGCTCTGGGCGCATGATACCGGTATCGCTCCGGAGATTGCCGCTTTTTTGCGTTTTCGTCCGGCGCTCCTCCTTGATTTTCAGCCCGATCGCAGCGGCAAGGCCTTTCCTTCGCCAAGAAGCTGGGAGTTTGCTTCAAAAATTGTGCAAAGTGTCAGCGAAAAGGAGGTGCTGCATCAACTGCTGGAGGGCACTGTTGGCAGCGGTGCGGCAAAAGAGCTGGTTGGCTATATGAAGATTTGTCGGCAGCTGCCGGCGGCGGAAGAGGTGCTTGCCAATCCCCAGACTATAGATGTCCCGTCTGATCCAGCCATTCTGTATGCTATCTGTGAGACTGTTGGCAGAATAGCTGATATGGAGTCGGCGGAAGCGCTGGTAATGTTTGCCCACCGGCTGCCAGAGGAGTTTTCCATCCTGTTGATGCGGGAGTCTGTGCGGCACTGTAATCAGCTGGCGGTAACAAAATCTTTTGGCGAATGGGCGGCCGCCCATGCCGAGGTGCTTGTCGCATGACCAAAAGCGATGCCGCCGATACCGCATATCGCAGCCTGCTGCAAGCCCGCACCACGCTGCTACTTAAGCACCCATTTTTTGCGACACTGGCTCTGCGCCTGCGTCTGCAGGAAGATCGAGAGTGTCATTCGGCATGGACAGATGGCAGCTGTTTTGCCTATAACCCTGAATATATCAACGCCCTCAGTCAGGAAAAACTGGTTGGTCTTACCGCCCATCTGGTGATGCACCCCGCCTGCGGGCATCATTTGCGGCGGGGCAAACGGGATTTCAGAAGATGGAACGCAGCCTGTGATCACGCCATTAACTGGATTCTGGAAGATGCTGGCTTTACCCTGCCGGACTGCCTGAAGGCGCGGCCGGATTTTCGTGAGATGAGTGCCGAGGCAATCTACGTCGCCCTTGGCGGAGAAGAGGGAGAGGAGTTTGCCAAGGAAGAAGACCCTGATTCTGCAGAGAGCGGCAATCAGAGTGAGGAGGAAGAGGAGCGGCGGCCGGAGCAGGGAGAGGAGGGAAACAGGGAGAATGATGATACCAATCTGCCCGGAGAAGTGCGTGACTCTCCCTCGGTTGAGACGGAGGGAGAGCAGAGTGAGAGCGCTCTCTGGGAGGAGGCGTTGTTATCTGCTGCATCCCAGGCACGGGAGATCGGCAGACTGCCCGATGGTGTTGCCCGCCTGGTTGGTGACCAGCTCTATCCGCAGCTGCCCTGGGCCGAGCTTTTATCCCGTTTTGTCGAGCGTAACGCCCGTTCTGACTATACCTGGATGATGCCGAACCGGCGCTATCTGCATCAGGGGCTTTTCTTCCCTTCGCTGCTGGCGGATGAACTGCAGCAGATTGTGGTGGCGGTTGACACTTCCGGCAGTATTGAGCAGCAGGATCTCGACCGTTTCGCCGCCGAGATCACGGCGATAATGGAGCAGTTCCCCAGCCGGCTCCATCTGCTCTATTGTGACGCGACCGTTCAGGAGTACCAACAGTTTGAAAAGGCGGATCTTCCCATTACCATCACCCCAAAAGGGGGCGGTGGCACAGATTTTCGCCCTGTTTTTACCAAAGTGGTAGAGGCCGGAATTGATGTAACCTGTCTTATCTATTTGACCGATCTGGAGTGTCTGCACTATCCGTCAGAGATTCCGTCATATCCGGTACTCTGGGTACAGACGGGAACAAAGCGTAACAGTTCACCGCCTTTTGGCGAAGTGATCAGGATGGCCGAGGTTGACGCTTGAGTTGACCGTTGGCTAATCTGGTGTAAATCAAAAACAGAAATCATTTTTACCTTTACCAGCAAATGAAGATAGTCTGGAACATCAAAAAAAAGAGAGGTAACTATCGCCCTGAGCTAAAATATACCATCTCCCTTGAGGAGCATGAGCGGGCTATTGCCATGGAGTCGGTGCGGATTGAGAGCACCATTCCATGCGTTCCCCAGTCGGGGCGGAGCTGGTGTATGCCCGGTGAGCATGAGCGGGCGGAGGGGTGGCAGCCCACAGAGTTTCATTTTTTAACCGTTCCCTGGTTTAAAACCGGCGTTGATAACGGTTTTTTACGCCTTCCTTTCCGGGACTCGGGGGAATATCCTGAAGTGGAGGCCTCCTTTGCCCGGCTGCGGGAAAAATATGAAGAGGTAGTGCGCAGAACCTATGGCTGGCAGCCCATTGACGAGGACGGCAGGCTGGAGACTTCAAGTGAAACAAAGGCCGCTATTGCCGCCCGTCTGGCGGCAATGCGGATGCTGGATCTGACCGGGTGATCTCTCTCTGTTTACCGGCAGCTTGCAGCCGTTGCCAAACGGTTAAATCTCAACCAGAGGTTTTTTCTCCTCTTGCACGGCAATTTTACCAATGATTGCCGCCTGCTCTCCTTCCTGCGTAAAGGCCGCGCAGACGTTATCCGCAATATCCCTGTCAACAATGACCAGCAGCCCGATGCCCATATTAAAGGTATGGTACATCTCCTGCTCGGGGATATCTCCTTTTTCCTGCAGAAAGGGAAAAATTGGCGGAATATGCCATGAACCGGGATAGAGGATCGCCCTCGTCGCCGGCGGCAGGATTCGCGGAATATTGTCGATAAAACCTCCGCCGGTATTATGCACCATGCCGTTGATGGTATACTTTTTCAGGGTGCGTAATACCGGGTGCACATATATTTTTGTCGGGCGCAACAGCTCTTCGCCAAGGGTGCAGCCCAGCACCTCTATCTGCTGATCCACCGTCAGCTTATGGTCGGCAAAACAGATCTTTCGTACCAGCGAGTAGCCGTTGGAGTGGATGCCGCTGGAGGCGAGGCCGATAATCGCATCGCCGGCTTTTATCCGCGATCCGTCAATAATGTTATCCCTGTCAACAATACCGGTAACAAATCCCGCGAGGTCGTAATCCTCTCCCTGATAGAGGCTGGGCATCTCCGCCGTCTCGCCGCCGACCAGTGAACAACCTGCCTGTCTGCATCCTGCGGCGATGCCGGCAACAACTTCTCTGGCGATTGCGATATCCAGTTTGCCTGCCGCAAAATAGTCGAGAAAGCATAGGGGTTCGGCACCACCGACGACAAGATCATTGACACACATCGCCACCAGGTCAATACCGATGGTATCGTGTTTTTTACAAAGATGGGCAATGGCAAGCTTGGTGCCGACCCCGTCTGTCGAATTGACAATGACCGGAGCTCTGTATTTTGTGGTATCAATGGCAAAGTGGGAGGAGAATCCGCCAAGTCCGCCAACAACGCCCGGTCTATGTGTTGTTTTGACGATCTCTTTTATCTCTTCGACAAAGGCGTTGCCCTTATCTATATCAACGCCTGCCTGCTGGTATTTGCTCTGCATGGTTTCTGTTATCGCGGTTGGGAAAAATTTCAGACTGTTTGCTGCTTTGGCCTGTCCTGTATATAGTAGCCTTTTGTTGAAAAAGCAATAACCCTGCTGCCGGTCTCTGTTTTATGGCTTTACTTGCAAAGCGGATGCGATTTTGTTACAAACGGGCTATGAAAATTCTACTTTTACTTATAGGTATGGTGCTTGTGCTGGAGGGCCTGCCCTATGCGGCCAACCCTGAAAAAATGCAGCAGTGGCTGCAGCAGTTGACGGAGATCCCTGCTGAACAGTTGCGTGTTATCGGTATGGTCTCAATGGCGGCGGGGCTTTTTCTCTGTTTTCTTGTTGAAAAGACGTCCCTGTTTTGATAAGGGTTTTTTGTTCCATGAAAGTTGATGGCCTGTGACAAGCAGTAAAACCCAGAAAATATATCCCCGGATTAAGGAGCACTTATGGAAGCGAAGAGAAAAGAGCTTATTGGCAGCGAAGGTAAAGTCCTCCTTGATATGGTACGCCGTCTGAATCGGCGGGGGGCGAAAGAAAATCTTACCAAGCTTGTTGCCAAGACCCATCCGGCGGATATGGTCTGGGTCTATCGTCATCTCACCGATGAGGAGCGGGCGGCTGTTTTTGAGGTAATTGTTAAAATCAACGCGGTGGGAGCGTTTCTTTCCGAGCTTGATTCAGCGCTGGTTCAGGAACTGGTTGAAGGGCTTACTCCTCAGTATATGGCAGATATTATTGCCGATATGCCCTCTGATGATGCGGTTGACCTGCTGGAAATTCTCCCTGAAGAGATGGCGGAGCAGATTCGCCACCGAATGGAGAAACATGATCGGGAAGAGGTGGAAGATCTGTTACAGTACGATCCGGAGAGTGCCGGCGGTCTGATGTCGCCTGATTTTATGGCGCTTGATGAAGAGTGTACCGCCAAGGAGGCGATCGCCAGTATCCAGAAACGCAGCAGTGAAAAAGAGATGGTGTTCTATCTCTATCTTACTCATGGCGAGCAGAAACTCTCCGGGGTGATCTCCCTGCGCGAGTTGCTGATGCATCCGCCGGAGAGGCCGCTGAAAGAGATTATGAACCCGAATGTGGTTTCGGTGACTACCGATACCGAGCAGGGAGAGGTTGCCTCTGTTGTGTCAAAGTATAACTTTCTTGCCGTTCCTGTTGTTGACAGTAATTATACCTTGATGGGGATTGTTACTGTTGATGATATCATTGATGTTATTCGTGAAGAGGCATCAGAAGAGTTTCTGCAGATGGCTGGTGCCGGAAAAGACCGCGAGATTTTATTGAAAAGCACTAAGGAGAGCGCGCTTATCCGGGCGCCCTGGCTTTTTGCGTCGTGGATTGGCGGGGTGATGGCGATGTTTATCATTGGCGCCTTTGAGGAGGAGCTTGCCAAGGTACTGGCCCTTGCCTCCTTTATTCCAGTGGTTATCGGGATGGGGGGAAATATCGCCACCCAATCCTCCACCATTATCGTGCGGGGGATTGCCACTGGCAGGGTAAATCTGAGCCAGTCGTGGAAGGTTATTGTTAAGGAGATGCAGGTGGGAGTACTTCTGGGGCTGCTTTACGGCACCTTCCTTGGCCTGGTTGCCTTTATCGGCTTTCGCAATGAAGGGCCGATGTTGCTTGGGCTGGTGGTCGGACTGTCAATTTTCTGCTGTATGATTATGTCGGCAACACTCGGTACCCTTATCCCCCTTATTTTAAAAAGGTTTGAGGTGGACGCGGCCATTGCGACGGGGCCTTTTGTGACCACCTCCATTGATATCCTTGGGGTACTGCTCTATTTTTCAATGGCCAAGATCTTTCTCCACCTCTGATTTCTTGCCGGATCGGTTTATCCGAAAATCGGTTTGTAAACAGGTGTTGATTTCCCGGAGTTCCGAGTTTCATCCTTTGGTTATGGCTGGAGGTTATATGGTCCAGCGATGCCGGTTTATTCCTGTTCAGGAGCCGTACTGTTCTGTTGCGGTTCCTGAAGCCGGTTGCGTGCATATTCCCGCATATCCTGATTTTTATCAGTTTCATCAATGATCTCCAAGCCGACAATCTCCTCCAGAATATCCTCCATGGAAATGATACCAGTCATGGTGCCATATTCATCAACGACGACGAAGAGATGTTGCTGCCGGTCAAAAAAATCGAGTAATACCCGGTTGAGAGGGGCTGTTTCCGGTACAAAGTGGGCGGGTTTTTTAAATGTTGCGAGAGCAATTTCCTTCCTGTCTTCCGCTGCTGCCTGGAGGATATCCTTACGCATAACGATACCGGTAATATTGTCAGGGTCCTCGTGGTAGACAGGAATTCTGCTGTGACTGCCTGATGCTGCCGATACCTGCATGGTATCCTGTACGGTGAGAGCCTCTTCCAGGGAGAAGGTGACGGTACGCGGAGTCATTGCCTGGCGCACGATTTTCCCTTTCAGATCAAGTATATTACGAATAACCCGCTCTTCGTTCTCCTCAATATCCCCTGATTCACGGGAGAGAAGGGCGATGGTCTGCAGCTCTTCCGAGGAGATGGTCTCACCCTCTTTCTGGGGAAGCAGTTTGGTCAGAAAACGGCAGAGCCAGATAATCGGTTTTAACGTAAAGACCATCAGACGGATAGGGTAGGAGACAAGGGGCGCGAGAACATTGGCAAATGTGACACCTACTGTTTTGGGCAGAATTTCCGAGAAGAGGAGAATGGCAAGGGTAAATGATGCCGAAAAGAGGATAAGATTCCCCTCACCAAAGAGCTTGGCTGCCGCCGCACCAGCCACAGAAGCACCAATGGTATTGGCGATGGTATTAAGGGTGAGGATTGCGGTGATCGGCTCGTCAATATCTGCCCGCAGATTCTGCAGATGGGTTGCCGCTGGATGGCCGTTTTTTTTCAGCATCTCTACCTGGCTTGAAGAGATGGAGTATAAAACCGCCTCACAGACAGAGCAGAGCGCGGAGACGGTGATAGCAAGAGTTACAGAGATAATGAGGGTATGCAGCACGGTTGTTTCTCCATAGGGTGAGGCCTGGGTTTCAGACCGGTTTTATTGTAGAATTCTCTCCTTTGCGATTTGCTGGCAATAAACAGAGGAACATCGTATATTGCAAGAAATTTTATTCTAATCCACCAAAAATAAAAAGTAGAATTGAGGTCCTTATGAAAATAGCAATAGTCACTGCAAATCAATGGAAAAAAAAGCAGGGCGGAGATCTTCTGGTACTGTTTGCCGGCGAAAAAAAGGGCAGGATTGAGCCCGATAAAAGAGGTGAACTGCTGGCATCTCTGCCGGCTTCGGCCAGCGGCGATTTCTCTGGTAAAAAGAGTGAGCTGCTCGAAATATATCCGGTGGCAGAGAGCGGCGAGGCCTCTTTTGCGAAACGGGTCGCCTTTGTTGGTTTGGGCGGCAGTGGGCAGAGAAAACAGGACGCTGCCTGTCGTGAACTTTTCCGCTGCGCGGGCGGCGATATTGCAGCTCTGTGTAAAAAGAGAAAAATAGCCCGTCTTGCCGTATTGCTTCCGTCGTATGCGGGGATAAAACAGACTGTTTTCGTTGAGAGTTTTATTGAGGGGATACTGCTTGGCCTGTACCGTTTTGACAAATATAAAACGAAGAAAAGCAAAGAGAAAAAGGCGAAGGAGTATATTTCTCCACAAGAGCTTCTCTTTCTTGCGGAGAAAGAAAATGCTCCGCTAAAACATGCCGCGGCACGAGGGGAACGGGCGGCCCGCGCCGCGATTACCGCGCGGGATATGGCCAATGAGCCGGGTAACAGCTGGACGCCACGGCATTTTGCCGAGTTTGGACAGAAGCTGGGCAGGCATAAGCGTGTCTCTTGTACTGTTCTGGAGAGAAAAGAGCTGGAGAGGCTGAAAATGGGGGGGATTCTCGGCGTGAATCAGGGTTCCGCCGAAGAGCCGAAACTGGTTATTGTTGATTACTGTCCACAAAACCATGACAGGACAATCCTTTTTGTCGGCAAGGGGCTGACCTTTGACAGCGGCGGCATTTCGCTGAAACCCGGCGCCGGCATGATGGATATGAAGTACGATATGTGCGGCGGGGCGGCGGTAATCTCGGCGATGACCGCCATTATCGATGAAAGGCCTGCCGTGCGGGTGGTCTGCGTGGTTCCGTCCACCGATAATATGCCTGGTGGCAGCGCGCTGAAACCGGGTGATGTGATTACCCATTATGGCGGAATTACCGCGGAAATCGAAAATACAGATGCCGAAGGTCGGTTGATTCTGGCTGACGCCCTTGCCTATGGTATTGAGCAGTATAAACCCGATGCGGTGATTGATCTGGCAACGCTTACCGGAGCGGTTATTATCGGGCTGGGACACCACTATGTCGGTACGCTGTCGAATAATGACAGGTTATGCAGCGCGGTTATGGCCGCAGCGGCAAAAGCGGGAGAGAAACAGTGGCGACTACCTCTTGATGAACTCTATCGCAAACAGATCGAGTCTCAGGTCGCTGATATAAAGAACACTGGCGGCCGTCCGGCAGGGACGATAACAGCTGCTGAATATCTGCATAAATTCGTTGGCAAAACTCCATGGGTGCATCTTGATATTGCCGGAACAGCCTGGAACTATACGGAGAAAAGCTATATTGCCAAAGGCGCTTCCGGGGTGGGCACCAGAACTCTTATTGAGTTTATCAGGGCAATGGCCTGCTGAAAACCTTTCTGCGTCGGCCCTCCATATTGGAATATCTCTGTAAAGACAAGGCTATAAGTTCACCGGCGAGTGAAACGAATCCGGTGAAACGACTTGTTATGTATTTAGCTGTCCCGTACCTACTTTAATGTTCTTGCATATGATATCGTAGATCTCATCATAGAACATGATTTGGTAGTGTTTGCACTCCGATAAGTGGGACTGATTGAATGAAGCCAGCCACTCTGAGTTTTTGACTTCAAAGATAGCTGCTTTACAGTCACTTGTTGCCAGTATATTGCCGTGTACCTCATCCGAGGCCATACAGTAAGCCTCAACTTTTTCGAGGGCTAAATGTTTTAAATTTTCGGGCATATATTCATCATCTGGATTGAAGTACTCAAAGCCAACAAGTACTGCTCCATTCAATTTCCATCGGACCTTCTGGAGCTCTGGTCCTCTACCGTCGTGATAGAAATCATTCTCTAAAATCGGGTTAATATTCATAATCTCCCTGATGCATAACGCCTGCCACACAGGCTGGCGAAAGCCGATAGTTTTTTGACAGTCAGAGCAGTAAAGCTGCTGTTGTAATGACACTTGTTATATGTTGCCATTGTTTTTTACCGGTATTAAATCAAATGCTAATTTGTAGCCTATTTGATTTAGATTGTGTTCAAGTTTTTCTAAGCTTTGTTCATTATGTTTGTTATTGTCGATGACCTTTAAACGCCATCTATCCCAATTTGAAATGATACCCTTTGTTGCATATTCAGAAGCTAGATGGGAATCATCATAGCCAAACTCGAAGCCACAAGAACATATTTGAAAAGAAGCTGTACCATCTTTGTTGTAGGGTGGTTCATCGAATTCTGCACTACCACAAACAGGGCATA
>PDWI01004382.1_pt1 | contig 19008 bp, 22 predicted proteins | sample 1430891 | NCBI WGS metagenome assembly PDWI01 (sample SAMN01162508, study PRJNA174530) | Oral metagenome, whole genome shotgun sequencing project. | biome: Marine environment; feature: Marine mammal; material: Swab sample of the gingival sulcus; isolation source: swab sample of gingival sulcus...
CCCGTCCGCGCCGATGGTACTGCCACACCAGGTGGGAGAGTAGGTCGCCGCCTTTCTTGAAGGCCCTCCACAGCGTGGAGGGCCTTTTTTTATGGGATATTTTCAAGGATCCAATATCCTGGTCCCGAACATAAACATCAGGGTTCTTAGAGCCTTCACACCAAACTTTTTATATCTATTTATCAGGGGGGATGGATCCACGAAGTGTTCATGGGTTGTACTTATACATAAATATCTCCTAAAGTAACAGCATATTTTAAATCGATAAACACCGTTGTTTTGTAATTTTGCCTACTCAATGATCGTCTTGTTTTATGGGAAAGGAATTGACATACGATGCCGAAGAAAGATGGAATGCCGTTTCACATGCATTAGGGGTTGTTTTTGGTATTTTTGGATTGTACTTTCTGTTACGGCATAACTCCCATAGGACGGAATATGCAGGGGTGAGTATAATAATTTATGGCATATCGTTTATAATGCTGTTTTTAGCTTCGACACTTTACCATTCCGTTACGAATCCTGTATTAAAACGTAAACTGAGGGTATTTGACCATATAAGTATTTATTTCTTGATAGCGGGTACTTATACCCCCTTGGCTTTGATATCATTGGAAGATGGTAAGGGATGGTTGATATTTTATATTGTATGGGGTATTGCTGGCGTAGGGACCTTATTGAAGATTTTTTTTACGGGTAGGTTTGAGGTACTTTCCTTGATTTTATATTTAGCTATGGGGTGGTTGATAGTAATGGATTTTTCCAATGTTTTGGCCAATATGTCAGGGCTTGGTGCAAGATTGTTTTTTTCAGGGGGGGCATTCTATACGATCGGCACTATCTTTTACGCTTGGAAACGAATACCCTATAATCATTTTATTTGGCATTTGTTCGTGCTGGGAGGGGCCATAAGCCATTGGCTTTTTATATACTATGATGTGGTTTGACCGTGTGTTGTTTTTAAATGAATCGATTTTCAAATGTTCCCTAAGAGCTGAAAAGAATATTTTAAGTAGAAGTATATTTTCCCAAGGCCATCGGATTGTTAAGGATAATGCAGGGTGTGGAATCATTTTTTGGGGCCATAGACAACAATTTATCCCAAAACCCGATATGTCGCTCAATATCAGTATGGTCAACATCCATTTATAGCGGAATGGTTTTCCAAAAGAAATCCAGGAATCTTGTCGTAATCTTTTAGATTCTTTCTTCTTGCTGGATACCTAAAGGGAATAGGCTATTATTATCCCGAGTATGATAACCACTAATTTCCTCAAGTTGAATTTATGGCCTTCCGAGCTTTCAAAAAGGATAATGGTAGAAATGTGTAAAAATACCCCTATGACCAATGCTGTTATGGGAGCATAGTATTTTGTGGCAAAATCAAAATGGACTGCCATATAATTACCGAATGGGGTCATTAAGGAGAACAAGACCATAAACAATACGGCATGGATTATTTTGATCTTGGAGTTCAACAAGAAAATACCCAAAACCATGGCTATCGGTATTTTATGGATTAGAATACCATAGATAAGGTGGTCATGTGTTTTAATCGGAAATCCTTCCAGTAAGGAATGTATGGAAAGACTTACGAACAATAACCAAGGGAAATTTGCTTTTTCAACATCAAGATGCATATGGCCATGTTCGGCACCTTTCGAAAAAAATTCCAGGAAAACCTGTAATAACATCCCCAACATTATATAGACCCCTATTGTCTTGGAGTCCGATATAGCATAGACCGAGGGAAAAAGCTCAAAAATGGTCAGGGATAATAAAAAGGCCCCGCTAAAGGCCAATAAGAGTTTGAGATCCCCGTTATTTGTAGGTCTCATGAAATATACAAAGGCAAAACTCAACAACACTCCGAGAATGAGTAATACGTAAGTCATTAAAACTGGTTTAGTTGTGAATACTGGTTAATGCCACATGCCATGGATGGCGCAAAATTACTGTATTTTTGTGGCAATCTTTATAAAGCATATGAACAATAATTTTAGAATGGTGGCCAAAACCTTATTTGGTTTTGAGGAACTTTTGGCAAAGGAATTACGGAACCTTGGCGCCAGTAATGTAAAAGAGGGTGTTCGAAGTGTCTCATTTGAAGGGGATACAGGTTTTATGTACAAGGCCAACCTTTGTTTACGTACGGCCATAAAGATCATAAAACCTATACATTCGTTTAGTGTCCGTAATGAGAATGAGTTGTACAGAAAGGTCTATCGAATGGATTGGTCCGAATTTCTTTCGGCCGATTCAACTTTAGCCATAGATACCACATTGTTTTCAGATGTATTTACCCATTCCCTATACGTTTCACAGAAAATAAAGGATGCTATTGTGGATAAGTTCAGGGATACTGATGGGCAAAGGCCCAATGTGGATGTCAAGTTTCCGGACATTCGGATCAATGTACATATCCATAAGGAGCATTGTAATATATCCTTGGATAGTTCAGGGCGCTCCTTGCACCATAGAGGGTATAGGACGGCCACGAATATAGCGCCGATCAACGAAGTATTGGCTTCGGGGCTGTTATTGTTGAGTGGATGGGACGGACAATCCGATTTTTTAGACCCCATGTGTGGTAGTGGTACATTTTTGACCGAGGCAGCAATGATTGCCTGCAATATTCCCGCAAATATCAATAGAAAGGAATTTGCCTTTGAAAAATGGAATGATTTTGATGGGGATCTTTTCCAAAAGATCATTGACAGTAGCTTGAACAAAACCCGTGAGTTTTATCACAGGATAGTGGGTTATGACAAGGCTCCCTCCGCAGTACGAAAATCCATCGATAATATAGCCAATGCCAACCTTTCGGAATATATTGCGGTAGAACGCAAGAGCTTTTTCGACTCAACAAAGTTTACCGATGCCCATTTGCACATGGTTTTCAACCCTCCCTATGGGGAGCGTTTGGATCTTGATATGGAGGAATTCTATTCAACCATTGGTGATACGTTGAAACAGGAATACCCGGGAACAGAGGCTTGGTTTATTACCTCGAACCTGGAAGCCCTGAAATTTGTGGGTTTACGGCCATCAAGAAAAATAAAAGTGTTCAATAGCCACCTAGAATCGCGTTTGGTCAAATACGTTATGTATGAGGGTAGTAAAAAGGCCAAACACCAAAATAAGGACAACGATTAGTTATGGGGCCAAGAACACGTGCTATGGTTTACAATTTTTTAGGCTTTGCGGTACTTTTTTTGGTACTACGCTTTGCTTTTGGATATTTTTTTGATGTAAGCCGGTTTTACTTGGCCTTGGCAGCGGCAGTTTCCGCCAGTTTTTTGGCCCCGAAATTTGGTGTCGTAAAAGAGGAAGGACGTACAAGGATTATGATGGAATGGATTTTCATCAAAGGCTTTCGTGAAGTTTAGGAAAATCCCCCATGTCTTTCAAAAGACTCAATCCATACGGGAACCATCGGGCCGGTCGGGTTCGACTTGTTTTTCAATGGCTGCCTTTTTTTGTTTCTTGGCCTTTTTGTAAAGCGGTATCATATAGGTCAAGGAGTAATTGTATCCTATCCCAAATTTACTATTATCGGTAACCTTATTGAATCCTGGTATGAAAAGATTGGGGAAATACTTCGATTCCTTGTTGCTTATCAAAAAACCAATACGAAGACTGCCGCCTAAATAGAAGTTGGAAAACAATTGAACCTTTAGGCCAGAGATGAATTCGAGCCATGAAGCGTTTAAACCGTCAAATTTTCGGGGCTCGGAAGAACCATTGGAAAAGTCACTGGGGCTCCAATACCTATTGCGGTCATAATAATCAAAGTTGTTCAGGGTTTGACTGAAGGAACTTAGGGCATATCTTCCACCTATATAGATGGAGTTGTTCATGCCGTACCAATTATCATAGGTGTTATAATCAATCCCGAATTTAATATAATTGCCAGATGTGGTAAAATTGTAAAGGTCTTCTTGTCTTGTTCTTTCCTCACTGCCCAGCTCCCCGGCAATATATAATTTTTGATTTAATCGATAATCCGCAACAATCTCGAGCCCTTTGTAGTCATCACTGGTCTGGGTGAGGATAATACGACTGAGGTCTACCCCGACCCTAAGACCATATGTCTGCTTGTGCACAACGGTATCTTTGGGTTGCAGGTCAATGGTTTCTTCTTGAGCCCACCCGGAAAAGAGGAACATCAGAAGGCTAAGGCTAGTGAAATATCTTGACATGGGCTGTATCTGAATTTTCTATGGAAGGGTTGACGGTTTCAATACCCTTTATCCAGTTATCGGTATCAGTGGTTAAACTGGGGTTTAAATTTTCATAATTGGGAATAAACCCACAGGCACGGGAAATGAATGCTTCCTTTGTTTCATAGGAAAAGGTGAGCACATCATAATTCACGGGACTATCATCGGTCGTTTGTTGCGAGAGGACAAAGGAGGTGTTTTTAAAATCGGACCGTAGGGGTACAGCGATTGAATCTGAAGCGGCATTGGGGATAATTCCCAAGGTGTCAGGGGAAACAAGACCCCTTACCACCAAATTGGGGACATTCTTCAGTTTGGTGGAATCGGTCGCATCATAAAAACGTATTACCAATAGTCGCATACCGTCGTCGACGCATATATCATCTTTTTCACACCCAAGGAACGGAATGATACCGATTAAAATGAAAAAAGTAATTTTTATCTTATTCATAAAGCTATAACTTTTCCAAAAGTACGACATTTTCTACATGATGTGTTTGCGGAAACATATCTACGGGTTGGACCTTGGTTATTTTGTATTGATGTTTCATCATTTCCAAATCCCGGGCTTGGGTGGCACTATTGCAGCTTACATAGACTATTTTTTTTGGGGCAATGCTTAAGATCTGCTGTACAACATCCTTGTGCATGCCATTCCTAGGGGGGTCTGTGATTATGATATCGGGCGTACCATGGGTTTCGATAAAGTCGGTATTGAATACGTTCTTCATATCACCGACAAAGAAATCGACATTGTCGATGTTATTGCTGGCTGCATTGGCCTTTGCATCGATAATCGCCTCAGGAACAGATTCTATCCCTATGACTTTTCTTGCCTTTTTTGAAATGAATTGGGCTATGGTACCTGTTCCTGTATAAAGGTCATACACCAATTCATTTCCAGAGAGTCCTGCGAAATCACGTGCGATCTTATATAATTCGTATGCTTGCTCCGAATTGGTTTGGTAAAATGATTTGGCATTGATCTTAAATTGTAGACCTTCCATTTCCTCTATGATAAGGTCCTTACCTGAAAAGTAGATGATTTCTTGGTCATAAATGGTATCATTCTGTTTTTTGTTGATTACATATAGTAAAGAGGTAATCTGTGGGAATACGCTTGTCAGGTGATTCAATAGAAGTTCCCTTTTAACCTTGTCCTCCTCGAAAAACTGGATCAACACCATGATTTCCCCAATCGAGGTGGTACGTATCATCAGGGTACGTAACATACCGTGTTGGTTTCGGGGATTGAAAAAAGTAATATTGTTTTTTTGGGCAAAATCCTTTATCTCCAATCGAATGGCGTTTGATGGGTCTGCTTGAAGGTAACATTTCTTTATATCAAGAATCTTGTCCCACATTCCCGGAATATGGAAACCTAGGGCATTCCTGTCCTCGATCTCAACGTTGGATCGGATTTCGTCCAAGGTCAGCCAACGACTATCGGAAAAGGAAAATTCCATTTTATTACGATAAAAGTACTGTTCTTTGGAACCTATAATGGGGCTTATGTTCGGTAATTCCAAATGCCCGATACGGCGAAGGTTGTTCTCTACTTCCCGTTGTTTGTAGTACAATTGGTGCTCATAACCCATATGTTGCCATTTACAGCCACCACAAACCCCAAAATGGCCACACTTGGGTTCAACACGTTTGTCGGAGTAAGTGTGGAAGTTGATTGCCGAACCTTCAAAATAAGCCTTTCTCTTTTTTGTTGTCTGTACATCAACCACATCACCGGGTACGGTATTGTTCATAAAGATGACCCTCCCATCGGGTGCTTTGCCCACCGTTTTACCCTTGCCCCCGGCATCTATCACTTCTACATTTTCGAAGATCTGTCTTCTATTCTTTTTTCGCATGCCGCAAAAATACTAATAGGTTTGCATTTATTACGGCTATCTTCGGAAGGATTAGCATAAAAATCCATTAAAAAAGTGAACCTTTTTAGAACTTGACCGTCCTTACCATAGAACAAGCAATCAATGGGCCCTAATAGAATTTTTGATGCTTTATTGGTGTTGAAATATCAATCCGGGGATAAGAAGGCCTTGGGAATGCTGGTCAAAAGGCATTACAATAAATTCTGTAGCCATGCCAATTGGTACCTGGGGGATTTGGATGCAAATGGATAAAAATGATATTCTACGTGAAATGAAAAAGTTGGAGCTTCAAGTAGCGACGCTTTTCAGTAAACTTGAAAACTAAGTAAAGAACACTATGAACGTATTGTTTTTGCAATGCCATAACATTTCGTACTTTAGCGACTCTACAAAAGGATGATTTCTCTCCCAAAGAAGGAATGGCTAAAGTTTTATTTAAATAATCGATTACATGTCAGTTTTGGAAAAAATAAGCTCTAAAGGGGCTATTGCTTTGGAAAAAAAGTATGGGGCGCAAAATTACCATCCATTACCTGTTGTTTTGAGCAAGGGGAAAGGGGTATATGTCTGGGACGTTGAAGGGAATAAGTATTATGACTTCCTATCGGCCTATTCCGCGGTAAACCAAGGGCATTGTCATCCTAAAATCATTAAGGCATTACAGACGCAAGCGGAAAAATTGACCTTGACCTCAAGGGCTTTTTATAATGATATACTCGGTAGATACGAGAAATATATTGCGGAGTATTTTGGTTTTGACAAGGTCCTGCCCATGAATACCGGGGCCGAAGCGGTTGAGACCGCTATTAAATTGGCCCGTAAATGGGGTTATGAGAAAAAAGGCATACATGCCAATCAGGCAAAGATCATTGTTTGTCAGAATAATTTCCATGGGAGGACGATCACCATTATTTCAGCATCGAACGATCCAATGGCTACAGAGAATTTCGGTCCTTTTACACCCGGAATCATCTCAATCCGATATAACGATATCAATGCACTGAAGGAAGCATTGGAAGATGTGAACGTGGCTGCGTTTTTGGTAGAGCCCATCCAGGGTGAGGCGGGTGTTTTTGTTCCTGACGATACGTATATCAGTGAGGCGTTCGAATTGTGTAGATCCAAAAATGTGTTGTTCATTGCGGATGAAGTGCAGACAGGAATTGCTAGGACGGGTAGATTGCTTGCAACTTATGGGGACTGTCCTTGTTCTGGTGAATGTAGTTGTGCTCCCGAAGTCAAACCCGATATCCTGATTTTAGGGAAGGCCATTTCCGGTGGTGTTTTCCCTGTTTCCGCTGTTTTGGCAGATGCTGATATTATGGAAGTGATACGGCCTGGAAACCATGGGTCCACTTTTGGTGGTAATCCTTTGGCCTGTGCCGTGGCCATTGCCGCTTTGGAAGTCGTAAAGGAAGAAAAACTTGCCGAAAATGCTTATAAATTAGGTGTCCTTTTCAGAAAAGAGATGCAAAAGTTGATCGATAAGACCGATTTGGTTCGAATGGTACGTGGTAAAGGTCTTCTGAATGCCATAGTAATCAACGATACCGAGGATAGTTCCACAGCGTGGGATATATGTATGGCCCTCAAAGAGAATGGACTTTTGGCCAAACCTACCCATGGCAACATTATAAGGTTTGCCCCACCATTGGTGATGACCAGGGCACAGTTGCTGGATTGTGTCTCGATAATCTCGAAAACAATAAAGGAGTTCGAAAAATAAAAAAAAACCTGAACAATCTGTTCAGGTTTTTTTTCAACTATCTGGTACCCAGTCGACACTACTGGATACATGGCCAGTGGCTATTGCCATTGTTCACTCATCTCCTGGACTTTCTCCATATATCCATCCCATCCGCCCATTTGGGAGATTTGGAAAAAGGTATATGCAAGATATAAAACCCCTATGGCCAAGGCCACGATGGCAAGTATCTTCGCGGTTTTAAGTTGACTGTAATTTGAGTAGTCTTCTGGATTCGCCTTATACTTTTTTTCATCCTTAAGGGCCAGTACAAGGGCGATCCCACCAAATAAGATACTTGGTATTCCTGCAAAGCAACAGCAGAGGTAGCCTATGATTGAAAGTACAATGATGATTGTTACATTGGGTAGTTTTTGTTGTTCCATAATTTAAATGTATTTGTTGGTTGTTATAAAAATTTTAAGATATAATTGCCAAGAATCAATATGACGCTGGATATCATCAAGGTAATAATGATCTTGTTGGAATGTTTAATCGTAAAAAAACTATCGGCCAGCAAAAAGGCCAATAGGGGAATAATGGTAAATATGGCGGGGTACATGGCAAAGGCATCTGCAAATTCACCTTTGAACAACAAGGAAATAGCGCGTTGGCCCCCGCAGCCTGGGCATTCTATGCCGAATAATTTCTTGTTGAGGCAGGGAATCATGTAATCATCCAAAGAAATCATGGGATAAGGCAACTTCATTTTCACTTTAAATTTATTTTAGGGCAAAATAACCATTATTTTTGGGGTATAAAACAAATTTATGCAGCTTTTTAATGTAGGTGATAGGGTAGAGGTTCTTGACGAAATGTTAAGAGGGATGGTGGTGGCTGTTTCCGAAAAGATGGTCACTATTGAAACTGAAGATGGATTTGAGGTGGAATTCGCTAAAAACGAATTGGTTAAGAGGCCTGATACCGATGGCATAAGGGTTACCAACTATGAGGTGGCCAAAGTCAAGTCCGAAAAGGAAATAGCAAAAAAACAAAGAACCACGATACCAAAACCCAAAGAACGAAATGCCCCGAAAATGGAGGTTGACCTACATATCAACCAATTGGTAAAGTCAACAAAGGGTATGGGCAACCATGAGATGTTGAACCTACAAATGGAAACAGTAAAGCGACAATTGGAATTTGCGATACGGAAACGCATACAGAAAGTGGTTTTCATTCATGGGGTGGGGGAAGGTGTCTTAAAGGAAGAGCTCAATTTTCTTTTCGGGAGGTATGACAATATACGATATTACGATGCCGATTACCAGAAATACGGCCTTGGGGCAACCGAAGTGTACATATACTTGAATACTTGAATATTCGAGCCCAATTGTTGTACGATTAATTTGCGGTAGTGGTGATTTCCCCGAATTCATTGATCTGCAGATCGGTGATTCGTTGGTCGGTTGAAGTGATAAAGGTAATTCCACTTAATTCCAAAGTGTGCCTGTAGGTATCCGTTGTACCCTCTGCCAAGGTGGTGGTAATCAGTATTTCGCCATTTTCCGCTTTGATCTCTTCGATTACCGTGGGTGTGGCCGTAGGTATGTTATCACAAAAATAATCATTGGTGACCTTATCTGAGAACACCCTATAGGTCAATTGTGATTTATCGGGAATGGTGCTGCTATAGGTTTCCGAAGCCTCGTTTTTAAGTACTCCGGGTTCCAATTCAAGAATCAAGGCCTCATCCTTGTTTATTTTGAAAAAAACAGTGCTTGATGTGGTTACGGGCGATTCACAAGTGCTGATGCCAACACTGTCGAAATCGATGGTCTCTATCTGTAGGTCGCCATCATCACAGGACAGGAATAGGGTCAGGATACTTAAAATAAATAGGTGTTTCATGTTCCAAATTTAAAGGAAATAAACAATAAGTTTATCTTCTTTGGGATAGATTTTACATTTTATTCGGTTATTTTTGACCCGTTTTTAGATTCGTGCCCACTTATGAAAAATGTTTATTTAGATAATGCCGCCACAACCCAGGTCAGGGAGGAAGTCATCGAAAAAATGCAAAAAGCATTGAAGGATTATTATGGCAACCCTTCATCTACTTATAGTTATGGACGTACGTCTAAAACTGCGGTTGAAAGTGCGCGCAAAACCATAGCCAAGGAATTGAAGGCACATCCTTCGGAGATAATTTTCACCTCGGGAGGGACCGAGGCCGATAATATGATTCTTAAAAGTGCCGTAAGGGATTTGGGTGTAGAAAAGATCATTACCTCAAGAATAGAACACCATGCCGTTCTGCATACTGCACAGGATCTGGCCAAGGAATATAATACAGCCTTGGAATTCGTTGATTTGGATGGGGATGGTGTGCCACAACTTCCACATTTGGAACAGTTGCTACAGGAGGATGGTACCAAGAAACTGGTGAGCCTAATGTATGTGAACAATGAGATCGGTAATATATTGCCTATTGATAGGGTTGCCGAAATGTGCAGGGTCAATTCCGCCTTGTTCCATTCCGATACGGTGCAGGCCATAGGTCATTATGGGTTGGATGTTACCAAGACACCCATAGATTTCATGGCAGCTTCCGCCCATAAGTTTCATGGGCCAAAAGGAGTGGGTTTTGCCTTTGTGCGTAGAAACCATGCCCTTAAGCCTTTGATCTCTGGAGGGGGACAGGAAAGGGGACTTAGGGCGGGTACCGAATCCGTACATAATATAGTGGGCCTTGAGGAAGCTTTTAAACTGGCCTATGAAAATTTGGAAAAGGAGCAGGCTTATATTGAGGAACTTAAGAGATATTTCATCGACAGTTTAACGGAAAGTATTCCTGATGTTGTTTTTAATGGACTTTCCGGTTCAATGGGAAAAAGTACTTATACACTTGTGAATATAGGCTTGCCAATAAGTGATGACAAGACTAAAATGTTCTTGTTCAATTTGGATATGGAAGGTGTTGCATGTTCCAAGGGTAGTGCTTGCCAGTCAGGAAGTGATACGGGATCGCATGTGTTGAATCAATTGTCCAGGGGGGAAGGACCTAGAACGTCGTTGAGGTTTTCATTCTCAACATACAATACCACTCAGGAATTGGATTATGCTATCGGGGTGTTAAAGCAGCTTGTCGGGGCCTAACCCTTGTTCCTTCCTTTTTTCTTTTCACGGTCATATGGGAATTTCCGAGTGGCCAACCTCATCATCCTATCAATAAGGTCAAAGGTGTTCCTGCCTGTCTTTTTATTTATTTTCTTTTCATATTTCCAAAGCAGTTTGCCAGTATTCCCATCACTTATTTTAATGCCTATTCGGCCATAGTTGGAATCCCCCAGGAAATAATCCATAAAACTGAATTCTGTGGGCACTCCGTTTGAAAGAAGGATGTTAAGGTCCATATTCCCGCTTATAATACCATCTACCCCCAAGATCTTGCTTAATTGGTTTACCGTATAGACATCAATGTTCCCATAGGTGATGTTGTGCTGGGCCAAAATGGCATTGGTGTTTTTGGTGTTCTGGAATTCTACCGAAAACTTCTTTTTCTTTTTCCGTTTCGAAAAATAGGTTTCCAGGGCATTTTGAACGGCGTATCCCTCTTTTTCCTTCAGTTGCTCCAATTCATTTTTGGGCAGATTGTGTTTCAGGTCCAAATTGGTAAGAAAGGGGATAATGGCCAGGATTTTATGGTTTTGGCTCAAATGGGCAAAATTTTTATGTTCATAGATGTTTTTTTGGGCACTTACCATAAAACTGGCCAAAAGGAGCATTGACACGAATAACTTTTTCATCACATATATTTTTATTGTGGACTTGAAATAACAATCACAACCAAGTTTTGGGTTGTAGGCTCAACACCCGACTTGCCATGTAATTGGAAACGGAAAATCCATTTTTGCTTTCAACACCCTAATGATGTGGCCTGGCCATGGAAAGGGTTGAAAACCCCAAAACCAGCATCTGGTTTCCCGAAATGACCTAAACTGTGGCTCATTGGATATTTTTCCGCATCTACAAAAATATGGGAAATTCCCAAATAGGCATGCTTATGGTTCCTTAATCTATTCTGAAAAATATAAGAGGGGCCATTTCAGGGTCATTTTCTATAGAAGGTGGCCTCATATGTATTGGTGTTGCCCACATTATCCTTCACGTGGACTTTGAGGATACATTGTTTTTTGTCCAATATCCGGTCATCAAAATTATAGGTAATGGTATTCTTCTTCGGTTCATATTCCATTAAGATCCACTCCCCGTTTAAGGTAGCGGAATAGGTGTCAATACCACTTAAGTCATCAGAGATCATTAGGCTTAGATAGTGATAGTTGGTCAGCCACTGTTTGTTCTTGAAGTTCTTTGTACGTATTTTAGGGGGTATGGTGTCTTTGGCCAATGTGTAAGTGCCTAAATTACGGGTTCTTGTAGTGAATGTATTGGCCCGTTTATAGGTGGGTACATAACTGGGTTTCAGATTTTTGTCCAATCGGGCGATAAAAAGTTGTTTGCGCTCTGCCTCGGAATACCTTGAGACATCAAAGGTCAATGTGAAGTTCCTATGGGCCGGTACTTGGTTGTTGTGCACGGTAACCGTATCGCCCCCCCTATGCAGGTCTATATAGAAGTCCTCATAGAATGTATTGGCAGGGAAATATACTTTTGCTATTCCCAGATCGAAATTATTGGGTCGTTTGGCAATTATATAGTCATCGGTCCTTGGTATTTCTTTTTTGATCTTAAGGGGTTGGTTTCTCCCTTCAATGGGAATAACCAATTTTGTCAGATTTCCTTCCAGGTCATTGATGAGTAGTTCAACCCTGTACGAAAGCCCTTCCTTGACGGTGATTTTTCCGTCGTTCACCAATTTGTTGTAGATGCTCAAATGGTTTCCAGGTGATTTGAAACACTTCTGTATACGTTGTCTGTATTTTCCAAAATGCCCATAATCGATAAAGGTGTTGATGTAGCGTGTTTCCGTGAAGGAGAACGATTCAAAATCATAATCGCTATAAACTTGTCCGTTGACCACTTGGCGAACCGAATATACCCCGTTCTTGTTCGTTGCCATATCCTGACGGTCAAAACCAACAAAGCCAAAACCTATCGTACCTAACGCGGTCACCTTATCGGCAAGAAAAGAGCCATCCTTTTGTTGGGTGAAATTGATCTTTGATTTCACGGCACTCTGGTTCAATTGGGCATTTTCAGATAAGGGATAGCCATAGAGCCCTATGATGGTGGGGTTGGTGGCATCCCTCACCTCAAGTCCGTATAAAAGTGGATTCGTTGGTTTTTCAGAAATACTGCTCCTGATCTCGAAGTGCAAATGTGGTCCCGATGAGCCTCCCGTATTACCACTATAAGCTATGATTTCACCTTTCTCTAGTTTTATTTCCCCGTACTCGGGAAAAACCTCTACTTCATAGGATTTTTTACCGTATTGTATTTTTTTGATGTATTCCTCGATCTTGGGAGAGAATTTTTGCAAATGGCCATAGACCGAAGTGTACCCATTGGGATGCGCTATGTATAATACTTTGCCATAACCCCACAATGAGACCTTTATCCGGGTAACGGATCCATTTCCTATGGCATACACGGGGAGACCTTCTCTTTGCTGTGTCTTTATGTCGATTCCGGAATGGAAATGATTGGATCGTAATTCGCCAAAAGTGCCAGCCAAGACCAAGGGGATGTCCAAGGGGGATCTAAATGCTTCCTTTGGATAAGGGTTTTCCTGGGCCGAGACGGCCATAGGGAAAATCAATAGGAAAATAAAAAATGTTCTGCCCATATTATTTATGAATAACTATAATGTCAACCTAGATGCCATTCCTTTGTTTTAAGAATATACCAGAGGTAAACACAAATAAGCGATAAAATTAAACAGATGGATATAATTAACCGCCTTGAACAGTAAAAATCTGCATCTGATCATGAATGTTTTTATTCATTAGGGGACTTAATACCAGTATTTGACGTGGATGTATGAAGAATATTTTCAAAAACTATTGCCCAGTCCTTATATCTATATTAACTTTGTACAATGCGTATTGATTATTGTACATGAGTGAATTGGTTAAAATTGTTGGTTCCCTGGAAAACAAGGTCGGTAAGTTGTTACATCATTTGGAGATGTTGCAACAGATGAACAAAAAGTTGGAAGAGGAACTGGTTTCAACAAGAAGCCAAAAAAAAATGACCGAAAAATCCGTATCCGAATGGGAGCAGAAATATAATTCACTTAAACTTGCAAATTCGATGCTTGGTAGTAACACGGATAAAACAGAGGCTAAGCTTAAAATAAACACATTGATTAGGGAGTTGGACCATTGTATAGTCCAACTTTCCGAATAAGTTTTAAATTAGGATGTCAGAAAGGCTCAAAATCAAACTTTCCATTGCAGATAGGGTTTATCCCTTGACCATTGATCCCAGCCAAGAGGAAGGGTTGAGGAAAGCGGCGAAGAATATTGAGCAATTGGCAAAAAAATTTGAACAGAACTATGCCGTTAGGGACAAACAGGATGTGCTTGCCATGTGCGCACTTCAGTTCGCCTCTAAAATCGAACAACGCGGTATAGATCAATCAGAAGGGAACCAAGAGGCCACAGAACGATTAAAGGCATTAAACGAATTGGTGAACTCTAAGCTTGCTATAGAATAAGTTCTTTTAAATAACATTAAGTTACTGCCCACATTGGTATTATCTTTTGACAAACTCAACACTAATTTGTTTAAAAAGGGTGAGTTTAGATTGTAAAAGCAGGCCTTACCTGTATGAGGATCCTTGATCAGTCTGTTAGCCCTAAACCTGTTTTCTGGAGTTTGTACAAAACTTCCCCAATGTGGGTTTTTTTATATTGAAATTTGAAATCATTATGGATAGTACCACACTTATATTAGTCGGATTAGCGGGCCTTGTAGTTGGATTCGTTGTTGCGAAGATCATGGAAAAAGGAAAAGCTTCAAAAATTGTGGCCAATGCAAAAAAGGAAGCAGGAACAATCCTTAAAGAGGCAAATATCGAAGGGGAGAATGTAAAGAAGGATAAGATTCTCCAAGCAAAGGAGAAGTTCTTGGAACTAAAGGCCGAGCACGAGAAAGTAATCATCAATAAGGACAAGAAGATCGCCGAGGCGGAAAAACGCACAAGGGATAAGGAATCCCAGGTGAGTAATGAGCTGGCGAAGAACAAAAAACTCAACGATCAACTTGGTCGTAAGATCAAGGATGTTTCACATAAGGAAGAGTTCTTTGAAAAGAAACAAGCTGAATTGGAAAAACTGCATAACAACCAAGTAAAACAATTGGAGGTTATATCCGGACTATCGGCCGAGGAGGCCAAAAGCCAGTTGATGGAGTCCTTGAAAGAAACAGCCAAGACCGATGCCATGGTTTATTTGCAGACCACCATGGAAGAAGCTAAGTTAACGGCTGAACAAGAGGCCAGGAAAATAGTCATTAATACCATTCAAAGAATCGGAACCGAGGAAGCAGTGGAGAATTGTGTGTCTGTCTTCAACTTGGAATCGGATGATGTCAAAGGACGTATCATTGGTCGTGAAGGAAGGAATATACGTGCCATAGAGGCTGCTACCGGGGTAGAGATCATTGTTGATGATACACCAGAGGCCATTATACTTTCCTGTTTTGATTCCGTTCGGAGGGAAATAGCAAGGTTGTCGCTACACAAGTTGGTGACAGATGGAAGGATCCACCCGGCACGTATTGAGGAAATCGTGCGTAAGACCGAAAAACAGATAGGGCAGGAGATCGTGGAAATAGGAAAACGAACCGTTATCGATTTGGGCATTCATGGATTGCATCCGGAATTGATCAAGGCGGTAGGTAGGATGAAATACCGCTCCTCCTATGGCCAGAACCTACTGCAACACTCTAGGGAAGTCGCGAAACTTTGTGGGGTTATGGCAGCTGAATTGGGCCTGAACCCTAAATTGGCCAAACGGGCCGGACTTCTACATGATATCGGAAAAGTTCCGAATACCGAGGCCGAGGTAGAAACACCACATGCTATATTGGGTATGCAATGGGCCGAAAAATATGGTGAAAAACCAGACGTATGCAATGCAATTGGAGCCCACCACGATGAAATTGAAATGAAGACATTGATCTCGCCGATCATCCAGGTATGCGATGCGATCAGTGGCGCAAGACCAGGCGCAAGACGGCAGGTATTGGATTCCTATATACAACGTCTTAAAGACTTGGAGGAAATTGCCTTTGGATTCAATGGGGTCCAAAAGGCCTATGCGATACAAGCAGGTAGGGAACTTCGGGTAATTGTTGAAAGCGAAAAGGTGAGCGACGATAAGGCCGCCCAATTATCGTTTGAGATATCCCAAAAAATACAGACTGATATGACCTACCCTGGCCAAGTTAAGGTAACGGTGATTCGGGAAACCCGATCTGTAAATGTGGCAAAATAACATGTTCGATCAATATAGGATTTAAGAGGGGCTATCAGCCCCTTCTTTTTTGGTATGTGGTGTGGGAAAGAAGGCCATTCGTTCCCTGATTGGATTTGACCTATAGGGAATTAATGGGTCATAAGGAAAGGAACGATGTTCCCATTCCTTCGGAATATGTTTTTATAGGGGTTTCTATTGATGTCATAAAGGTGTGGATGTTTGTTTGTCGGGGAAAGGTTCCCAAAGATAGGTCTTGCCGTTCGACTGTACATGGGGAATGGTCTTGCTTCCTGTGTTTTCGGCAGATTTGGTTATTTTGTCATCAGTATAATAGGCGAAAGTGCGTTGCCGCTATTCTTTCTTCCTGCGGAAAGTCCCCCCATTGCTGGAAAGGAACATCCAATGGTTGGAATCACTCATAATACTCATGAGGAATGGTCCCATGGTATTGCTGTTCTATATTTTGTAATCCAAATAAAAGCTTGACTTGGCTATCATTGATAAACCCTTATATAGTCAACTTCCATAGTTGCTTCTGTAAAAGACGGGTCTATGGCACCTCCAAAGTTGCCACCCATGGCGACATTCATGATCAGGAACTGATCGGTGTCAAAAGGCCATGTGTCCCCATTTTTTGTTTCAGGGTTATAGGTGTAGAAAATCGTATCATCAACCAAGAATGAAATCTCATCTTCTGACCAGTTTACCGAATATATATGAAACTCGGAAGAGGCATCACTTATACTGATTTTGCCAGTATTGCCAGTAACTCCTGAACTTGAGGTGTTATGTATGGAGCCATGTACGATGCCCTCGTTATTACCTACGTGTTCCATGATGTCTATCTCACCACAGGCCGGCCAACTTACGGTTTCAATATTGGATCCCAGCATCCAAATTGCAGGCCATGTTCCGCCACCTGTCGGCAATTTTGCACGCACATCGACCCTGCCATGTGTAAACTGGAACAAACCTTGGGTCTTTATCCTTGCGGAAGTGTACCCGGATCCCCCGTAACTTTCCTTTTTGGCCGTAATCTTTAAAGTGCCATCTGAAATGGTTACATTATCGGTTCTGTTGGTATAATATTGGGATTCATTATTCCCCCATCCATTGGAATCTGTTCCAATGTCATATGTCCAATTGGAGCTATTTGGGGCTCCATCAGTATCAAACTCATCAGACCAAACCAAATTGGAATAGATTACATCAATAGATGCTTCCTCGGAGGTCAAAATACCGAACCAGCCTAAGCCATCGGAACCAATGGTCTTTATTGTCATTTCTGTTGCAGTGCGTTCAAGAATGGCATAATCGTGATCGCCACCCACATAAAAACCAAGGAAACCGTTACCATCGAAACCCAAGGTTTCCTGGCCATTGGGAGCGGTCAATGACCAAGTATCTGAAAACCCACCAACAGGATAATTTTCATACTCGCTATCTGAATTCGCCTCCCATGTAATTCCGTAATCAGCATCCAATGCAGGGGCTTTACCATAGATGGTTCCATTGGAAGAATACGTGAACGTACCATCGGATCTAAACGTTATTCTATCGTCATAAGCCCCAAGTCCAGATTTATCATAGGCCGAAGCTGACCACCAGTCAGGAGAGTTCCCGTCCGCAGGGCCTACTCCAAAATGGTTCGCTGATTCGGCTTTCACCCTCCAAGTCCTTTCTCCGTTGCCATATAACATTTCCAATAGATCATCAGGAGCGGTATAAAGTACCAAAACTTCCACTTCGATGGTCTTCGTGGTGCTAACATCCGCTTTGCCATAGGCTTGTACAGTCACATTATAGGTGTTGATACCTGTAGTGGAAAAGTTAATGGTAAATTCTCCCGTTGGGGCCATTTCTTCCTTACCATTATAAATATATTTATAGGTAAGGGCATCGGATGCCGATGCCGTAAAGTTTACCGCTCCGCTACCATCCCCATAAGGGTTTTCAGCATCCTGCCCTACAATAGTAGCGTTGATTTCCAAATTTGATGGAATTATAATGGCTTCGAATCCATGCTCTTTTTCTTTACACGATGCCAAGAGGGTCATGAGGGCCAAGAAGGAGGTCTTATAAAAGGTTTTAATATTTTTCATTTATTAGGTTCTAATAAGGTTATACTGACAAAACGTTCCTAAACCGATTTTTGCCCATGATACTGATGTGTGCCGACAAATTTTAGTGGTAATTCCTAAATGATGTAAAAAAGGAAAATAACCAGAAACACCTTCAAGTTCATAGGGTAGCGAATAGTCGTCTCCCAAGTAAGGAGATGTAAAAACGATTCATAAAGATACCGAAATTTATATAATTACCTGTTGTGCATTTAGGTCAAATTTGTTTTAATCGCAGGGCGATGGCCAAAAAGGGTTTGGTTCCCCGAGGCCTGTCTCGAAATGATAAAAGTTTTTTCGGAAGCATACCCCGTACCCTTGGGTCGAGGTTATTGATAGGTCTTTTAAGGACAAAGGAATTTAAGTGCCGAGCCATTGAAAAAGCGGTCATTTCAGATAATGGTCCGGTTGCCGAGCCCTAAGGAGGGTTCCGCATGGTCCTTTGCCCATAGGAACTGCCCATGCAATTCGTTTCAACCCGCTTTCTTGTCCTTCCTCTTGCCTTTGGGAATGGCACTTGGTCATGTTGGCCCCTTCGCACGGGACTGGGGCCGATATTTGTACGAGTGGACAGGTCTAGCCGGTAACCAGCACCTATGTGGCCTCTACCACCTATTGATGTACGATTGTTCGGATTATGTTTTACGT
>PDWI01004387.1_pt1 | contig 18997 bp, 15 predicted proteins | sample 1430891 | NCBI WGS metagenome assembly PDWI01 (sample SAMN01162508, study PRJNA174530) | Oral metagenome, whole genome shotgun sequencing project. | biome: Marine environment; feature: Marine mammal; material: Swab sample of the gingival sulcus; isolation source: swab sample of gingival sulcus...
CTGTGAGAAACTAGGTTCACCACGAGATTTGGCTTTAAAACTCCGAAAGGAGAATCATTTGCCTATGTTTTCGAAGAATTTTGTTTTTAGAATGATAACTGGAGTGCTCTTTTTGGCATTTAATTTTGGGGTTATTAAAGCTACTTTGATTTCTGTTATTTTAATTGCGTTATCTTTTGGCGTGTTCTGGTTTTTGCTAGGTGGTGGAGTGAGTTATTTGCCTGCCTGGATTTTTTTTGAAAAAAGAGCGGAGAAAAACGAGGGCGTGAGAAGAATGCGAGGGTTTTTTGTACTTCATCTACTTACTTTTGTGTTTACGGTTTTTCTAGTAATTTATTATAGTGGAATCATTCAGAATCCGCTTTCTGGTGTTGCACCTAGACTACTTAGTTTTGCGTTAAATAGTTCTATTGCGTTTTACTCTGCTTTGGCTGTATTTGGACTTTGGGGTTTTATTTTTATTCAGCCTTATTATTACTCATTATTTTGTCATGCTGGTGGTGCATTATATTCTGCTATTATTTTTCACCGTGTTTGTACTGGATTATCTGATGTTAGTCAGTTTGTTGATAAGGCGATGTTATCTGTGATTCCATATATTATCGGCGTATTTTTTGCTGTTTTGTTCACAGTTTGGATGATGTCCCTTGAAAGGCGGTGCAGTAAATGAATGCTCAAATGAAAAAAGGGCTCATAGAAATGTGTATATTGCATTATCTTTCTAAAAAGGATTTGTATGGCTATGATGTTATGAAACTTATGCAAAAGGATTTTCCTGATGTAGCCACAAGTACGTTTTATTCCATTTTGCGTCGTTTGCATAAGGAGCGTGCTTTATTTAGTTATGTGAGTGAGTCGCCGGACGGCCCTCAGCGAAAATATTATACAATTACCGATGTGGGGGTTGAATTATTAGTGAATTCAGTGAAGGATTGGGAAAATATTCGTGACAGTGTCGATAATATTCTAAGTGTACAGCAGTTTTGATGTTAAATTTTTAAAATGAAATAAAAATTTTAAAGTGAAATAAAAACGGGAAGTTTTAATTATAAAAGGCTGTGTTTATACGTGGCTTTTTTGTCGTAAAAAAGTTCGATTTTTATAAAAAATACAGTAAAATTCAGACGAAAGCAGCGTGCTTTTTTGCGTTGAATAAAAATTTGGTTCGTGGTAAAATAATTATGCTTATGGGGAATAAATTTTGATGTTCCTATATGCTATCACTTTCTGTGTTTTGGCACAATTAATATTGTATGAAATTAGTTACAAAGAGGCAGAACGGAGAAATGGAGAAGGCGGAATACGGCATATGCTAAGTGATGTATTTCGTGTAGACAATGGAACGCAAAAGACGAAGCGAAGGTGATGAATGAAGAGATATGTATTGAAGTTAAGTGGGGAAGCGCTTGCGGGAGAAAGCAAAAAAGGTATTGACGACGATTTTTTGAACGAGCTTGCGAAAGTTTTGGAAAAAATTGAGGATGAGCTGATTATTGTGGTCGGTGCAGGAAATTTCTGGCGTGGCAGACAGACCGACAGTATGAATAAGGCAGCAGCGGATCACATGGGAATGCTTGCCACTGTTATGAACAGTGTGGCGATTTCTGAAGCGCTTACTAGAAATGGCGTGCCAAACAAGCATTTTTCAGCATTTCAGATTGCCGGCATCACAGAGAGATATAGTGTTTATGCGGCAGATCGTGCACTGAAACGTGGCGAGGTTGTCATTGTGAGTGGTGGCACAGGAGCACCGTTCTTTACAACGGATTCTGGTGCAGCACTTAGAGCGTGTGAGTTAAGTGCTGATGAAATTCTTCTTGCGAAAGCGATTGACGGTGTTTATGATAAAGACCCAGCGATTCACAGCGATGCCAAGCGTTTTGACCGTCTTGAGATTTCAAAAGCGATTGATATGAGATTAAAGGTGATGGATCTTACCGCGATGGCAATGTGTATGGAGAGTCGTATTAACATTAAGGTTTTTGCGCTTGAGAATCCACAAAATATCATTGATGCAATGAATGGAACTAATGTAGGAACGTTTGTAGAAAGTTAGTGAATTTGAAATTTTAACAAAGAAATTTCAACAAAATAAAAGGAAAATATAAAATAGGAGTTACTATGGATATTAAAACAATGGACGAAAAGATGCACAAGACGCTCTCTTTCTTGAGAGATGAGTACAACCATTTAAAAGCAGGGCGTGCGAATCCGCTTTTGCTTGATAAAGTAACAGTGAATTACTATGGAACAGAAACACCGCTAAAACAGCTTGCTAGTATTTCAGTTCCTGAACCTAGAATGATTCAGGTGCAACCATATGATGCGACTGCGTTGAAGGATATGGAGCACGCTATTCAGGCGGCTAATCTAGGCATGAATCCAAGTAATGATGGAAAGGTGATTCGTCTTGTTCTTCCAATGCTTACTGAGGAAAGACGTGTAGAGCTTACAAAAGAAGCGAAAAAAATGGGTGAGGAAGCAAAAGTCGCTGTCCGTAATCTTCGTCGTGATGCGTTAGAGCATATTAAAAAACAAGAAAAAGAAAAAGAGATTACTGAGGACGAAAAATCGAATTTTGAAATGGACGTTCAGAAGAAAGTCGATGACGTCATGAAAGAGCTTGAAAAAATCGTTGAAGAAAAATGTAAAGAAATCATGGAAGTGTAATGCACATTTCCTTTGTAATGGACGGGAATGGCCGCTGGGCAAAAAAACGCGGCTTGCCTCGTAAAGTTGGTCATAAGGCAGGTGCTGATAATCTCAGGGAAATTGTTCGGGCACTCGGTGAGTTAGGTGTCGATGAAGCGACATTCTACGCGTTTTCCACGGAAAATTGGAATCGTCCTATCACAGAAGTGAAGTTTTTGATGACGCTTGTCGATGATTATTTGAAAAGTGAAATTGCGGAAATTCACAGCCAAGGTGCGCGTTTTAAAATGATTGGTTTTCGTGAGAATTTAGCGCCTAAAACATTGGAGCTGATTGATTACGCGGAGGCACTTACTGCGGAGAATAAAGGGCTGAAGTTTAATGTCGCCTTTAATTATGGGTCGCGTGCCGAACTGATAAATGCTGTCAAGACGATTGTGAAAGAAGCAAATTCAGGGAAGATAGAAGAGCAAGATATTGATGAGGATTTGATTTCATCAAAACTCTTGCTTTCAAGTGAGCCAGACCTTTTAATTCGAACAGGAGGAGAGCAGAGGCTTAGCAATTACCTTTTGTGGCAACATTCCTATTCTGAATTTATGTTTCTTCCCGTACTTTGGCCAGATTTTAATAAAAAAATGCTGGAAGAAGCGATAGCAGAGTATGACAGTAGAACAAGGCGATTTGGTGGCTTAGAGGAGTAAATTCACTTAATTTTAATTGAAATTACATAGAGTAGGAATTTGATTAGAAAACGAGTGAAAATAATACAAAAGAATAGTAGACAATATGAGTAAGTGAGTGCAATAAATGAGTGAATTGACGAAAAGAAATATATCTTCTGTAGCGGTTATAGCGGTTGTCGTGGCTGCAATTTTTTTTGGTAGAACGGGCTTGGCGCTTTTCAGTGTTGTCGCTTGTTTTGTGATGATGTTTGAGTACAATCGAGCGGTAGGTTCTGAAATTAGTGTACTTAGTTATATTTCTGCCACCATTTTATTTTTGTATTCCTATGTATTACAATACGGCGTAACTACGGCGCTTGGAGTGATTGTCATCTTGTACATGATGTATTTTGTGTTTTCGAAATACTGTCTCCATGATATTGCGCTGAGTGCATTTTCAGTTGTATATATTGCGCTTCCAACGCTTTGTGCAATGTTACTCTTTACCTATTATGGAATTAGAGTGTTTTTAATGGCTATTATTATTCCAATGGCTACGGACATTTTTGCTTTTGTTGTTGGAAAAACGATGGGAAAGAACAAATTATTACCTAGTATTAGTCCTAAAAAAACCGTAGAAGGATCAGTTGGTGGCATTTTAGCATCGGCGATTTTCTTGTCGCTTTATACTTATTTTGTATATCCAAGATATTTTGCGTATTCTTTTCTGATAGGAGCTGTATTTAGCGTACTGGCTCAAGTTGGTGACTTGGCAGCTTCGAAAATTAAGCGCGAAATGGGAATCAAGGACTTCGGAAATATTATCCCTGGACACGGCGGGGTGCTTGATAGGCTCGATTCCTATCTGTTGGTATTTCCGATGATGTACACAGTGTTTTGGGTTGTGTTTTAATGAAAAATATTTGTCTACTAGGTGCTACTGGAAGCATTGGCACGTCAGCGTTAGATATTATTAAGAGCAATAAAGACCTCGGTCTTTATTCTTTTTCATATCATAGTAATGAAACCAGAGCAAAAGAAATCATGCGTGAATTTTCTCCTGCGGAAATGGTTCAAACGGATGATTTATATGAAGATAGCGCAAACGATTTAGTGTCTTTGGCAGAACATCCAGCGGTTGATACTGTACTTGCTGCGACAATGGGCACGGTTGGTATACGATCAGTTATTGCTGCACTTAAATCGGGTAAAACCGTCGCGCTTGCCAATAAGGAAACGCTTGTGGCTGCTGGTGATTTGGTGATGGCTACGGTAAAGGAAAGTATAAAAAATTCTGCTAAAAATATTAATGAAGTGGATGAGGTGAGAATTCCATTAATCCGAAAGAGGGCGGATACTTCAAAACTTATACCAGTGGATTCTGAACATTCGGCAATCTATCAATGCCTTGGTGGAAAACTTCATTCAGAAAATCTTAAGTCCATTGTTATTACAGCATCTGGAGGGGCTTTTCGCGATTTAAGTTACGATGAAATAAAGACTAAAAAAGCGAAGGATGCCTTAAAGCATCCGCGTTGGAATATGGGGAAGAAAATTTCCATAGATAGTGCAACCATGATGAATAAAGGGTTGGAAGTGATTGAAGCAATGCATCTTTTCGGATTGTCACTGGAGCAAATTGAAGTGCTAATCCATCCAGAAAGTGTGATTCACAGTATGGTTCGTTTTGAGGATGGCTCCGTGTTGGCGGAATTATCAGAACCTGATATGAGGCAGCCGATTTCCTATGCACTTACAGGCAAAAAGCAAGCACAGCTTCAGCATTTGGATTTTACAAAATACGGAGCACTTCATTTTCGGGAAATGGACAGCGAACGATTCCCGTGTTTTGCACTTGCAATGGATGCGGCGAGAGCAGGTGGTGTAATTCCTGCTGTGCTCAGTACTGCGAACGATGTGGCAGTAGAGGCGTATTTAGAAGAGCGTATTGGATTTTATGATATTGCGCGTGTTGTGCGAAAAACGATGGATAGCACGACAAACGCAAGAGTCACCTCCTTGGAACAGATTGAGGAGATAATACAAAAAACAGAACAAAAGGCGAGGGAATACCTATGATAAATTTTTTGCTTTTGATATTTATTTTGTCCTTTATTGTGCTATTGCACGAGTTGGGACACTTTACAGTCGCGAAGTTAAACCATGTGACGGTGCTTGAGTTTTCGGTTGGAATGGGACCGCTTCTATATTCAAAAACAAAAGGCGATACGCAGTATTCCATTCGTGCGATACCAATTGGTGGCTATGTAAAGATGGATGGAGAAGATGGTACTGCCGAGGAAGATGATGAGGACGCACCAAAGTATGATTCGGAAGGAAATTTTTCGAATAAAAGTCCGTGGGTTCGTCTGGCAATTATGATGGCAGGAGTTGCCGTCAATTTTGTGCTTGGAATTTTACTGTTATTCCTGTATTTTTCGATTACGGGTGTTCCGTCTCAAGAAGCGATTGATAAATCAATTATAGACGTTCCCGTGGCAGGCTCTCCGGCGGAAATTGCAGGTTTGCAGCAGGGTGATGGGATTCTTAAAGTGAATGGTGAAAACGTCGATAATTGGGACGATGTGGTTGAAAAAATTAGTGCTGCTGGCAGTGGCGAAATTCAATTTGTCATCAATAGGCAATCCAGCGCTTCTGGTAAGGTAATGGAAATAGCATGTAGTCCGATCAAGAATGAAGAAGGGCGGTATATTGTGGGGATTTCACCGCTAATTTCCTATCATGTTGCGGATACTTTTAATGCTTCGACTAAGATTTTTGGCAAGTTTTTTACTGAGATTTTCAAAGTGTTGGGACGATTTTTCCACAAAGAAACACTTAGCAATCTAGTTGGTCCTGTTGGACTCTATACTGTGGTCGGTGATGTACGCCAGAGTGGTTTGGTAAATCTTATTTTCTTAGCTGCGTATTTGTCGATTAATATTGGGGTGTTAAACCTATTGCCGATTCCTGCGCTTGATGGCGGTAGAGCGTTTTTGGTGCTGATAGAACTGGTAAGTGGCAGAAAAATCAACAGAAACATCGAAGGGGCACTCGTAATGGGTGGAGCGCTTATGCTCCTCGCACTATTTGTGTTTATTTTATATAATGATATTGTGAGAATGATAACAGGTTAAGTGCTTGTGAATAATACGAAATTTTAACTGAGGGTAGTGTAGAGAATTAAAGAGTGTAGAGAATTGAAGTAGGAAAAGAAAAGGGATATAAAGATAAAAATGAAACGAGTGGTCAGTATTGGGAATGTTAAAATAGGGGGCGATTACCCTATTGCTATTCAGTCTATGTGCAATACAAAGACGGATGACGTTCGCGCGACCGTGAATCAAATTATAGCGTTGGAAGAAGAAGGCTGTGAAATTATTCGGGTTGCCGTTCCAGATAGTAATTGCGCTTTGGCGATTAAAGAAATTAAAAAGGGAATTCATATACCGATTGTTGCAGATATTCATTTTGATTATAAGTTGGCGCTTGAGGCAATTTATAACGGTGCGGATAAGGTGCGAATCAATCCAGGAAATATTGGTGGTGCCAAAAATGTGCAGGCGGTTGTAAAAGAGGCAAAATCAGCTGGTATTCCTATCCGTATTGGTGTTAACTCAGGGTCGGTTTCTCCGCTTGACATCTATAAAATGGGGAAAGAAGAGGCGATGATTCACGCAGTGGAGAAAGAAGTGGCAGTGCTCGAAGAACAAGATTTTCACGATATTGTTATTGCGATTAAATCAAGCGATGTGTCGGAGACGCTTCGTGTTGCTTCAAAAATTGATGCCATGTACGATTACCCAATGCATATTGGTATTACTGAGACAGGAACACTTTATAGTGGCGTTATTAAAAGCTCAGTGGGGCTTGGTATTTTGCTTCATAGTGGGATTGGACAGACGATGCGCGTGAGTTTGGCGGCTGATCCCATTGAGGAGATTAAGTGTGCAAAATCAATTTTGTCAGCGCTTGAAATTAGAAGATTTGGGCTTAATATTATCGCGTGTCCTACTTGTGGACGAACAAATGTGGGCGTGATTGAACTCGCTGAAAGATTGGAAAAAGAGCTTGCAGGAATTAAAAAGAATCTTGATTTGGCGGTGATGGGTTGTATTGTCAATGGTCCAGGGGAAGCTCGTGAGGCGGATTTGGGTGTTGCTGGTGGAAACGGAGAGTATATTATTTTCTCAAAAGGAGAAATTTTAGAAAAAGTGTCTGAAGAGGATGTTTTTACCCGTTTGACTCAAATTATTGAGGAGTACTAATACTACTTTCAAATAAAAATGACAGATTTTCTTGAATTTCTAAAAGGAATTTCTCATCTTGGGATTCGCTTGCTACGCTCCCTGCAGGATAGAGATTCTTTAGAAATTCAAATAGAAGAGCAACTTTTATTTGAGATTAGTATAAAAAATACCGTTGTAATATAAAGCAAAAAGCATTGGAGGAAGAATTGCCGAAATTAGTATATGACAAAAAGAATTTAAATTTAAATATATATGTTGTGGATGAAAAGGAATTTTCGGATAAAGAAGTGTTGGAGACGTTAAAACAACTTCCGGAGATTCAGACGGTTTCTTACTATGTTAAAAATAATCTTTCAAAAGTGATGTGCGTTGAAGACGACGAATTGATGCTCATCAAGAAAAATAGTAGTTCCAAGGCGCTTCCTAATATATCGGTGTTTGGAAGAATTATAAAAAAGCCGATTTCTATCAAGGAAGCGCGACAGGAAAATGGACCGGTGACTGTTTCGGGTGAAATTACTTCTATTATGGATCGAAAGCTCCGAACGGAAAAAGTGCTTCTTATTTTTGGGCTATACGATGGTACAGCTGGCATCAACGTCAAGTATTTTGCAGAGGATGTGGAAACAGCAAATAAAATTCTTAAAACCATTAAAGAAGGTACGTATGTTACTTTGCGTGGGAAACTTGCCTACGATAATTACGACAATGATTATATTATTAAGCTCACCAAGATGAATGTTATTGAAAAGCCGAATCAGCGTGAAGACAATGCGCCTAGGAAACGTGTGGAACTTCATCTACATACTAACATGAGTGAACAGGACGGTATGTGTTCTGTGAGTGAGTATGTTGAACGGGCTTTAAAGTGGGGGCATCCAGCGCTTGCAATTACGGACAATGGAGCTGTTCAAGGATATATTGAAGCGAATGAACTGTCCAAAGAGTACAATTATAAAATGATTTATGGTTTGGATGCCTATGTGGTCGATGATGTGACGCCGTTTTTCGCAGATATTCCGGATGACTATGCTGTCGATGATAAATATGTGGTATTTGACCTTGAGACTACGGGGTTTTCGGCTCGAAATGATGAAATTATCGAAATTGGTGCGGTGAAAGTTGAAAAAGGTAAGGTGATTGACCGTTTTTCTACTTTTGTCAAAGCAAGCAAACCGCTTCCAGAAAAAATCAAAGAACTAACCAGTATTACAGATGATATGCTGAAGAATGCACCTCTTATTGAGGACGTATTCCCGAAATTTATTGAATTTATTGACGGTGCACCGCTGGTTGCGCACAACGCGGACTTTGATATGTCTTTTATTAATGCGCTCTGTTATAAAAATGGACTATCTGTGATTCCTTCTATTGATACGATTGCAATGGCGAGGCAACTTCTTTTAGGAATTAAGCGATTTGGACTGTCTGTCGTTGCGAAGCATCTAAAAGTGTCGTTGCAAAATCACCACAGAGCGGTTGACGATGCAGAAGCGACGGCGCATATCTTTATTCATTTGGTAGATTTACTGAAAGAAAAAGAACTTCATACCATTGGAATAGCGAACGCGTATTTTAAAGAACACCTAATTATCAATAGAATGAGGGCGGAAAAAACATTGATTTTGCTGAAAGGGCAGGAATCACGTGTTCCGCTGTACGAACTTATTTCGGAATCGAATTTATCGTATATGTCTGCTGTTCCGTTAATACCACTCAGTCATCTGCTGGAAAAACATCAGTATTTTTTATTGGGAAGTGGTGGACTGGAAGGCAGGCTTATCAATGCCGCGATTATGATGAAGCCAGAAAGTGAGCTAAAGAGAATTGCAAGTCGTTATGATTTTATTGAAATAATGCCGGCAGAAAATTTCACATCAATTGTCGATGAACAAGATGGTACACTAAATAGTTTGGATCAAATTCGTGAAATTATGTCAAAACTTTATGAGATTGGAACGGTTCTAGGGAAGATTGTCGTTGCGACAGGGGATGTGCATTATTTAGAGCCCGAAGATTATTTGGCTAGGGAGATTATGCTCTATAACCGAAAGCGTAGAGGGTACAACCATTTGGGAGAGCTTTATTACAGAACGACAGAAGAAATGCTTGAGGAGTTTCGTTATCTTGGGGAAGATATTGCGAATGAGGTGGTTGTCGATAATAGTCTTAGAATAGCAGGAATGACCAAGCCGATTACGCCTGTACCAGAAGAACCGGCACCGCCTACGTTAGAAGGTGCTGAGGAAGAACTGCGTAGTATTTGTTATGAAAATGCACGAAAACTTTACGGACAGCCGCTTCCAGAGATAGTGGAAGCACGTATTGCAAGGGAGTTAAAGTCGATTATCAACAACGGCTTTGCTTCGCTGTATTTAATATCCAATAAAATGGTGAAGAAGTCGATGGATGACGGTTATAGTGTGGGTTCGAGGGGTTCTGTCGGGTCTTCTCTCGCGGCGTTTTTAGGTGGAATTTCTGATGTAAATCCGCTTCCACCTCATTATTATTGCGAACAGTGTCAGTACTCTGAATTTTTAAGGGATTGTCCTTTTGTTGGTGTGGATTTGCCTCTAAAAGACTGTCCCGACTGTGGCACGCTTCTTCAAAGAAATGGATTTGATATTCCGTTTGAGGCGTTTTTGGGATTTAAAGGAGATAAAGAGCCCGATATTGACCTCAACTTTGCAGGTGTTTATCAGGCGAAGGCACAAAAATACTGTGAAGTGTTGTTTGGCGAGGGCTATACGTTCAAAGCGGGTACCATTGGTACGTACGCGGCGAAAACTGCTTATGGAAATGTCAAAAAATATGATGAAGAGCACGGTATTATAAGACATGACGCCGAAGTAATGAAGTATTCCAATAAAATCAACGGAGTAAAGAGGTCGTCGGGGCAACACCCAGCAGGTGTTCTTGTATTGCCAAAAGAATTTGATATTAACTACTTTACACCTGTTGTACTCGCAAAAATTGAGGGTGGTACGGGATATACAGTCGCGACACAATTTGACTATAATATGCTTCACGGTGTTCTTTTAAAACTCGATGTGCTAGGACACGAGAGTCCGACTGCGCTTAGATTGTTAAAAGATTATACGGGACTTGATTTTAATGATATTCGACTAGATGACCCAGAGACAATTAGTATTTTTAATTCGGTGGATGCCCTCAAATTAAAAGGTGATTTGGGGATTGACGTAGGAGCGCTTGGCATCCCTGAGTTTGGAACAAATTTTGTTCTCGGTATGCTCGCCGATATTAGACCAAAAAATGTAACTTCACTGGTTCGTATTTCAGGCTTATCACATGGTACAAATGTGTGGGTGGGTAACGCGAAAGAGGATGTCGCCAGTGGTGAAGTGCCGTTTGAAGAGGTTATTGCAACTAGAGAAGATATTATGAATAAACTGATTGCCAAAGGATGTGAAGCTCAGACAGCGTTTAAAATTATGGAGAAAGTTCGTAAGGGAAGAGGTGTGGATGAAAATGACCTAGCGGAACTACACGCGGTGGACATGCCGCAGTGGTATATTGGCTCTTGTCAGAAAATTTCTTATCTTTTCCCGAAAGCTCACGCCGCGGCGTATGTTATGCAGAGTATTCGTATTGCCTATTATAAAGTGCATTATCCTCAGGCGTTTTATGCGATGTACTTTAGTTTAAAGGTGCAGGATTTTGATGCGAAGGTGATATGTGCAGGGGAACGTGCGATAAAAGACGAACTAGGGGCGCTGGATGGAAGGATGGACTTGTCGCAAAAAGACAAGGATCGTCATACGACGCTCAAAGTGGCGTATGAGATGTATCTTCGTGGTTATGAATTTATGGATGTTGATTTAATGCAGTCCGACGCGACAACTTTTAAGATTATCGGTGATAAGATATTGCCGCCACTTCAGGCAGTGAAAGGTGTTGCTGAAAGTGCTGCTCACAGTATTGTAGAAGCGCGGAAAGATGGTGATTTCTTGTCGGTGGAAGATTTTCAGATGAAATCTGGTGCCAATAAGACGGTGATAGAGGCACTTGAAGAAATGGGGATTTTTGAAGGTATGTCCAAGACGAATCAAATCAGCTTCTTTTAAAGATATTCATTTGCAAACAAGAACAAATTGCAAACAAGAACGAATCCGAAGAGAGGAGAATATTGATTCGCGAACAAGGGTGAGTTCGCGGTTTGTGAAACTAAAGCAAAAAAGATCATGATAGAAAAATTACGCAGAGATTTTTTGATTTAGTGAGCAAACAAGAACGAATCCGAAGAGAGGAGAATATTGATTCACGAACAAGGGTGAGTTCGCGGTTTGTGAAACTAAAGCAAAAAAGATCAAGTAATTAAAGGGAGAGTGTAATGAGAATAGGAATACTCCAGCCAAAAGCTGGTTACAACAAAGAAGAAAATCTAAAAAAAGCTGCCGATATGGTAAAACGCGCTACTGAACAAGGAGCGGATATTGTCGCACTCCCAGAGATGTTTTGCTGTCCGATGGAGCATAAGTATTTTAAAGAATTTGCGGAAGAGAAGGGTGGAATGATGTATACCGCTCTTATGAATATGGCGAGAGATAATGGAGTTTACCTTGTCGGCGGCTCTGTTCCTGAAATTAGAAAAAATCAGAGAGAGGGTTCTTTTTCTGAAGCGCTAGAAAATAGTGAGGAAATTCAAAAAAACACCGATAAAATCGAACGTGAAATGTGCCTTTACAATACGAGTTGGACGTTTGCGCCTGATGGAAAAGAAATTCACAGTCATAGCAAGCGAAAACTGTTTGATATTACACTGCCAAATGGCAAAGAGTTTAAAGAATCAGATACATTTACAGCAGGAGAACATGCTCCTGCCGTTTTTGAAACACCATTTGGAAAAATTGGTTTAGCGATTTGTTTTGAAATTCGCTTTGCTGAAGATTTTTATGCAATGGAACGTCAAGGTGCCGAGGTTGTATTTATTCCTGCTGATTTTAGTGTACCTACTGGGGAGGCTCACTGGGAACTTCTTTTTCGTGCGAGAGCTCTGGATACTCAAAGTTTTTTTGTGGGGGTTTCAGGGGCAAGAAATAGGGAATCCAAATTTAAATCTTATGCACATTCTATTGTAACCGATCCATGGGGAGATGTTGTTTGGCAGGCTGGTGAAGAGGAGTGTATTAAAGTGATAGAAATTGATTTTGAAAAAATGAAGAAAGTACGTCGAGAGATACCGGTTTCGAATAATCGTTAGCTTCCTTGCATTTTATGGCAAAATCCCGTATTATTGAAGAGGGTTTTCTCTAAAAAGTACGTTGGTTTATTTATCAAAAATTTTAAATGTATTTTGAAATGGATAGATAAATTTTACAGAAAGGTGAATTATGAGTGATAGACGACAGAAAAATTTGGATGGATTGATTGTTGGTTTAGCTGTTTTTGCAATGTTTTTTGGTGCTGGAAATTTAATATTCCCACCTGCGCTAGGGGTATCTTCGGGTACAGCGTGGTTTAAAGGATTTCTTGGATTCTACATTGCGGATACAGTGTTATCGGTGATGGGGATATACGCACTGGTCAACGCGAATGATGATTTGTCATTGGTCACAAAGCCGATTGGTGCAAAGTTGGGAGGCTTATTAGCCACAGTTATTATGTTGTGTATAGGACCTGCTCTTGCGATACCTAGAACCGCTACGATAACTTATTCTTTGGGACTGGTTCCGGTTTTGGGGATTGATGGAGATATTAAGATTTACTCTATTTTATTTTCAGTTGCGTATTTTGCCATTGTGTATGCGCTTTCTATTCGAGAATCTAAAGTTGTCGACATTATCGGTAAATTTTTAACTCCAATACTAACAGTTAGTATTTTGGCGTTAATTTTGGTAGGCATTGTGTCTCCTAAGGCGGGGTTATCCGCTCCTATTTCTGGAAGCGTTATTAAGGATGGTGTGAAGTCCGGGTATCAGACAATGGATGCAATGGGCTCTATTCTTTTTGCAAGCGTCGTACTAAATGCGATTTATAATAAAGGATATAAAAAGGGAAAAGAAGCAAATTCAGTAGCCTCACGTGCAGCGATTGTTGCCTGTGTGGTTCTTTTTGTAATATATGGTGGTCTGGCTTATCTAGGCGCAACCACTGGTACTCTATTTACAGAACAAATTAATCAAGCAAATCCTGATTTGGTCGGATTTTTGATTAATATTGTAAGTGCGTTGATGGGATATGGCGGACTGGTTATTATCGCGATTGTCGTGCTTATGGCTTGTTTGACAACGGCTATTGGGCTTACGACGACTGCGGGTGCGTATTTTTCAAATTTATCAAAGGGGAAAATAAAGTATGAATACACAGTACTTGCTGTATGTGTATTTTCGGCGTTTATCTCTAATTTGGGATTGGAGATGATTATTAATATTGCTGCACCGATTCTTACCGTTGTGTATCCAGTTATTATCTTGTTGATTATTATGTCGTTTTTTAAAAAATCGCCTCGCGGAATGAATGCGTGTAAGATTTCGGTTTTGTTTGCCTTTATTGTGAGTATTATTACGGTGCCGTGTGATTTGTTTAAATTAGATTATTTATTATTTATCCATACACTTCCGTTAGATAGTATTGGGTTAAATTGGTTCGTGCCGGCGATGGTTGGACTGGTATTGGGCGCTTTAATACCAACGGGGATGAGGGGCGACAAAGATCCTACCCCGTATGCTGCGGAGTAGAGATTGAAATTTTAGATGGTTTAATGTAAAATACTGAGGTTGGAGGAATTATGACAAATACGCTAAATGATGAATTGGGAAAAATTACGTATAGTGATTTGGCGATAGCACAACTTGCTGCAAATGCTGCGATGGAGTGTTTTGGTGTCGTCGGGATGAGTTACCGATCAGCGAAATCTAATATTGCTAGAATTTTAAAAGGTGAGCAAAGTGCGCGTGGTGTTGAAGTAGAAAATCACGAGGGCAAGATTGTGTTAAATGTCTTTGTTATTATAAAATTTGAGACTAAAATTTCGGTGGTTGCCGAAAATATTATAGAGAGTGTAAAATATGCTGTGGAAAGCCATACTGGTCTTGACGTTGAGAAAGTGAATCTCAACATCGAGGGTGTGAGCATGAAGCGCTAGGGGGTAGAATTGAGTAATACGTATATTATTGATGGTGCCCTGTTAGCGAAGATGTTTGTCGGTGGCACAGCAAATCTAAAAAAACATAAAGAAGTTGTAAATAGTTTAAATGTGTTTCCGGTTCCAGATGGTGATACGGGGACAAATATGACACTTACAATGACAGCAGCTACCAAGGAGTTAAGTGCTATTTCTGGTGATGCTGAGACTATTTCGAAAATTGTTTCGAAAGGTTCTCTGATGGGCGCAAGAGGAAACTCGGGTGTTATCCTTTCGCAAATATTCAGAGGCTTTGCCAATGGATTAAAAGGCAAAGAGGAAGTTAATTTAAAAGACTTTTGTAATGCATTAAAGCATGCGAAAACATCTGCTTATTCTGCTGTTTTAAAACCTGTTGAGGGAACAATTTTGACAGTGATAAAGGATATTGCAGAGAGTTGTAAAAATGCTCACAAACGAAAAATCAGTTTTGAAGAATTGTTTGAAGAAATCATTCAAGTGGGAGAAGAATCTCTTGCGAATACACCGAATCTTCTTCCTGTTTTGCAAAAAGCTGGCGTTGTAGATTCAGGTGGTCAGGGTCTTGTCTATTTTCTAGTAGGTATGCAAAAGGCGTTAATTGGTGATAAAATTATACTTGATGCCGAGGAGCCTCAGCAAGATTTGCACAGCCATGCGCAGTTGGATTTTGATCCAGCGAATATTAAGTTTACATACTGTACAGAATTTATTCTCCGTGTTGATCGCGAGCCAGAAAAAAGTTTCCGTGAAAGAGTACAATCTATGGGTGATTCCTTGGTATTTGTCAGAGATGATGAGTTATTAAAGATTCACGTTCATACCAACCATCCAGGAGAAGTTCTCGAAATGGGACTTAGACACGGCGATTTAGTAACGATAAAAATTGAAAATATGAAACAGCAGCACAGTAAGATTGTTGACGATGCTGAAAAGGGCGTTTCTGCAAATTCTGACTCCATGGGATTGCAAAATGAGAATCGAGAGACGCAATCACCAATTCCGCGACAGGCGGAAGAAATAGAATGTGCGTTTGTCGCAGTTGGTTCTGGGCATGGTATTAAAAATATTTTGGAAGATTTAGGCGTAGATCATGTGATAGAGGGTGGACAGACAATGAACCCTAGCACGAGCGATTTCCTAGAAGCAATTGGCAATCTCAATGCGAAAAATATTATTTTATTCCCGAACAATAGCAATATTATTTTGGCAGCGGAGCAGGCGAGTAGTGTAGCTGGCGATCATGTTCATGTGCTTCCAACGAAGACGTTACCAGAGTGTATTACGGCGATTATTAGTTATGACAATGGTTGTAATATTGAAACTAATTTAGAGAATATGACGGAATCGATAAAAGAAGTTAAGACGATTAGTGTCACCCATTCGATTCGAAATACTGAAATGGATGGTCATCAAATCAAAGAGGGTGATTATATCGCGGTGCATGGGAAGGGAATTGTTTCAGCTGGAAGACATATATCAGATGTCGCGATGCAGGCGGTTGAGTCCTGTGTAGACGATGAGACAGAACTGATTACAGTCTATACAGGATTAGATGCAAAAGATATTGCCATTGACCAATTCAAAAAAGACTTAGAAGAAAAATATGAGGATATAGAGGTCAGTTTTTATTCTGGTGGTCAAGCGGTGTACTATTTTATTATTTCCGTTGAATAGCGTATGACGGATAGGTGCGAATTATGCGATTGTAACAAAGTGCCATAATGCTGAGTAGGATGAATTTTGCTAGAGATTAGAGGCTGATTACAGGCATAGTTTTGAAAAAGTGATTAATATGGATATTAGAAAAATAAAGGGCGTTGCTGAAAAGCGTGCACTTCTCCTAGAAAAGATGGGGATGCACACGGTGGAGGACGTCCTTTATGATTTTCCGCGAAGGTATGTAGATCGGACAAAAGTCGCGAAATTGCTCTATACAATTCCCGATGGTGAGATTCTACTCAAAGCGCGCGTGGTGAATAAATACGTTTCTCGCAATCGGGTGTTTTTGGATATTGCTACTGAGCTTGCAAGGGCAAAGATTGTTTTTATGAATGCTCGTTTTTTAGAGAGCAAAATTCAGTCTGGAGAAGAGTATTATTTTTTTGGCAGCGCAAAAGATGGAACGCTGTTTAATCCTGAATTTTCGGATGCGATTGATGACAATTTTTTGCGGATTGTTCCTATTTATCGACTGACAGAGGGATTAAAATCTGCTGTTGCAGAAAAAATTCACATAGGTGCTTTAGAGTTGGTAGATTTTAATGGGGAAAGTGTTAAGGAATGGTTGCCGGATTTTGTGTTTGAAGAGCGACCTAATATGATGACGCTGGGAGAAGCAATTCAAACGCTTCATCAGCCGAAATCTTTTGACGCGATTGAGAGGGCGAAAAAACGGATTGTTTTTGGAGAGCTATTTTCGATATTTTGTAATGTTCTTGCTTCTAAAAAGCGCGAGAGCGCGGAGCCAGCGAAGAAGATAACTTATTCTTCGTTTAAAAAAATGCCGTTTTCTCTGACAAATTCACAAAAGAAGGCGATTGCAGAGATAAAGGGCGATTTAGAAAGTGGTCATACCATGAATCGTATTGTGAATGGTGATGTCGGTAGCGGTAAAACGGTTGTGGCTTATGTGGCGGCTAGGATGGCGATAGAAAGTGGCTATCAAGTTCTTTTTATGGCACCTACTACGGTGCTTGCGAAGCAGCTTTACGAAGGTTATGTGAATATTTTTGGGAAGGAGACCATGAGAGTTGGGGGTAAAATAAAGAATCAAGGTGGTGAAACTTCCAAAAATCAAAGCAGTGAAGAACTTCGAAATCAAAGTTCTGAAAATTTTAAAAATCAAAGTGAGGATATCCAAAATAAACAAACCAAAGCTTGTGTGCGAACCGTATATTTTCTATCGTCTAAACAGACAGCTGCTGAAAAACAGGAAATATACGTGGCGGCAGAAAATGGACAGGCAGAGATTGTGTTTGGAACGCACGCCGTACTTTCGGATAAATTGGTATTTCAAAATCTTGCCCTAGTGATAACCGATGAGCAACAGCGGTTTGGCATTGTACAGCGTGAAACGGCGCTTCAAAAAGCGAACATAAAGCATAATTTATATCTCACCGCGACACCAATTCCAAGAACGCTTGCGATGACGTTTTTTGCGGATATGGATATTAGCAAAATAGAGGAGATGCCGAAAGGGCGGATGCCGATTACGACCAAATTTGTGGACAGTGAAGTCGCTCCGAAGATGATTTCATTTATTCAGCAGAAAATTGATGAGGGGGGGCAAGCGTACTTTGTAGTGCCCACTATTCAGAATGGCAAGAGCAATCTTAAGGCGGTTTCCAAACGTTTGAAAGAAGTGCTTGATGCCGAGATAGGCATGGTTCATGGGGAGTTAAAACCAGAAACAATTGAGAAAACAATGGCGGATTTTAAAGATGGCAAAATTGATGTTTTGGTTGCGACGACGATTGTTGAAGTAGGCGTCGATAATCCCAATGCCAATGTGATGGTGATTTTGGAGAGTGAACGATTTGGGTTGTCTCAGCTTCACCAACTTCGCGGAAGAGTTGGGCGCGGAAATCGAAAATCGTATTGTTTTTTGATGTCGCGTGGTGAGCTGACAGAGCGTATTGAGACCATTATAAATAACGCCGATGGCTTTTCAATTGCAGAAAAAGACCTTGAAATTAGAGGGCCGGGGACATTTTTAGGAAGCGAACAATCGGGAAAGTTTAAAATCAGCTATCCCTTCAGTATGGAAGATTTAAAATCGGCACATCAAGCGGCTGTGAAATTTCAAAGTATTTCATAAAAATATATCAATTTCATTTTAAAATTTTTAGATATTAGAAAATTATACTATTTTCAAATTAAAACTCATTTATTATTTCTTTGAATAGGGCAGAAGGGATAGAGGATTGGGAATTCACCAGTTTACATTACACCTTAACCATGTCTTGCACGATTTATGAGTTTTTATCTAGTATAATGTATATATAAAAAGAATATAACACTTAATTTCGCGACCCTCCCGCGTGGCTCATACTTCGCCATTCTGTTCGTGATACTTTTTGCGCTATCGCGCTCTGTGTGCTTCGCACACGTAGCCTATGGCTACAAAAATCTCTATTCTGCAGGGAGCGCAGCGACTGAAGCCCTAGTCGCGAAATTGATTTTATTCATTCATCAAATAAACGCCTTGCACGACTTATATTGTACTTATAATGCAAAGTAAATAGGCAAATTTTGTCTCACTGCAAGTGAGCTTCGCACAGTTTCGTTCGTGAAGCGTTCACTAG
>PDWI01004389.1_pt1 | contig 18992 bp, 12 predicted proteins | sample 1430891 | NCBI WGS metagenome assembly PDWI01 (sample SAMN01162508, study PRJNA174530) | Oral metagenome, whole genome shotgun sequencing project. | biome: Marine environment; feature: Marine mammal; material: Swab sample of the gingival sulcus; isolation source: swab sample of gingival sulcus...
GTGATCCCTCTGGGGTTCGAACCCAGGACCCCAACATTAAAAGTGTTGTGCTCTACCAGCTGAGCTAAGGAATCATCACTGTGCCTTTGTTTTCAAAAGCGATGCAAATATAGAATCTTTAAATTAAAATCACAAAACAAAATTTACATTATTCCTGAGTTTTTTGTTTTCAGTAAAATAGTATATGCTTATCGTGTTGGTCGGCAAAATATTATAAATATGAGGGATAATAAAAATACCAATAATTTTCTTCTTTTTAGCAATGGAAAAGCTGTCTTTATTTAATATTTTATTGCTTTTAGGAGTGTTTTGAAACACTACTGAAGTGCTGTTTTATTAATGGAATTGTATTTTTGATCGCTTTTCATAAATAATTCTACTTTTGTGGGATTAAAATTGAAAAAATATAAAACATGAATCAGAAAGTAGTAGTTATTACGGGAGCATCGTCAGGGATTGGTCGTGCTTTAGCTTTTGAATTTGCGGCAAGAGGAGCAAAAATAGTTTTGGCTGCACGCAATACTGAAAAACTTCAAGAGGTAGAAAATGAGATAAGATTGAAAGGAAATGAAGTTTTATCAGTAAAAACAGATGTTAGTGTAGAAAGCGACTGCAAAAATTTGATTGATGAAACAGTGAGTAAGTTCAACCAAATTGATGTATTAATAAATAATGCAGGTATTGCGATGCGTGCTTTGTTTGCCGATGTGGAGCTATCTGTATTAAAGCAATTGATGGACGTTAATTTTTGGGGAACGGTTTATTGTACTAAATATGCGATGCCGTATATCACAGCTTCGAAAGGCTCGGTGGTAGGTGTGATTTCCATTGCTGGTTATATGGGACTTCCTGCACGAACTGGATATTCTGCTTCGAAATATGCTATTAGAGGGTTTTTGGATACTTTAAGGGTCGAAAATTTAAAGACTGGAGTTCATGTTTTGGTTGCTGCTCCTGGTTTTACAGCATCGAATATTCGAAATGTTTCTCTTACTGCTGACGGAACATCGCAAGGAAAAACACCTAGAGATGAAAATAATATGATGAGTGCCGAGCGTTGTGCTCAATTAATTGCTAATGCGGTAGTAAAGCGAAAACGTGAATTAATTATGACCTTTTTAGAAGGTAAATTTACTGTTTGGTTACAGAAATGGTTCCCTTCGTTATTAGATAAATTGGCATATAATCATATGGCAAAAGAACCCAACTCTCCTTTAAAATAAATTTGGTGAATTTTTTATTAGCGATTAATCCTATTTAACGTGAGTTCGATATAATAAATCACGTTAAATCCCATTACGTTGTCCTAGCCGGACGGGCTTCACCCTTTTGTCTTGATACAAAAGGTTCAAAAAATCAAGACTGCACAATCTTTGGCGACCCGCCAATACAATTAACAATTAGTAATTTGCAATTAACAATATTACTAATTGAAAATTATTAATAGCTAATTGATTTTATCCCCGCCAATCTTGTGATGTCAAAAAGGAACTAACAGCGACAGTACTATTATTGGCTGTTAGCTATTGGCTAAAGTAAATTAAAATCAATATAGACCCGTGATTTTTATATTGATTTACTTTAAATCGAACTCTCGTTATTTATTATATGAAATAGACTTCCTCAATTGGTGTTCAGAATTTTCTGAACACCTTTTTTTATGTATCAACAGTGTCCTAATAGTTGTTTTCTCCTTTTTGAAAAAGAACGTTATTTTTTATAAGGAGCTATTTTTTGCATGGGATTTCAATTATCTTATTAAAAAAGAAAACTTTATTGCTGCAATATACGTTATAGCTAATGTTTGAAACAAACCTAAAATGATAGAATATGAGAGCGATAATATTTCTTTTACTGGTTTGTGTTCCTCGTGTTTTATTTGCCGATAATGATACTACTCCCACAGGAGCAAGAGCCGATGGAATGGCAAAAGCAAGTGTTGCTTTGGTTGGTTTGTGGAGCAGTTTTTACAATCAAGCCACATTGGCATTACTTCAGAAAAAGTCAATAGCTGTTTATTGTGAGAACCGATTTGATTTAAATGAAATCAGCAACAAGGCAATTTGTGTGAATATGCCAACCCAGCGAGGTACTTTTGCTATCAACTATTTGCAATATGGATTTGAACTGTATAAAGAATCGAAAATAGGTATCGCTTATGCCAAAACATTGGGTAAACATTTATGGATGGGGATACAAATCAATCGCATAACAAAGAAAATGCCCATTGAAGACGGTTCGCAAACACGTTACTCTTTCGATTTTGGTGTGCTTACCGAAATAAAAAAGCAGCTGTTTATTGGTTTTCATATTTCAAACCCCACAAAAACATCTTTTAGAATAGAACAATATATTACCGATTGTATTCCTACTGTTGCACGATTGGGGGTATGTTATTATTTCAATAAAAACAGTTTGATTGCTGGTGAAATCAATAAAGATATTGCTGGTGCAGCTCGTTTAAAAATAGGAGCAGAATATACTGTTGTAAAAAATATCTCGGTTAGGATAGGGGTTGCCAATCACCCCAATAGCGTTAGTATGGGCGGAGGATTTAATTATTCGCCATTTGATATAAATATTGCTTTTAGTAAGCATCCTGTTTTGGGATATACTCCCTCTGTTGATTTGAGTTATCAGTTTTAATTATGATACGTCTTGTTGAAATAGCAATTCTGTTTTTCTTCTTGACCATGCCCTCTGTGCTGTTTTCACAAAACAATATGAAAACAACCAGCTTGGTTGAAAATACATTAGAATCGTTTACTGCGGAAGATAAATCTAATGTAGAAACCACTGAACTGCTAGAACAGATTGACTATTTGATTAATCATCCCATCAATTTGAATACGGCCACAGCCAAAGAACTGCAACAGGTATATCTGTTTAGCGATTATCAAATAAAAAGTTTGCTTAAATATAGAGAAGTAAATGGAGCCATTTACAGTATCTATGAGTTGCAGCTTGTATCAGGATTTTCGACTTCTTTTATTCAAAATATTACTCCATTAATTAGTATATCTCCTGTTGCTTTGGATATCGAAAAGCAATATTCTCGGCATTTGCTGTTGCTTAAAACCGAAATGAATGTGCAAAAAGAGCGTGCCTATTCTACCAATAAAAAGCAATCGAGATATTTGGGAAATCCGTTTAAATATTATGCCCGATATCATTATATCCATCGAGAAAAAATACAAATGGGATTTACTGCTGAAAAAGATAAAGGAGAACCCTTTTTTGTTTCGCCCAATAAAAACGGATTTGATTATTATTCTGCATTTATACAATTGGATATGGATCATATTATTCAGCAAATTAATGTGGGCGATTATCAGATAAAATTTGGACAAGGACTCAGTTTGTGGTCGGGAATGCGACGAGGGAAATCTAGTTTTACCACTCAAAATCAACGTAAATATCAGGGGGTGTATCCATATAAATCAACGAATGAGAATTTGTTTTTTAGAGGTGTTGCAGCCACATTATCACCCATAAAGAATAGCGAATTGGTGCTGTTTGCATCAGATAAAAAAATAGATGCAACAATAGATACCAATAATTATTCAATCACAGCATTGGTTGCAACAGGATTGCATCGAAGTTTAAAGGAGTTGGATAAAAAGCATAATGCAAAAGAACAAGCCATTGGAGGATATTTTGCATTCAATACCGAAAGTGTCAAAACAGGGATTTCTTTTGTCTATTATCGTTTTTCTTTGCCATTAACTCATCGGAAAAAAGCCTATTATGCACATCATTTTACTGGTGCAAGTAATTACGATATTAGTTTCTGCTATAAAACCAATATCAATGATTTTGTTTTTTGGGGCGAAATAGCCCGCAGTAAATCGGGTGGGATAGGTGTTTTGCAAGGTGTCGATTTGCAATTGCATTCACAGGTTAGGATAGAGGCTATTTATAGGAATTATGCTAAAAATTATCATGCCAGATATGCGGCTGCTTTTGCCGAAAGAAGCGAAACTCGAAATGAAAGTGGTTTTTATTTAGGGATAACCATTTATCCTTTTTCGAAGTGGAGTGTCAAGACTTATTACGATCAATATCAGTTTTCATGGCTGACTTATAGAGCGGCATCTCCCATTGCTGGACACGATTATTTTGCTGAAATTAGTTTTGCTCCTAACTCTAATTTTTGTGTTTATTTGAGATATCACCAAGAGAATAAACCCGAAAATATTGAAAGTATCCTTTGTGAAAGAGTGGCTGAGGTGCAAAAGAATCAATATCGATTACATTTTACGATTAATCCTGCTGTTAATTGGCAATTGCGGAACAGAATAGAGTTTTTGTATTATCAAAAAAATCAGCAAAAGCAAACAGGATTTTTGGTTTATCAGGATATCATTTACCAGTCGAGTGAAATACCGCTTCGGATTGGGGTGAGATATGCTGTTTTTGATACTGATTCTTATCTTTCTAAAATTTATGCTTATGAAAATGATGTGTTGTATAATTATTCTATTCCTGCTTATTATGATAAAGGCATTCGTTTTTATATCAATGTAAAATATCAAATACATCAAAAAGTAACGCTCTATTTTAGATATGCCCAAACCCATTATACCCACAAGAAGACACAGGGCCGTGGCATGAGTACCATAAAAGGAAATAATCAGTCTGATTTGAAGTTGTTGGCTTTGATAAAACTGTAGTGGAAATTAGATAATGTGGCAATGTGATAATGTTAAAATGTAATCGCTTCAGACCTGACAGGTTTTAAAAACCTGTTCAGGTCTTTTTCTATAACTAATTTCAGTTTGCGGAAGATATACGGAGAGTCTGCAGGACTTTTTTCGGGCTATGGAAGTTGTACGGAGAGTCTGCAGGCTTTTTTTGGGGCTATGGAAGTTGTACGGAGAGTCTGCAGGCTTTTTTTTTCAGCTTGCCGTAGATCGGAAATGTTGCAATCGGTTGCAGTAAATTATTTTCTCATTTGGATATACTTACATTTTGCCCTATACCATTATACTTATATTTGCTCTGAATTAAATTGTGTTTTCAATTGTTTTGTTTCGAAAACGATAGAGTAAACAAAACAAATTTTAGGTATTTATAAACCTGCATAACATTATCAAAAATTAATTTATTATCTATGAAACGAAACATTAGTATGCTAAAAAAAGCATTTTTACTGTTGGTTACAGTGTTTGCATTTACTGCAATACAAGCTCAACAGAAAAAAATTAGCGGAACGGTTACCGATGCCAACGATGGCATGGGGATTCCGGGAGTTTCCGTTGTGGTAAAAGGTACTACCAATGGAGTATCTACCGATATCGACGGAAAATTTACTCTTAACGTAGAGGTCGGAAACATTGTTGTTTTCTCGTTTATTGGTTACAAAGAACAGGAAGTTTTAATTGCCGATCAGTCGGTGGTAGATATTAAACTTGCTCCTGCTTCTGAAAAAATAGACGAGGTGGTGGTAATTGGATATGGTACTGCTGCCAAAAAAGACCTTACTGGTTCGGTAAACTTGGTTACCAATAAAGATTTTAACAAAGCACCTGCTTCTGATCCATCAGGATTGATTCAAGGAAAAATTGCTGGTGTGGAAGTAACCTCAAATGGAGGTGCTCCGGGTGAAAATCAATCTATCAGAATTAGAGGTAATGGATCATTGAGTTTAACCAACGAGCCTCTTCTAGTTGTTGATGGTGTGCCAAGTGATATGAGCTTGCTAAATACCATTAATCCTAGCGATGTGGCTAGTATGACAGTATTAAAAGATGCTTCTTCAACTGCAATATACGGTTCTCGTGCTGCTAATGGAGTATTGTTGGTTACCACTAAAAAAGGAAAAGTTGATCAGCCATTTACGGTGCAAGTGGGAGCCAAGCATTCTTATTCTTTTGTCAACGATTATGTTGATGTGATGAATGCAAAACAATTCTCAGAGTTGATTAAAAAACATTTCCCTAAAGATGCTGGCAAACTAGGCAAAGCGAATACCGATTGGCAAAAAGAGATTTATCAGACAGCACCTACCACCGATTTGAATGTGAGTTTGGCTGGTGGTCTTAAAAACTTGCCTTATCGATTGTCTTTAGGACATACCAATCAATCGGGTGTATTGAAAACAGATAAATTTAAAAGAACAAATGCCAAAATATCATTAACACCTAGTTTCTTTGATAATAGTTTAAAATTACAAGTAAATGCTGCCGTTTCTCAAATCAAAAGAAATATGGCAAATAGAGGTGCTATCGGTGCAGCAGTTGAGTTTGATCCTACTCAGCCTATTCACGACAAAAAGCATCGTTCAGGATATTTTACTTGGGCTGATGATAATGGTGATATCTCTTTAGCTCCAACTAATCCATTAGCATTATTAAATTTAATTGATAACCATAAAACTGAAAAACGTTTTATTGGAAATGCTAAAATAGATTACACGCTTCCTTTCTTTTCTGATTTAACAGCAACAGTAAATGTTGGTTTAGACAAGAGCAAGGCCGACGGAGCAAGTATTACTGACAAAACAATGCCTAAAAGTGCTACATCTTTATTGGCTAATACTTTTGATTATAGCAATGAAAGTACCAACAAGTTGTTCGATTTTTATGTGAACTATAAGAAAACATTAAACGAAAAGCACAATTTAAGTTTGATGTTAGGACACTCTTATCAGAGTTTTGAATACTACAACTCAGGAAGAAGAATAGAGAAACATAACGATCCTAAAAAGAATATCGATCAGCCTTATATTGATAAAAGCAAAAGTGTTTTAATCTCGTTCTTTGGAAGAATGAATTATAGCTTTGATAATAAATATATGCTTACAGCAACATTGCGTGCTGATGCTTCTTCTAAATTAAATAAAGACGATCGTTGGGGATATTTTCCTTCATTTGCTTTTGCATGGAACTTGTCTAATGAAGATTTCTTAAAAGGATCTGAAACCATCGACAATCTGAAACTTCGTTTAGGATACGGTGAAGTGGGTAATGTAAACGGACTAGGAGATTACAAGTTTATTACCAACTACGAAAGAAGTGATGATAACCACATGTATCAGTTTGACGATAAGCGTTACCACATGTATCGTCCATCGGCAGTGAGTAAAGATTTAAAATGGGAGATTGGAGATACTAAAAATATTGGTGTTGATTACTCTTTATTTAATCATAGAGTATATGGATCGTTTGATGCTTATATCAAAACCACTAAAGATTTGATTGCAAGTGTGGCTATTGATCCATTTACCAATTTCTCTAACAGAATTGATAGAAATATTGGAGAGATGACCAATAAAGGGGTAGAGTTATCAGTAAATGTGAGACCAGTAAAATCAACCGAAGATTTTAGCTGGACGATAAACTATAACTTTGCTTACAACAAAAACAAAGTAGAAAAACTAACCAATACAATGACTGTTGGTGGTATTAGCGGAGGTACAGGTAACACTGTGCAGCTACAAAAAGAAGGCGAAACACCAAATTCGTTTTATTTATACCAGCAGCTTTACAATGCTGTAACAGGAAAACCAATTGAAGGTTTATTTGTAAATGTAAACAATGATGATCAATTAAATGTTGCAGACTTGCGTATCAACCAATCGCCTTATGCTGATTTCACCATGGGCTTTGGAATGAATATGAAATACAAGCGTTTCGATTTTAACTTCTCGTCTCGTTTAAGTGTTGGCAACTATGTGTACAACAATATTAACTCTTTATTATCGCCACTTGCACAAGCATCTAACAATGGCGTTCTAAGAAATCGTTCTACTGATTTTTATAACAACGGATTTGTTTCTGAAACTACAGCCAACTATATGTCTGATTATTTCTTAGAGAATGCTTCATTCTTTAAGCTAGATAATATCACTGTTGGTTATACGCTTCCTGAAGATGATGGCATTAGAGTTCGCATTTATGCAACGATGCAAAACGTGTTCACTATTACTGATTATAAAGGTTTAGATCCTGAAATTAACGGTGGTATTGAAAATAACTTCTATCCAAGACCTAAAGTAGTTTTAGTAGGACTTTCATTAAACTTTTAATAAATACAAACGATGAAAAAAAATATCATATTTAATACAATTTATATATTCCTTGCATTAGGTCTGTTTTCTTGTATGGACGATTTGAATCAAGAACCAATCGATCCAGATACAGTTACAGCAAAGCAAGTATATAAAGATGCCAATACAGCCAAAATGGCTTTAGCTAAAGTATATGGCGGTTTAGCTTTAACCGGACAAGGTGCTGGTGGCGGTGGCGATATTGCTGGCGATGACGAAGGAGCTACTGGCTTTTCAAGAACATTATTCTGCTTGCAAGAATTACCTACCGACGAAGCAAAAAACTGTTGGGGTGATGGCGATTTGAACGATTATAATTTTATGAAGTGGACTTCTACTGGAGGTTTCAACGAAGCAACTTACAATAGAATTGGTATCGGTATTGGCTTTGCTAATGATTTTATATATAACGCAAATGCTCAATTAGGAGACAATGCTGAAGTGCAACAATATATTGCTGAAGCTCGCTTTATTCGTGCTTATCTTTATGCAATAGGCATGGATTTATATGGAAGATTACCTATTGTTACCGAAGTGGGTAAAAATCCAAAGCCTAAACAAGCATCTAGAGCCGAACTTTTTGCGTTTGTTGAAAAAGAACTGAAAGAGATCGAAACGATTTTAAGTGATACAAAAAAAGAGTATGGGCGTGTAAACAAATATGCTGCTACTGCATTGCTTTCACGTATCTACTTAAATGCTGAGGTATATACAGGAACTGCAAGATGGGCTGATGCAAAAGCCAAAGCTGAAGAGGTAATTAATGCTGGTCAGTTTGCTCTACATTCAAGTTACCCAGAATTGTTTATGGCAGATAATGACAAGAATGGTGCTCAAAACGAGTTCGTATTTGTATTGACTCAAAGCGGACAAAATGACAATTACTCGGGAACAACTTTCTTGGTACACGCTGCTGGAGGTAAAGATATGAATATGGAAACATTTGGAGTAAATGGTGGTTGGTATGGTAATGTAACAACTGGTGCTTTTGTTGATCAGTTTACCGATGCTACTGATGCTCGTAAGATGTTTCACGATAAAGATGGAAGCGACGATCGCACCAAAGAGGTGGTGAAACAAAATGGCAAAATTCCTTTCGGAGGAAATGGCTATTTAATCACAAAGTGGACAAACCTAACATCTTCTCGTCAATTAGAGGCAGGTGGTGCTAATATCGGAGTTATGGCAGGTACCTATAATATCACTCTTGATATAAATAATAATACCTACAAAATTGAAAGAACTGACGATGCTGCTGTTGCTCCTACCACTGGTGCTGCAAATACTTGGGGCTTGATTGGTTCTGCAACTCCTGACGGTTGGAACTCTGATGTAGATATGACCGACAAAGGAAATGGTGTTTGGGAAATCAAAAACGTGGCTTTAAATACGGGTGAAATCAAATTCCGTAAAGACGACGATTGGGCGGTTAATTTAGGAAAGGATAAAAAAGCAAAAGGAACTGCTGCTGCTACAATTAACCCAGGTAATACAACCGTAAGTACCGACTTCCCAATTATTCGTTTGGCTGAGTTATATCTGAATATTGCTGAAGCTGCAGTTAAATTAGGCGATAATGGTAGTGCAATGAATGCTTTAAATGTGTTAAGAGCACGAGCAGGAGTAGCACCATTAAACGATGTGAATATCGAAACTGTATTCAATGAAAGAAGTAGAGAGTTATATTGGGAGTGTCATCGCAGAACCGATTTAATTCGATTTGGTAAATTTACTAGTGCTAGCTATTTCTGGGAATATAAAGGAAACCAAGAAAGTGCTACAGAGTTAAAGCCTGAATTAAGATTATATCCTATTCCTAATAATGTGATTTTAGCAAACGATAATTTGACTCAAAATCCCGGTTATTAAAATATTAAAAACAAGTAATTATGAATAAAATAAATAAATTGGTTGTGCTGATTTTGACTTTACTTGCCTTTACAGCTTGTGAAGAAAAAGAAGATCACTTGTTAATCAACGAAAATGAGATAAAATCAGATATAACCCTTTCGTCAGACAATGTTGTTTTGACAAAAGATAATGAAATTGCCGATGCTTTAACTATTAATATGAGCAAACCACAATTTGATGTGAATGTGGTGGCAATATATAAAATGGTGCTTAGTATAGGAGAGGCAAGTACTAAAATCGCTGTTAGTGGCGATGCTTTAACAAAAGTATTTTCTTCTGTTGAATTAAATAAGTTGTTATTGGATTTAGGTGCCGAGCCCGAAAAGCCAGTTGTTTTACAGGTGAAAGGATTGGTGAAATTGGGTGCAATGGAAGTGTTTACTACAGAAAAAAAGGTAAATGTTACCACTTATGCAATGCAACTTGATTTAACCACTAATTGGGGTGTGGTTGGTTCTGCAACTCCAAATGGCTGGGATGGTCCTGATTTGCCAATGTATAAAAACACCCAAAACCCAGAGGAAATGGTAGCTTATGTTACTCTAAAAGATGGGGAGATTAAATTCCGTGAAAATAATGATTGGACTAATAATTATGGTGGTAAAAACGGTAAATTATCAGCAGGAGGAGCCAATATTCCTGTAACTGCAGGAACTTATAAAATCACAATCAATCTAAGTGCTTTAACTTATAAGATAGAAAGTTTTACTTGGGGAATTGTTGGTTCTGCAACACCAAACCAGTGGAATGGTCCTGATATCGCAATGGTATATGACCCTACATCTGATATGTGGAAAGCTGTAACCAAGTTGGCTAAAGGTGAAATTAAGTTCCGCAAAAACAATGACTGGGCTGTTAATTTTGGAGCAGGCGATACAGAGGGTAGCATCAAAGAAGGTGGTGCTAACATTGCTGTTGAAGCAGGAAACTATTTGATAGAAGTAAACTTTAACGATAAAACTTACTCTATTACAAAGATTGATTTCATTTGGGGAGTTGTGGGAAGTGCTACTCCTAATGGTTGGGATGGTCCTGATATTACAATGCAGATGGATTTTGTAAATGAAGGCGTGTGGTATGTAAATAACGCAACTCTAACTGAAGGTGAAATTAAATTTAGAGCCAATGAAGATTGGACAAACAATTATGGTTCTAATGATGCCGATGGAAACTTACAGGCAGGAGGAAAAAATATCAAAGTAGAAGCAGGTGTTTATTCTATTATCTTGGATTTAAGCAATGCTGATGCTCCTACTTATCAGTTGAAGAAAAAATAATTTGTCAGTTAGTAAATTTGAAGAAGAGGGTGTCTCGTAAAGAGCACCCTTTTTTTTATGGGTACTTATGTGTGCTTGCGGACACTAGCAGGTGATGTAAAGCCCTCGCGAATGTTCTTGCGAGCTTATTCAATATAAAGTCAAAACCTATTATATCAGTTGTAATCTGAATTTGTCGAAAGGTAATAGTACTTTTAATAGGATAAATTCAGATTAAAAAAGGTGTAATAACGTGAGTTTGATTTAAAGTAAATCAATATAAAAGAGGTATTCTATAGAAGATATGGATTATTCCATCGAAGATATGAGGTATTCCATCGAAGATACAGATTATCCCACCGAAGATATGGAGTATTCCAAGAATGCTTAATTACTTCAATGGGATTTATGATATTTATTAATTAAGGTGAGTTCGATTTAAAGTAAATCAATATAAAAATTACGGGTCTATGTTGAGTTTAATTTGTTTTTATCCTTTAGCTAATAGCTAACCGCCAACAATAGTACTATCTCTGTTAGTTTCTTTTTGACATCACAAGATTGGCAAGGAAGAATCAATTAACAATATTGTTAATTGATCATTACTAATTATTAATTGTATTGGCGGGTCGCCAAAGATTGTGCAGTCTTGATTTTTTGAGCCTTTTGTATCAAGACAAAAGGGTAAAGCCCGTCTGGCTAGGACAACGTAATGGGATTTAACGTGATTTCTTATATCGAACTCACGTTATAATAGTATCAGTATAAAATGAAATATTAAGATGATAATGGAATATGGAAGTTTATAGGTAAATGTTTGGTATTAGTAGTCTTTTACAAATTTTAGGTTTTTAATAAAAATATTATATTTGCTTGCTATTCGAAATTAAAAATGTTTAACTAAAAACTATTTTATTATGAGGAGATTACTATTATTACTTATTACAATGGTTGTTGTAAGTGCGAATGTATATTCGCAGGCTTTCGCTTATAAAGGCGGAAGTAGAGAGGGGTTGTACAAATTGTTTTCAAATCCAGCTAATATTGCTACCAATAAACATAAAGTTGATATCAACTTATTGTCGATAGGTGTGCTTGCTGCTAACGATGATGTAAAATTAGGATTGAAAGATGTAGATGACTTAAAAGATAAATTTTTAAATGGAGAAGAAAGAGAAATTTCAGGTCTATTTAATATTGATGTAATAGGTCCATCTTTGGCTTTACAAATAGCACCTAAACATGCCATTGCTTTTAGTACAAGAGCGAGAGTTTTTGGTAATGTAGGTACTTTAAATTCTAAATTGGCAGAAGGTATTACTCAAGAAGATTATGAGGAATACTACGATGATGATGCGATTAATATCAGCACAGGAGATCAAAGGGTAACAATTAATGCGTGGTCGGAATTTGCTGCTTCTTGGGGAGGTGTTTTGTTTGATAACGAAGAACATCGTTTACAAGGAGGTGTTTCTGTGAAATTTTTACGAGGAACAGGAAATAGCTTTGTTGATATTCAAGATCTAAAAGGAACAATTACTTCTGATGAAGGTTCCAATAAGAATTATTTAACCGATGCATCAGGTAGTATTTATTTGGTAAGTTCAGGTGTTGATATGTTTGGAGATAACGTAAAAGCATCAGACTTGACAAAATCTAATGGAAATGGTATTGGCTTCGATATTGGATTTACTTATGAATACAAGGGTGAATATGTAGAAGAAGACAATAACGTAGATATTGATGAAAATAATATTGATGAGGAAAAAGAAAAAACATACAATAAAGATTATCAGTATAAATTTAAGGTGGGAGTTGCTTTACTAGATGTTGGTTCTTTGAGTTATAAATCAGAAAGATCAAGTGCTTATCATTATCGTTTAAATATTCCTGCAGGAGAAAGACTTTATCTTAAAGATTTAAATACTTCTATAGAGGGAATGCAAGATTATTTAGATGAGTCTCCTTATGCTACCAAAGAAGATGTTAACGAAACCTATGAGCCATCATTACCAACCACATTAAATGTAATGTTAGATTATCGTTGGGGAGGTAATTTTTATACTGAACTTTCAGGACAATTTTCTTTAATTGATGAAGATAAAAAGATAGAAAATACATACTATTATAATGGTATTACTTTTACTCCTCGTATTGAGGGTGGATTTATTGGTTTGGCATTGCCATTGAACTATAACTCTATCTCAGATTTTAATGCAGGTGTTACATTGCGTATGGGTCCTATTATGGTAGGTTCAGGTAGTGCACTTACAGCTCTTTTCTCAGATACCAAGCAAGCTGATGTGTTTGTAGGCTTTAAGTTTGGTTTTTAAAAGTAAGAAGAGTTAATTCTTTTGATAAAAGAACTTTAATAACATAAAAATCGCTTGTCCTTTTGGGATAAGCGATTTTTATGTGAATAATGCCATTTTATTGTCTGTTGATAATAAATAACAGATGTATTGATAGTTGAGATTTTGTTTGTGTTTTCACATACTGTTTTATGGTTGATATTTTATTTTTTTATGATGAAAATAAATATATTTTTTTACATTTGGAGGCTCAAAAATGAGACGAAAATAAATATTTTCTGAGAGTTGATACAAATTAAAATAAATTATGGACAGTTACAATAAAAAAGATGTGATCGGAAATAACCACAATCAATTATTTTCTAATGCTATCAGAGCAGGAAGAAGAACTTACTTTTTTGATGTAAAAGTAACTAAGAATGACGATTACTATTTAACCGTAACAGAGAGTAAAAAACTTTATGACGATAATGGTAATACTTCTTTTGAAAAACATAAAATTTTTCTTTACAAGGAAGATTTTGAAAAGTTTGCAGATGGTTTAAGTGATGCCATTCAGTTTATAAAAGGTCGTCAAGAGGGAAACCTAAAAGAGAATGACGAAAATTTTTCTGTGGAAGAAGGAGTGGAGTTGGGCACAAAATCTTTCTCAGATATTGAATTTGAAGATTTATCATATTAAATCCAAAGTCTCATACCGAGGATAGGGCTGCCTTTGGGTAGCTTTTTTTATATCTAAAAATTACGTTTAATCATATTGTACCTGTTGTAAATTGAGTTTGCAAAAGGTATTATTATAAAAGAATAAAATGCAATTACTTCCGTATGCAATTAGAGCGAGTATAAAGGCAGGACATGAAATATTAAATATTTATCGTCAAGATGACTTCGAAATACAATTGAAATCAGATAATAGCCCGCTTACTATTGCCGATAAAAAAGCACATCATGCAATTGTTGAAGAGTTAAAACAATTGCCCATTCCAATATTGAGCGAAGAGGGGACACAATATGATTTTTCTGTTCGTAAAGAGTGGGAAAAGTGTTGGATTGTCGATCCTCTTGATGGAACCAAAGAGTTTATTCATCGAAATGATGAGTTTACGGTGAATATTGCTCTTATTGATAAAGGTATTCCTGTTCTAGGAGTTATTTACATACCTGTTTCAGGAATGCTCTATTTTGCAGAGAAAAAATTGGGTGCATATAGAATCAATACAAACGATATTACAAATTTTGTATTAGACGATATATTGAGTCTCTCTGTAAAGTTACCACTTAAAAAAGAATCCGACGTTTTGCGTGTTGTTGGTTCTCGTTCACACATGAATGAAGAAACAAGACAGTTTATTGATAGATTAAAGCAAGAAAGCAAGGCTATTGAAATTGTAAGTAAGGGAAGTTCGTTAAAACTGTGTTTAATAGCAGAGGGTAATGCTGATATTTATCCTCGATTTTCACCAACAATGGAGTGGGATATTGCTGCTGGGCATGCTATTATTCTTGCGGCAGGCGGTACGGTTAAAAATGCTTGCACAAAGCAGGAGTTAATTTATAATAAATCGAACTTATTAAATCCTCATTTTATAGCAACCTTGTGATTGACTAAAAGCGTAAAGTAAAATCCCGTAAAAAAGCATAGATATTTGTTTGTTTATTTGTGTTGATAAGGTAAGAGTAAAATCTCATATCCCCTTTATTGATGAGCATTTGAGCTTTGTAGTAAAGATATACTTTGAGGAGGAAAGATACCGATTGTACTATCAAAAAAATACTTTCCTGAGAGGTCGGTAATTAACATATTTTATTTAGTTTTGCCAAAACTTTAAAATTGATTAACTATGAAAAACTTATTACTAAACAAAATTCAGAAGAATAAAATTCCTCGTTATATTGTCTTATTTATCGACATTTATATTGTATTAAACACCTATTTATTTGCCTACTTTATTACTAATGATGCCCTTCATAATTTTCATATTAAAGAATTTCTTGTAAAAACATTAGTAATTGCTATTGTATCGTTGCTGTCATTTATTTTGGTTGGATTGTATAAAGGGTTAGTGCGTTATTCGGGTGTGAAAGATGTTGTAAATGTTTTTAAAGCTGCAGCATTGATATTTCTAATTATTTGGGGGTATTCTCTAATAATGGAAAATATTGAAATGGGAGTGTTTTCTTTCAGATTTATTACACTTTTTATTCATTTATTTTTGAATATTATCTGTTTATCTGTAGCTCGTTATTTGTTTGTTGTTTTGTATCAAAAATTGAGAAAAAGAGACAAAGGTTGTGCTAATGTTTTGATTTATGGAGCTGGAGATAGTGGAAGAATTACTTTATCTACTTTACAAAGAGAGGTAAATCTTCAATCTAAAATTATCGGCTTCATAGATGATAATAAATCAAAAGAGGGGAAAAAATTAGATGGTATTACTATTTATCATTCAAAAGCTATTGATCAAGAGTTTATAAATAAGCATAATGTTAAAGAGATTATCATTTCAATTCAAAATATAAAGTCAGATAGGCTTTTTGAAATTACAAATAATCTATCTGAGCTTGTTGTAAAAATAAAGATTATACCACCCGTTGCTGACTGGTTAGATGGAACTTTCAATACAAAAGCAATAAAAGAGGTAAATATTGAAGATTTATTAGGTCGAGATCCTATTAATTTTAATAACCCTGTTTTAGAGAAAGAATTTAAAGGCAAAACAATATTGATAACTGGAGCAGCTGGTTCTATCGGAAGTGAGATTGCTCGTCAGGTTGTTAAATTTGATTACAAGCAAGTTGTTTTATTAGATCAAGCAGAATCTGCATTGTATGATTTACAGCAATTCTTTTTTGCAGAAAAGATACCAAATGTTGTGGCTATTGTTGCAGATGTGCGTAATCTTAAACGTATGGAATGGTTATTTTCAACTTATCAGCCTGAAATAATTTTTCATGCGTCAGCCTATAAGCATGTACCATTTATGGAGGCTAACCCTTATGAGGCGGTATATGTTAATGTGTATGGAACAAAAATAATAGCAGATTTAGCGGTGAAATACAAAGCCAATAAATTTGTGATGATCTCTACAGACAAGGCTGTAAATCCTACTAATATAATGGGAACCACCAAGCGTATTGCTGAAATATACGTTAGCACGTTAAGAAATAATGGCGTAACTAAATTTATGACTACAAGATTTGGTAATGTGTTAGGTTCTAATGGTTCTGTTATTCCTCTTTTTAAAGAACAGATAAAAAGAGGAGGTCCTTTAACTGTTACAGATAAAGAAATAACTCGTTTCTTTATGACTATACCAGAGGCTTGTAGATTGGTTTTAGAAGCTGGAGCTATGGGTAATGGAGGTGAGATATTTGTTTTTGATATGGGTGAATCAGTTAAAATATATGATTTAGCAAAAAAGATGATTCAATTATCAGGATTTCGATTTCCTGAAGATATTGATATCGAAATTGTAGGTTTACGTCCAGGAGAAAAAATATACGAAGAGGTGCTTGCATCTAGTGAAAATATGCAAACAACTTATAATCCTAAAATACAAATAGCCAATGTCAGAAAGATAGACGAGAAGATGATGGCGAAGAAAATCAATTATTTGTGTGAGTTGATACAGATAGCTAAGAACGATGAGGAGATTGTTATAGTAATGAAAGAAATTGTTCCTGAGTTTGTTTCTAAAAACTCAAGATTTGAGAAACTGGATAAGCAAAAGAATGGTGCTGTTCTTGAAAAGCAAATGTCTTAGATATATTACAGAATAAATAAAAATAATAACAGGGTTGCTCTATAATGATAGTGCAACCCTGCTTTTTTTATTTAGGTAAATACTCTTTTAATGTTTCGACATATTCCTCAAAGGCATCAAGTCCTGTTGGGGTTAATTCTACATCGGTTTTCGGATAATTATTTTCGAACGATTTGGTAACCGTTAAATATCCTGCTTTCTCTAATTTTTGTATCTGCACACTGATATTCCCTGATGTTGCATTAGTAACTTCTTTTATCATTTTAAAATTGACTTTTCCTTCTGATATCAAAAGCGACATAATGGCTAAACGCAATTGAGAGTGCAATAAAGGATTCAGTTGCTTAAACATTTTTTCGTTTTTTATGATGAATAAATAATTGAATACCGGGAAGCAAAAATAATAATAAAGCGATAATCGATACGATAATTGGGTGATAAGTCATTGGGATAAAAACCGAGCTATAGATAACAATAGTGGCAATAATCGTTGTGGTAATCCACAGATAGTTTTTTAAGCTAAGAGCCGATGCCATTGTTACAATACAAAAGGGTATATAAATCATAGCTGTTAAACCATAGCCAAATTTATTACCAAAAAGGAATCCTGTTATTAATGCTAAAATACCAACGAAAGCCCAAATCCAACCCATTATATCAGGCGTTTTGTTGTTTTTTGCTTTATTGTAATTTTTTTTAAAACCTACAATAAAGGAGATAATGGCTCCAGGTATCATTGTAAAAAGCCAAGCTAGCCCTGAGTATTTACCATAGCCCATTTGTGTCAATGTAAATTGGGTAATCCCTGCAATTGCAATTAATATTCCCCATAGAATTAAAAAGATTCCATTTTCTTCATACTTTCTTCTTTGTTGGTCAATTACAGTTTGTATAATCTTTAAACTGTCTTGTGTTGTTAAATTTTCCATATCACATAAAAATTAAATTATTAATAAATACGCCTCAAAAGTAATCTAGTTTATAATGTAAACCAAATTAAAATATAAGTTTTTTTGTTGTGAGCTTCCCTGTATTCCGAGTTTTTGTGTTATTTAAGAAAATATAAAAGGTGATTTGTATTTGTAAGTAACTGTTGTATAGTGTTCTTTTTGTTGTTCTCTGCTTTGTTTATAATGATATTGTAATGTAGTAAACTATTTTTACAGTGTGTAAAAGTGCTCGCGACAGTTGGAAAATAGCTTTTACAGTGTGTAAAAGTGCTCGCGACAGTTGGAAAATGGCTTTTACAGTGTGTAAAAGTGCTCGCGACAGTTAGAAAATGGCTTTTACAGTGTGTAAAAGTGCTCGCGACAGTTGGAAAATGGCTTTTACAGTGTGTAAAAGTGCTCGCGGCAGTTGGAAAATGGCTTTTACAGTGTGTAAAAGTGCTCGCGGCAGTTGGAAAATGGCTTTTACAGTGTGTAAAAGTGCTCGCGGCGGTTGAAAAATGGCTTTTACAGTGTGTAAAAGTGCTCGCGGCGGTTGGAAAACGGCTTTTACAGAGTGTAAAAGTGCTCGCGACGGTTGGAAAACGGCTTTTGCAGTGTGCAAAAGTGCTCGCGGCGGTTGGAAAACGGCTTTTGCAGTGTGCAAAAGTGCTCGCGGCAGTTGGAAAATGGCTTTTGCAGTGTGCAAAAGTGCTCGCGGCAGTTGGAAAATGGCTTTTGCAGTGTGCAAAAGTGCTCGCGGCAGTTGGAAA
>PDWI01004390.1_pt1 | contig 18986 bp, 17 predicted proteins | sample 1430891 | NCBI WGS metagenome assembly PDWI01 (sample SAMN01162508, study PRJNA174530) | Oral metagenome, whole genome shotgun sequencing project. | biome: Marine environment; feature: Marine mammal; material: Swab sample of the gingival sulcus; isolation source: swab sample of gingival sulcus...
AAATGATAGCAATATTATAAAATCTTATAAAAGTAAACTTTTAACGATTTTAAATATTGTATCATTTGCAATCGTATCTTATTACGAAAACTAGCTAACTCTTCAAACAGGTTGGATTTCTTAACGTATTTTTATAAATCTTTCACGTCATAAATTTCGAATTATCTCAAAGGCAAATAGTCTTTATTAAAATATAATTTTATTTATAAAAAACATTAGTGATAATTAATAATTATGATTGCGAGTAACAAATTAATTCGTAAAACTTCATTTTGCTCTGATTTACTTATCGTTTTGTTACTCAAATAGGGGATAGTAATATTTAATTTTAGATTACTAAAAAGTATAAATTCTTTGTGTCGAAAAATTGACAACAAGAGTTATTATCGGTAAAATATAGTTATTATGATTTGTTAGAATGTGTGGCAAAGTGAAATATGGAAAATAATATTATAATTTATAATAGTGATGATGGTAAAATAAATATTGAATTATATGAAACAAATAGTATCAGAAAGATATGCTGATTTTGATAAAAAGAGAAAAGAAAATGAAGCGTATTTAGAGGATAAAAAAGAACTATAAGAACTAGAACTTTTAGAAAGTAAATTAAAACAAAAAATTAATTAAAAATTTTAGGAGGATAATATTATGAAACAAAGCAAAATGCATATTAAAACATTAAAAGAATCGCCATTTGAAGGGCAAATGCCAAGCCAAAATTTAATGTTTAGGGCAGGAATGATAAAAAAGAATGGTGCTGGTGAATATATACTTATGCCATATGGACATATGTTATATGAAAGTTTAAAGAGTAGAATAGAACTTGTTTTTGATGACCTAAATTATCAAAAATTAAATATGCCAACTTACAATGAATTAGAAATTTTAAAATATTTAAGAAGTGATATAGTTTCTTATAAGGATTTACCGCTTAGATTTGTTGGGGATTCAGTAGTTTCTAGGGCTGATTATAGTGTAAAGCATGGACTTATAAAACCAAAACATTCTCTTGTAAAAGCGATAAACGTAGTTTCTGATAATAAAGACGCTATAAATGAAAATATTACAGAGCTTTGGAATGAGTCAAAAAAACTTCATGTAGAGTTTGGTATACCATTTAATAAAGCGGAGCTTTTAAGCGAAAGTGGTGAAGTTAAAATAAATGCTACTTATATAGAGTCAGAGTATGGGGATACTACATTCTACAGATGTACTGGATGTGAATATTGTAGTGATGAAGTGGGTTGTGATTTTGCTATTAGCGAAAGTATGGACGATGAAAATACTTCAAGTTATACTGAAATTCATACTCCTGACATTAAGACTATTGCTGATTTAGAAAAGTTTATGAATATTGACGCAAAACAGCTTATGAAAACAATGCTACTTGAGTGCGTAATAGCAGATAAAAAAGTTATTTTAGCTGTTGTTATTAGAGGAGATAGGGCTCTTAATATTAATAAAGTCGCTAGATATTTAAATATAAAATCTGAGTGTATTCAGCTTGTAAATGATATTGAAATAGTTGAAATGGCTGGTACTGTTGTTGGATTTGCTGGACCTGTTGGGATAAAAAATGTAATGTTATTAGTAGATAGAGAAGTTTCAATTGGGAAACCTATGGTTGCAGGTGCTAATAAGCGTGATTATCATATTAAAGACGTGGTTTATGGTAGAGATTTTAGTACGGATTATGTTGGTGATTTTTCTACTGTTGTAGAGGGAGATTTATGTCCTAAATGTTCTGCTCCTTTAGAGAAATTTATTGGATATACTTTAATGACGCTTAAAGAGAATGGGCAGAAATTAAGTGAAGATGTGGATATAAAATATAGAAATGATGAGATGAAAGACGAAAGACCATATATTGTTAATGGATATATAGATTTATATAAAATGATGGTTGCTTATTTAGACTATCATTGTGAAGAGTCAGGTTTTGTATTAACTAGAGGGATTTGTCCATTTGATGTACATGTTATAGTTCCTAATATAAAGAAAGAAGAACAAATACAACTTGCAGATGAGGTTGTTAAAAATCTCAAAGCAAAAGGATTAAAAGTTCTTTTAGATGATAGAAAAGGCGGAGCAGGTGGCAAGTTTAAAGATTCTGATTTATTAGGAATACCTGTCAGAATAACGACTGGTAAAATGGCAAGTGAAAGAATTGTTGAATTAAAATATAGAGATGAAGAAGATAAACATGAAATGCTTGTAGATGATGTTGTTTCTAAAATATAAGAAAAAGAGGATATTATGATTTTAGGGTTTAATAATACACTTGCAATGGAAGTGTTATCCAAAGAATTTATAAAGGTGAAAGTTGATTGTGTTTTAAACGCTGCTGTCGAAAAAATGATGTCTACAAATATAAGTGAGGTTTTTATTGTAAATGAAAATGACGAACCACTTGGTGTTATTACTTATAAAGACATAGCTCGAATAAAAAATAGAGGCGATAGCATGGATAACCTTGTTAGTGAGTATATCAGCGGTGGCGTGGTTAAAATAGATGGTGATATTTCATTAGCGGAATGTAGGGATTTAATGCTTGAACGAAAGATTGGTCGAGTTCCAGTTGTCGAGAATAAAAAGTTAGTAGGTGTTATTAGACAAGCTCATATAAGAGATTACTTCTATATGAAGATGGAGGAGTTTAATACTCAGCTAACTAATGTTATCAATAGTTTGCATGAGGGAGTTTGTGGAATAGATAGTAATGGTTATGTATCTTTATGGAGTAAAAGTGCAGAAGCTCTTTATAATGTAAGTGCTAAAGAGATTATTGGCAAACCTTTAAAAGAGTTTTTTCCACACGCTATTCAACTTGAAGTTTTAAGGACTAAAAAAAAGATAGACAACCTTTATCATGAGCCTAGAATGGGTACTCACATAGCTATAAGTGCCAGCCCTATATATGCAAATGGTGAATTTATAGGTGTTGTATCGTCCGATAGAGATATTACTGAAATCAAAACGCTTTCTACTCAACTGCAAAAAGCTAACGATACTTTAAAATTTCTTGAAAGTGAAGTTCAAAGATTTGCTAGTGAAGATTTTGATAATATTATAGGAAAGAGTCCTAAGATTATTAAAAGTATAAAGGTCGCTAGGCAAGTTGCTCGTACAGAGGCTAGTATTCTTATAACTGGAGAAAGTGGAACGGGTAAAGAGGTTTTTGCTCGTGCTATACACAATCATAGTGGAAGAGAGGGGTTGTTTGTACCTGTAAACTGTAGTGCGATACCTGATGAATTGTTTGAGAGTGAGTTTTTTGGATATGAAGCGGGTGCTTTTACTGGTGCTAATAAAAAAGGTAAACTTGGTATATTTGAACTTGCTAATAACGGGACTGTATTTTTAGATGAAATTGCAGATTTACCTATGCATATGCAGGCAAAGTTGCTAAGAGTTTTACAAGGAAAAGAGATTAGGCGAGTAGGAGGAGAGAGGACTCACTCTATAAATGTTAGAATTATATCGGCTACTAATAAAAATCTTACTGATATGGTTTCTAAGGATAAATTTAGAGAAGATTTATATTATAGATTAAATGTAGTTGGTTTAGAGTTACCACCGATTAGAGAGAGACTAGGCGATGTAGATTTATTTATTCATACATTTTTCCAAGAGATAAGTAAGAAAAATGGCAAAAAAATGCCTGTTTTTGAAGATGGCGTTTTAGATATATTAAAAGCGTATATTTGGAAAGGTAATGTTAGAGAATTAAAAAATACAGTTGAGCATATGGTTGTTTTGTCGAATAATAATATTGTGACTAAAAACAATATACCCGAATATATTCTTAAAGAAGTTAATAAAACTAGTGTAAAAACTTATGGTGGTAGCGATTTAAATAAGGCGGTTGAAAAGCTAGAAAAGGATATGATAGAAAACGCTTTAAAGGAAAGTAATTACAACAAATCTAAGACGGCGGAGCTTCTAAATATAAAGAGAGGTACTTTGTATTATAAGATGAGTTATTATGGACTTTAAGATGAAAGTGTCTAAAAATAGACATATGGCATTTTTTTGACACTATGTGTTTTTAGGCGGGGGTTTTAATTGGTGCTAGGTATTTAATGACGTTCAAGGTTGGGGATTTATGGTACTCAAAAAATATGTTGATAATTTGACACTGAGTTTTAAAAACCGAAAAAAACGGAGATAACAAACACCTAGAAACTAAAAATATTGGGATTTTTCACCTAAAAAAATAGTTGTATTAGTTTTTTTTATAACGGCATAGACAAAACTAATATATAAAAAATGTTTTTTAAAAATCTCAAACTATAGCCTTGAAAACGCAGTTACTGACTATGTGAAAATATAAATTTAACAATCAGAATAAAAAGTTGATAGTTTTTTATCAACTTGGCATGATACATGCTTATTAATATAGATAGAGAAAATTTTAAATGCTTATAATTGAAAACTATACTAAAAGGAGGTGGTCGCTGTGGAGATTAGTATATTACTAAGACAACACGTTGGCGGACCTTGTAAGCCTATTGTTGAAGTGGGGCAAGAGGTGAAAAAAGGCGAACTTATTGCAGTGCCAGAAGGACTAGGTGCAAATATTCACTCTAGTGTTTATGGTAAAGTAGTAGCGATTAACGATGCTGTAGTGATTGAACTTGCAGATGAACAACCTGAGGAATTTGTGCCGATTAAAGAGACTTCTTCTTATATAGAGGCAGTTAAAGAGGCAGGAATTGTGGGTTCAGGTGGTGCAGGCTTCCCAGCGCATATTAAGTACAATATCGAACTTGATAACGGATATGTATTGGTTAATGCAGCCGAGTGTGAACCTATATTAAAACATAACATTAGATTTATGGATGAATATCCAGAACTACTTGTTAGAGGTTTACAATATGTTATGGAAATGACAAAAGCTGCTCAAGGTTATATTTGTATTAAACCTAAACACAAAATGACAATGATTAAATTAGGAAAAGTTGTTAAAGACATTCCTAATATATCACTTAAATTTTTACCTGATATGTACCCAGCAGGAGACGAAAGGGTTATTATCAGAGAAATTTTAGGAGTTGAGTTAGAGCCAGGACAGTTACCAAGCGTAGCAAATGCTGTAGTTTCTAACGTTGAAACTCTTAAAAATGTAGCTTTAGCTATTGAAAAAAGACGTCCAGTTATAACAAAAGATTTAACTGTTGGCGGAAAGATTAATGGAGATATTGATGGTGTTACATTTATGGATGTTCCAGTAGGTATGCCTGTTGGACATTATATAGAAAAAGCTGGTGGATTAGCTACTGGACATGGAGAGATTGTTATTGGTGGACCTTTTACAGGTAAATCTGGCTCTTTAGATACTCCAGTTACTAAGACTACTGGTGGAATTTTAGTAAGTGTTGATTTCCCACAAGCTCCTAAGAAATTTGGAATATTAGAGTGTGAGTGTGGTGCTCAATCTGAAAGACTTACACAAATAGTAGAGGCTATGGGTGGAACTGTTATAGCAAGTGCTAAATGCAAGCGTATGACAGAAGTCAATGGTAGATATAGATGTGATAAGCCTGGTGAATGTCCAGGACAAACTGAGAAAGTATTAGAACTTAGAAAAAATGGAGCAGAAATGATTCTTACTGGAACTTGACAGGATTGAACTAACACTGTTATGAAAGTGGCTCCTAGGTTAGGAATCCCAGTATATCACAGTACAGACCATGTACTTAGAGCAACAAATCACAAATTATATAGAAGAATTGAAGAATAATTAAAAAAATTTGAAAATCTTGTGCTATTTATAGGCCAAGTTTTTCATTGACCTTGATTGTTACAAACCTAACAATCGGTCGCGATGACTTAGTTACTTTTAATAGTAAAATATTTAAAAAATAAAATTATATTTTTAAAAAAAGAAGGAGGCGATTACATGTCAATTACAGCTGAAACAGCAAAAGCACACGCAAACGATCCTGCGGTATCATGCTGCAGATTTGAAGCAGGTACAGTAATTGATACATCAAACTTAGAGGATCCAGCTATCTTTGGTGATTTAGAGGATTCTGGGTTACTTACAATCACAAGTGAAACACTTACGATTGGGGAGGTATTAGGCGCTACATTAACTCAAACAGTAGACGCATTAACACCTATTACTGCTGATATAGTAGAGGGTATTCAAAAGCCTGCTGCTGCAGAAGAAGTAAAAGAAGAAGCTAAAGTAGAAGCTGTAGCTCCTGTAGCTCCAGTTGCTCCAGTTTCATCTGTATCAGGTGGAGTTGTAAAGATTCACATTGGAGAAGGTAGAGATATTAACCTTGAAATTCCATTAAATGGCGGAGCTGCTCAAGCTGTTGCTGGTACTGCTGTTGCTGGTGCTACTACAGTTGTTGAGGGTGGAGTTGCTCAAGCTGCTTGCTCTGTAGAAGAGAAAGAAGTTAGAAAAGTAGTTAAAAAACACTACAAAATTGATAAAGTAGAATTAGCTGACGAAACTAAAATCGAAGGAACTACTCTTTTCATTAGAAAAGACGTTACTAAAGATGCGTTAGCTTCTCAAGATTTAGTAGTTGATATTAAATTTGATATTATCACACCAGAAAAATACGGTGAGTATTCAGAAACTATCATGGACGTTCAGCCTATCGCAGTTAAAGAAGATGGCGAGTTAGGACATGGTGTAACTAGAGTTATTGATGGTGTTATTATGGTTGTTACTGGTACTGATGAAGGTGGAGTTCAAATTGGTGAATTCGGTTCTTCAGAAGGTATCATTGAAAGAAACGTTATGTGGGGACGTCCTGGTGCTCCTGACAAAGGTGACATCTTTATTAAGACAGAAGTTATTATTAAAGAGCACACTAACATGGAAAGACCTGGACCTCTTGCAGCTCACAAAGCTTCTGACGTTATTACACAAGAGATCAGAGAAGCTCTTAAAGCATTCGATGGCGCTGCTGTAAGCGAAGAAGAATTTGTACAAAAGAGAAGAAAAGGAAACAAAAAAGTAGTTATCGTTAAAGAGATTATGGGACAAGGTGCTATGCACGACAACCTAATCTTACCTGTTGAGCCAGTTGGTACACTTGGCGCTGTTCCTAACGTTGACTTAGGAAACGTTCCTGTAATGTTAGCTCCAACAGAAGTTATTGACGGTGGTATCCATGCACTTACTTGTATAGGACCTGCTTCTAAAGAAACTTCAAGACATTACTGGAGAGAGCCACTAGTACTTGCTGCTATGGCTGATGAAGAAATCGACCTTGCTGGAGTAATTTTCGTAGGTTCTCCACAAATCAACTCTGAGAAATTCTATGTATCTAAGAGATTAGGTATGATGGTAGAAGCTATGGATGTTGATGGTGTTATCATCACTACTGAAGGATTTGGTAACAACCACATCGACTTCGCATCTCACCACGAGCAAGTTGGTATGAGAGGAATTCCAGTAGTTGGATGTACTTTCGCTGCTAACCAAGGTGCACTTGTTGTTGGTAACCAATACATGAACGCTATGGTTGACTTAAATAAATCTAAACTTGGTATTGAAAATGAGATTCTTTCAAACAATACTCTTTGTGCAGAAGATGCTACAAGAGCACTTGTTATGTTAAAGACTGCTATGTCAGGTGAAGAAATTAAGGCTGCTGAAAGAAAGTGGAATGCTAACGTTAAATTAAATAACGTAGAAGCAGTAAACGCTCAAACTTCTGAGAAAATTGAAATGCTTCCAAACGAGCAAATTCTTGAGAAATCTAAGAAGAGAGCAACAATTTACGAAGTTGAGTAATCAATGAGTGATATTAATTTAAAATATGGTGATAAACTGATTTATATGGAAGGTGTCATAGTAGATTTAAAAGATGGATGTGTTGAAATGGACTTAAAAGGACGTTTGGGCACTCTAAAAGTTCCAAGAAGAATGATTATTTCTGATAATGAAATAGCTCTTGGGCATATAGTTGGATTTAAAATGAGCTATCCTGAGGTAATCAGTGAAGAACCAGATGAACATTATATTAGTAATATGAAAAAACTTCAAAATAGGGAGGTAAAATAATGAGCTTATCAGTTGTAAAAGGCTTACAATCAGAAATTTTTGTTCCTGTTACGCCAGCTCCAGTATGGGCACCTGTAACAAAAGAACTTAAAGATATGAGAATTGCTCTTGCTACTGCAGCGGGAGTGCATTTAAAATCAGATGAAAGATTTAACTTAGCAGGGGACTTTACATTTAGAATAATCCCTGGAGATGCATCAGTTAACGATATGATGGTATCTCACGGTGGATATGACAATGGTGATGTTAACAAAGACATCAACTGTATGTTCCCAATTGATAGAATTAGAGAACTTGCTAAAGATGGATTCATTAAAGAAGTTGCTCCAGTACACTTCGGATTCATGGGCGGCGGTGGAAACCAAGAAAAATTCAAAAATGAAACTGGTCCAGAAATCGCTAGACAATTAAAAGAAGAAGGCGTTGACGCTGTTCTTTTAACAGCTGGTTGAGGTACTTGTCACCGCTCTGCTGTAATCGTACAGAGAGCTATTGAGGAATCGGGTATTCCTACAATTATAATCGCAGCGTTACCTCCAGTTGTAAGACAAAACGGAACTCCTAGAGCAGTTGCTCCACTTGTACCAATGGGTGCAAATGCTGGTGCTCCAAATAACATCGAGCAACAATATGCTATTACTAAAGAAGCATTAGAGTGGTTAGTTAAGATTGAATCTTCAGGAAAGATTATTCCACTTAACCATGAGTATGTAGCAAAAGTATAATAATAAAAGCGTTTTTAGTTACTGCTCTGTTTTTTTAAAGCAGAGCAGTAACTTTAAAAAAAGTTTTGTGATAACTTTCACAACAAGAGGCGGAAAAGATGGAAGAAAAATTATTAAGAAGACTTGTCATTAGAGCTTTTCATATGAATGCTGTTGAGTTTGGAGAAAAAGCATCTGTTGAAAATGGCAAGATGATTATTTCGGATAAATTTTTACAACCTATAATAGATGCTGATCCACTTGTACAAGACATTACTTTAAATATTATTAAACCTGGAGATTATGATAGAGAAATTAATACTATTATGGATATATTACCAATCTCGACAAAGGTTTTAGGAAAGATGGGCGAAGGTATTACACATACTTTGACCGGCGTATATGTAATGCTTACTGGTGCAGATGAAAATGGAAAACAGATGGCTGAGTTTGGTTCTTCTGAGGGTAATTTAAAAGAACAATTATTTTTAAATAGAGCTGGAACTCCATCTGATAAAGATGTGATTTTGCATATCGACGTTAAGCTTTTAGGTGACCAAATATATGATAGAAAGTTACCTAATGCAGCATTTAAAGCATGTGATGTATTTGTTCAGCATTATAGGGATTTACTTAAAAAAATGGATGGTAGAGAAGCTACTGAGTCGCATGAGTTTTTTGATAAAGTGCGAGTTGGTAAACCTCGAGTGCTTATAATCAAGCAAATTGCAGGACAAGGTGCTATGTACGATAATCAATTATTCTCTAATGAGCCAAGTGGCTTCTTAGGTGGAAGATCTATTATAGATATGGGGAATGTACCAATGATACTTTCTCCAAATGAATATCGTGATGGTGCATTGCGTTCTATGACGTAAGGTGGTGAGATTATGGGTATTGGACCATCAACAAAAGAAACATCTTTACATCATTTTAGAGACCCTTTATTAGATGTGGTATCAAGTGATTTAGATGTAGATTTAATGGGTGTTGTCGTAGTTGGCACACCGCAAGATAATAAAGATAAATACTTCGTTGGTGAACGTGCAGCTGTTTGGGCTGAAACAATGAGAGCTGATGGGGTTATTTTATCCGTAGATGGCTGGGGGAATTCTCACGTGGATTATGCTAATACTATTGAGCAAATTGGTAGTAGAGGTATACCAGTTGTCGGATTAAGTTTCGTTGGAACACAAGCAAGTTTTGTAGTTACCAATAAGTACATGGATACTATAGTGGATATTAATAAGTCTGCTGAAGGTATAGAAACAGAAGTTGTTGGCGAAAATAATATGGATAGATTAGATGCTAGAAAAGCGTTAGCGTTTCTTAAATTAAAAATGCGAAAGCAAAGATAGGAGTGTATAACTATGAAATTTATTAGAAGTATTCACGCAATCGATTCTCACACTATGGGAGAACCTACAAGAATAGTTACTGGCGGAATTCCAGCTATACCTGGAAAAACAATGGCAGAAAAGAAATTATATCTTGAAGAAAATATGGATCATATTAGAACAGCTATAATGCTTGAGCCAAGAGGACATAATGATATGTTTGGTTCAATCCTTACTGCTCCAGTTAATGAAGAAGCTGACTTCGGAATTATCTTTATGGACGGTGGCGGATACCTTAATATGTGTGGACACGGTTCTATAGGTGCTATTACTGCTGCTATTGAAACTGGAATGATTGAAATGGTAGAGCCTATTACTTATGTTAAAATGGATACTCCAGCTGGTTTAGTTACTGCTGAAGCAAAAATTGAAGATGGTAGAGTTAAAGAAGTTTCTATCGTTAACGTTCCTGCATTCCTTTATAAGACTGATGTAGAAGTTGAAATGCCAGAAATCGGTAAAGTTAAGTTTGATATCTCATTTGGTGGATCATTCTTTGCTATAATTCATGCTGATCAGTTTGGTTTAACTATTGAGCCAAATAATGCTAACAAGTTAAAAGAGCTTGCTTTAGAGCTTAGAGATATTATTAATAGAGATATTGAAATTCAGCACCCAACGTTAGACCATATTAAGACTGTTGACTTAGTAGAAATTTATGGTCCAGCTACTCATCCAGATGCTAACTATAAAAATGTAGTTGTATTTGGTCAAGGTCAAGTAGACCGTTCACCATGTGGAACTGGTACAAGTGCTAAACTTGCTACTCTTTACACTAAAGGTGAGTTAAAAGAGGGCGAAACATTTATTTATGAGTCAATCTTAGGAACACTATTTAAAGGTAGAATAGTTGGAACTGGTAAAGTTGGCGAGTATACAACTATCGACCCAGAAATAACAGGAGCTGCTTATATTACTGGATTTAACCATTTTGTAATTGATAAAAATGACCCAGTTAAGCATGGTTTCGTATTAAAATAGTGAAAAGTTAAAAAAATATCAAAAGTATGGTTGTTATTTAACAAATTTATGATAGAATATTAGTAGGCAATTATTTTTTTAAATTATTTGGGAGGGATTTTATGATTACTGCTGTATTAGGTGTATTAGGTGCATTAACTGTATGGTTTGGTGCTGTATTTGGTAAGGATTATGCTACTAACAAAGGTGAAGCTACTCCAGACAGATCAATGGGTAAAGCACTTGCAATTGGTTTTGCAACTGACTTTTTCGATACTTTAGGTATTGGTTCTTTTGCTCCAACTACTACTCTTTTAAAGCTTACTAAGCAAGCTGAAGATAGAGTTATTCCTGGAACATTAAACGTTGCTCACACTATTCCGGTTGTTGTTGAAGCATTTATTTTTATGACAGCTATCGAAGTTGAGTCTATTACTTTAGTTTCTCTTTTAGTATCTGCTACTGTTGGTGCTTATGCAGGAGCTGGTATTGTTTCTAAAATGGATGAGAAAAAAGTTCAGATGTTTATGGCAATCGCATTACTTGTAACTGTTGGATTTATGGTTGCAGGACAAATGGGTTGGATGCCAGGTGGTGGAGAAGCTATCGGTTTAACTGGTACTAAACTTATCATCGGTATTGTTGGTAACTTTATTCTTGGTGCTTTAATGACTGCTGGTATTGGTCTTTACGCTCCATGTATGGCATTTGTTTATATGTTAGGTATGTCACCTAGAGTTGCATTCCCAATCATGATGGGTTCTTGTGCATTCTTAATGCCAGTTGCTTCTATTAAATTTATTAAAGAAGCTGCTTATGATAGACGTACTTCTATGGGTATTACACTTGGTGGAGTTGTTGGTGTTCTTATCGCTGCATATATCGTTAAGTCATTACCACTTAACATCTTAAAGTGGTTAGTTGATGCAGTTGTTATTTATACATCATATACATTATTCAAGTCAGCTATGGATAAGTAGTATTTTATTAAATTTAAAAAATATTAATAAGATAAAAATTGTTATAAAGCCCATGACGATTAGTCGTGGGCTTATAATTTATAATAATTATATTATGGAGGTATAAATATGGCTACATTTGATGATTTTATGAAAATAGATATAAGAGTTGGAACGGTAATTTCTGCTAGAAATTTTGAAAAGGCTAGAAAACCAGCTTATCAGTTAGAAGTAGATTTTGGAGAAGAAATTGGAATAAAGCGTTCTTCTGCACAGATTACTGAAAAATATGACTTAGATGGTTTAGTAGGTAAGAAAGTCTTGGCTGTAGTTAATTTTCCACCTAGACAAATTGCAAACTTTTTCTCAGAGGTTCTAGTTTTAGGTCTTTATTCAGAGGGTGGAGTTGTACTTATAACTCCAGATGGCGAAGTCAAAAATGGAGATAAGTTGGGTTAGGTTTTATTCCATATAAAGAATATATAAGTTATATCTAATTAAAATAAGTGAGTTTAGAAGTAATACTAATCTCAAATAAAATATTGTTATTTTTAGTAATGACATTGTATTTTAATAAGACTATTTACCTTTGAGATAATTCGATATTTATGATGTGAAAGATTTATTAAAATACGTAAAAAAATCCAACCTGTTTGAAGCGTTAGCGAGTTTTGGATTTTAGTATTTTTATAAATCTTGAACGATATAAATAGAATTATCGAAACAGTAAATCGGCTTATTAAAATATAATATAATACTTATAAAATTTCTATTTGTCTTTATTTGAGATTAGTATAAGAGGGAGAAAAGATGAAAAAATTAAGTATATTGTTTGTTTTAGTTTTGAGTTTAGTTTTTGTGGGATGTGATGCTACAGAGCAAGATACAACTTCTAGTGCGACTATGACACCTACTAATGGTAAAGTAGTTAAACTTCAAAAAGGTGAGGAATTTAAAGAGAGAAATGTTAATTTAGACACTCACCCTTTGGCTACTATTGAAATGAAAAACGGAGATAAAATGGAGATTGTACTTCTTTATGAAATGGCTCCGAATACTGTCAATAATTTTATTGCACTAGCTCATGATAAATTCTATGATGGGCTTATATTTCATAGAGTAATAAAAGATTTTATGATTCAAGGTGGTGACCCTGAAGGTGTAGGTATAGGTGGACCTAATTACACTATAGAAGCTGAATTTACTAATAAAGATGGTTATTATTTACCACATGAATCGGGGGTAATTTCTATGGCAAGACGAAAAGAACCTGATAGTGCTGGTAGTCAGTTTTTTTTAGTACATAAAAAAACTGAGTCGCTTGATGGTAAATATACTTCATTTGGATTTGCTAAAAATGAAAAAACTATAGAGATTATAGACAAAATTGCAAATGTTGAAACTGGTGAATTTGATAGACCTGTAAATTTAGATGAAGTAACAATTAAAAGTATTACTGTTGAGCTTAATGGTTATGAACCAAAAGAACCAAAGACTACGAAGTTGAAAAAATAAATTCACGTGGGATTATCTCAAAAATTCTATAAATGTATTAGTTATTTTTGCAGTTAGTCCCCATATTATTTTTTGATTGTATTCAAAAAAGTATATATAATGTTTTTTCTTATTCCAGTTATAATTTTTACCATTAGGAATTTTATTAATTGGGAAATCATCTGGGATATTAAATTCATAATTTACATAATATTTATCCATCGGATTATTTAATAAATAACTTAAAGGAATACTAAATATCTCATCGACTTCGTGACAGCAAGGAGTTAAATTTTCTATATTTGAATTAATAAAAACTACATGATTAAATATAACCAGTCCTTGTGGAGTTGGAATAGTGGGTAGTTCGGTTATGTATTCTACTAAAGATATATCGACGCCTAGTTCTTCTGATGTTTCTCTAATACAAGCTTCTTTTGGAGTTTCGCCTAGCTCTATTTTTCCACCAGCAAAGCATACTTCACTTGGTTGACGACGTAGTGTTTTAGCTCTTACTTCATATAAAATATGGTATTCTTCGTCTATTTTTATAAGGGGCAGAGCAACCGAATATGAATTAGAATTTTTATGATTTGAATTGCCAATACTTATTTTATTTATTATATCTATTTTTTTCATGATAAACTCCGAATAAATTATTACTTCTATTTGATTATATGATAAAATTAAGTTTAAAGGTAGTGTATATTTTAATTATCTAATTATAGCGGAGTGACTTATGCAAAATAAAATTAAAAAAATGGATATTATTTTAATAGCTATATATCTTTCTAGTAGTGTGATATTGGCTATATATTTTGCATTTGGGGGGCTAAATATTCAAACTGATAATAAGCAAGTTGTGATTTATGTTGAAAGCAAGCTTTATGAAAAAGTTAGTTTGCCAACAAGCAATAAAAAGCTTATTAATATAAAAACATCAAATGGATTTAATACAGTGGTTATAGATGGAGATAGAGTATATATGCATGATTCAGATTGTCACGATAAAATTTGTATAAAACAGGGTGAAATTTTTAAGGCTGGTGAAATGATAGTGTGCTTGCCGAATAAAATTTTAGTAGAGATCCAAGGTGTAAATGAATTGGAAGTAGATAGTATTGCTAAGTAAAATTTATAAAAATACTTCCATCCAAAGAACGTTTGTTCTATAATATATATGGTGATAATGTTGAAGAGAAAAATATTACATTTAGATATGGATGCTTTTTTTGCATCAGTAGAACAAGTGGATAATCCCAAACTTAAAGGTAAGCCTATAATTGTGGGTGGAGATAGTGATAGAGGAGTAGTTTGTACATGTAGCTATGAGGCTAGAAAATTTGGTATTCATAGTGCGATGAGTTCTAAAATCGCTAAAAAACTTTGTCCGCATGCTATTTTTATAAGAGGTAATCATAATAGATATAAACAAGTATCAGAGCAGGTATTTGATATTATAGAAGGAATTACTGATAGAGTTGAAAAAGTTTCTATAGATGAGGCATATATTGATATTAGTGATTTATATAGTTCGTCAGATTATATTGCAAAATTAATAAAGAAAAAAATATACGATAAAACTGGACTTACATGTAGTGTAGGTATATCTTATAACAAGTTTTTAGCAAAACTTGCTTCTGATTGGAATAAGCCAAATGGCATTTTTGAGATTAAACAAGAGAATGTTGAAACTTTATTAGATGATTTACCTATTATAAAAATTCATGGATTGGGTAAAAAAACAGTTGAAAAGTTTAATAATATTGGGATTTTTAAAGTAAGAGATTTAAAAAAATATAGTGTAGAAGCACTTTCTAGTTTTATGGGTGAAAATAGAGCTAAGGAAATTTATAATCGAATTCGTGGAATTGATAATAGAGAAGTAAAAAATATAAGTGGTAGGAAGTCGTTTGGGAAAGAGCTAACTCTGAGTAAGGATACTAAAGATAGAGAAGAACTATTCCAAATAATACAGTCTTATTTGGATACTTTAGTCCATCAAATTCATAGAAAAAATGTTTTAGTAAAAACAGTTACTATTAAGCTTAAATATTCTGATTTTACTATTGTAAATAGAAGTCACACTTTTGATGTGTACACAGATGATTATGATAAAATTTTTAATGCTATGAAGTTGGTATTTGATAAGTTAGATTTTGAACAAAAAATTAGATTAATAGGAGTGTCTTTATCAAATATTATTGAAAAAACAGAAGTTCAATTAGATATTTTTAGTTTATGTGAAAAATAAAGGTGAAGTTATGACAAAGATATTAGGGGATAAAAAAATAGTTAAAATAAACAATGAAATAAGTATTGGAGAAAATCCCGTTATTATAGCTGGTCCTTGTAGTGTGGAATCAGAGGAAAGTTTAAACAAGACTGTTTCAATGCTTAAAGAGGTCGGAGTAGATATACTTAGAGGTGGAGCTTTTAAGCCTCGCACAAGCCCTTATACTTTTCAAGGTTTGGGTGAAGAGGGATTAAAAATACTATATAAGGTAGGAAAGAGTTTTAATTTGCCAATTATATCTGAATTAATGGATGAAAAGTATTTAGGGATATTTTTAAAGTATGTCGATATTATTCAAATTGGTTCTAGGAATATGTACAACTACCCTCTATTAAAAACGGTTGGTCAAACGGATAAGCCGATACTTTTAAAAAGGGGTATGAGTGCAACTATTTATGAATGGAGTATGGCGGCTGAATATATAGCGTCATATGGAAATAGTAATATTATACTATGTGAAAGGGGTATAAGGTCATACGATAATTATACTAGAAATACCCTTGATTTAGCAGCTGTACCTATTATGAAAAAAGAAACGGGTCTTCCTATTATAGTTGACCCAAGTCATGGGACTGGTAGGAGAGAACTTATTGAGCCTATGTCAAAAGCCGCACTTGCATGTGGTGCAGATGGTATTATGGTGGAAGTACATCATAATCCTGATGAGGCGTTATCTGATTCTGAACAGACAATAGGCATAGATATGTATAAAAAATTATTCGCTAATATAGGGAGATGATTTAATTGGATAGGAAAGTTGGTATTTTTAAAAGGGTTGATTATGGCGATAAACAAGGATTTATTGCTAAGGCTTTTTCCGCTGCTAAGTATATAAAGATATTATCTGCTTTGGGGTTGAGTGTAATTTTAATCGCTGTGCTTGTTATAGCGGTATCGTATGATGGTAGTAATAATTCGGCTTTGGTTGTTTTTTTAATTACTGTGTTAATTGCACTATTGTTTCAAATACTTTTATATTGGTATGCTAACAAAATTAAAAACGATTTAGAAAATGAGATATTACCACATTTAGGTTTATCATGGCTGCTTTTGGTGCTAAGTATTATAGCGACTTTAAAAACTGCGATTGGTAGCAATTATAATTTAGTAGGATTTGTAGTAAATTTATTTATGTCTTATTTATGGTATGTAGTCATAAACTGTGTATCAAAGGCTAGAAAAATAGAACAGAGGGAGCAAATTGAAGCTGAGGTATTAGATAAATATGGTATAGATAATGAATAAGAAAGTGATAGTCAAATTTGACTATCTTTTTTTATTGTGAGCTTAAATAAGTTTTTTGCTATAAGAATATAAAAGGGATATTAAATTTATAAGATTTCGCAAATTAATTGAGAATATATTATATATATGGTATAATTAACCAACAAATGATGGCGGAGTTGATACTATGAAGTCTAATAATTTAATAGACAAAAATATTGATAATAAAACTCAAGGGGATAAATATATTAATGATGTGGTAGAAATAAATTCTGTTAATATAAAAGACCTTATTTATACGATAAGGGGTAAACAGGTAATGATGGATAGTGATTTGGCTATGCTTTATGGAGTTACTACTGGTAATTTGAATAAATCTATGAAAAGAAATAAAGATAGATTTCCTGATGATTTTTGTTTTGAACTTACTGAAGATGAATATAAAAACTTGATATTCCATTTTGGAATATCAAGTTCAAAAAATAATTATGGTGGTAGAAGAACAATGCCAAAAGTTTATACAGAACAAGGTATTGCAATGCTTTCAGCTATAGTTAAAAGTGATATTGCTACTAAAGTAAGTATAAATATAATGAGAACTTTTGTAGAAATGCGAAAATATTTAAGAAGTAATGAAGAACTTTTTTCTAGGTTAGACAGAATAGAATTAAAACAATTAGAATATCAAAAAGATACCGACCAAAAATTTGAGCAAGTATTTGATTATATAGCAGAAAGAAAAGAAGTTTCACAAAAAGTATTTTTTGATGGTCAGATATATGATGCGTATAGTTTACTTGTAAGTATTATAAAAAAAGCAAAGGAAAGCATAAATTTAATAGATAACTTTGTGGATACTACTACACTTGATATACTTTCTAAAAAGCAGGAAAGTGTAAAAGTTAATATTTACACTTCTAAAAAATCAAAGTTAACAGATACAGAGATTAAAAAATTTAATAAACAATATGGAAATCTAACTCGGGCATATATAAAAACATTTCACGATAGATTTATGATATTAGATAATAGGGAGTGTTATCATATAGGAACTTCTATTAAAGACGCAGGTAATAAGAGCTTTGCAATAACAAGAATAGCTGATGATGAAACTATTAAGCATATTTTGAGTAGGTTGGAGTAAATTTCTAAGGGGAGTTTGATAGAATGGATAAGAATTTAATAGAAATAAATTCTGTTAATATAAAAGAGCTTATTTATACAATAAGGGGAAAACAGATAATGCTGGATAGTGATTTGGCTATGCTTTATAAAGTTGAAACTAGAGTTTTAAATCAAGCGGTAAAGAGAAATATTAAAAGATTTCCAGAAAAATTTATGTTTAGACTTACTGATGAAGAAAATAAAATTTTGATATCACAAATTGTGATATCAAAAAATAATGAAACAAGAGGTGGTCGCCAAAAGCTTCCTTATGTTTTTACAGAAGCTGGTATAGCAATGCTTGCATCAGTTCTTAGAAGTGATATTGCTATTGATGTAAGTGTTAAAATTATAGATACTTTTGTAGAAATGCGACATTTTGTATTAGATAATAGAGAGATGTTTGCTAGACTTAACAATATGGAAATAAATCAACTTAAATATCAACATAGTATAGATACAAGATTAGATAAATTCGAATTAAAACAATTAGAATATCAAAAAGATACAGACCAAAAATTTGAGCAGGTATTTGATTATATAGCTGAAAGAAAAGAAGTATCACAAAAAGTATTTTTTGATGGTCAGATATATGATGCGTATAGTTTACTTGTAAGTATTATAAAAAAAGCAAAGGAAAGCATAATTTTAATTGATAATTTTGTAGATACTGTTACACTGGATATACTTTCTAAAAAACAGGAAAGTGTAAAAGTTAATATTTACACTTATAAAAAATCAAAGTTAACAGAT
>PDWI01004392.1_pt1 | contig 18984 bp, 15 predicted proteins | sample 1430891 | NCBI WGS metagenome assembly PDWI01 (sample SAMN01162508, study PRJNA174530) | Oral metagenome, whole genome shotgun sequencing project. | biome: Marine environment; feature: Marine mammal; material: Swab sample of the gingival sulcus; isolation source: swab sample of gingival sulcus...
AGCATTAGTAGTATTTGGAATTTTTAAGTCAATAAAGTCATACCATGTAAAGAGCCAAGGTAAATTAGTTTTCAAACTACGGTAAGCACTGCGTAAACATTTATGGATATAGTATTTTAGTACCGTCATTCTGTGGTTTTAGAAAAAACCGTAGGCTGGTGTAGAGCGTTAGCGAAACCCAGCAATTGCAGTGATTTAGGATTTTACGCAAAATTTTGAATTCATAGTGAGCTGGGTTTGCTGTAGGTCGGGTTAGCGATAGCGTAACCCGACATTTATGAGATGTATGGAGCGAAAGCGATATACACCTTGATTTACTGGTATTTAATTTCGTTACTTAATATTTTATACCGAAGCCAATAAATCATTTGTTTTTTTCTGGAAATTGAATATCTGCAAGCGGTGGATATCGCTCGTACCTCGCTCCTTCCACCCTGCATGAACTGCCAGCTGTTTATACGTTTGTTTACCTTGTGAATATTCTAACCATAGGGCATTGGTGGATATACGATTTCCACTCATGAATTGCCTATTGCAATAAGGCATTTATATCTCTGAACACCGTTCACGGTTCCATATTTTTGAACTAATCTACTATCACAGTAAAAGCACTTTTTTATTCATAACCTTTCAATACTCGTAAAGCTAGTAATGATAAGCCTTACAAGCTTTTTTACCATTAAAAATGTCCATTACACCGATTATGCTGAAAATTTTCTGCTACAGCGTTGCCTCTTTTTCCGTGCTAGCTGTGTTGTTTGATATTATGTGATCTGTAGAAAAATTTTTGTCATGACCATGTGGCGTGTTCAGATTGATGTGCAATGTCAGGTGCTTCATTTTAATAACGCCTATGTTGAAGTAGCTTTTGTAGGTGAGTTTACCTTGACAGAGAGTTTTTAGATTTGTGGTTTTTTGCTGTAGTGATATAAATTAACTTTTGATACAAGGCTTGCCGTTGAAGGCAGTATAAGGACACGGCGAGCATAATATTGTAGCGATAGTTAGGCTGTTTTGCTATGTATTGGCGCCCCCAACCTGTTGCTGGATTCGCTGTTGTTTGGTCTGGTCTACAGTTCAGCTGTTTTTCATTTATTGGTTGGATGGTTCTGCTATTCTCTAAAATGTACAGCGAATATATATTATTGTTTTTGTCAGTGAAGGCTATATTGATCTAGTAATTCTTCTTTCCATACAAAGATGGTGTGTATCTAAAAACTTTTAGAAAACTCGATACTGGTCTCGGTCTCCTTGTTGTCATAAAAGAAATAGTTACTATTTGTTTTGTTCCATGATAAAACTAAGCGTGGTGTGATTCCCCAGTAGTGTAGGCCTCTATGCCATAATGATAGTCTAGTAGAATAGTTCTTGTCTTTGCGGATTGTATTTAAAATACCAATGCCTTCATGGTTGCGTTTGCTTATGGATAGCGACAGGTTAGATGAAAATCCCTTTGGCCACTCTTGCCCCCAAGATATAAATACCCCCTTGCGATTGTAGCTATCATCTTTTCCTTTTGATTGGCTATTGTAGTAGTGAATTCCTGCCTGCCAATATTGTAGAGGGTTTGCTGTATATTGTGCTGCTAAACTAAAAAAGTACCTGTTTCCACTCAAGTATTTTCTTCTTTCAAAATTATTGTAAGACCATAATCCATAACCAGTAGCCTTCCATTTTTGGCTGAAACGATAGTCAAGATTAACGCTGATGCCCTTTGATAATGACTTTTCTCTTTTTTTAGAGGATGCTGCTATATGATTTTGTTGAATAAACGGCTGTAGTTCAATATTGAATTTTGCATTTTGATATCCAACTCCTGCGCCTGCTTTAAAGCTTAAAAAATCATAATGGTGTGCATCCCAGTAAATATCGTTATCTGTGTTTAGCTGTAAATCACTGTAAATATTATCGGTAATATTAAACTGTTTTTTTGCACCCAATGAAAAGTGAATACCATGTGCTTTTTGCGGCTCATCTTTTTGCCAAGGGCCTCTAGTTTCAGTTAGTGCTCCATTTATATTATCGTCTTTTTGATAGTAAAAATTAAGATCAAACGCCCAATCTTCTTGATGATCTATTTTCGAAACTATATATCTAATGGTTTTGGTTATATGCTTTGGTAAGTTTTCACTCTGTAATCGTATAAGTTGGCTGCGTGCTGCTGAATTTTGATGGTTTTGATAGAGAGCTATTGCTAAGTTAAACCTTGCTATAGATATTTTGGGGTCATTAGCGATAACCTGTCGATAATGTCTTATTGCTTTTTCTAGCTTTTGGTTCTTATGAGCGAGTAAAGCTTCGCCGTAATTAATTAGTGTGTCTTTTGCATTTTTCAATTTTCGATAAACAGGTAGGATTGCCGAAATCCCCTCAATATCTTGATTTGATAGTACGCTACTCATGGCTAATTCTAATACCTTTGGGTTTGCAAGTAGTGACTGCTCATCCATTTCTATTATATTGCTATGTTTTTTTGGGGAAGGGGTTTGTATGCTGCTTTCTTTGTTGTTCTGATAAAACTGTTGATTTTGAAATTGTCGAATTTCAGGTTCTATCCTTTTTTTACTTATTATGGATGACGGGGCTCCCTTTGCTAATTCGCAAAATAAAATAGGAAGTAACAGTATATGTTTTTTTATCATATCTAGTCGGATTGTTATTTTTAAAGCAATGATAACAAAGTTAAATCATTATATGCAATTTGTATTTTGACCATTATTACTCCATAAATCACTGGGTCTGTTGAAATGCTTTGAAAAGATGATTGTTTTATTTAAAATTGCAGTATTTTAGTGTTGTATTGTACAAACTTAGTTATGGCTGAAAGTGTTTTTTTAAAGCTCTAGTTATGGCCGTTATCAATAAAATAAAAGCGGATTGGCGATAGCTAATCAGGTGTTTTTGGCGTATAATTCAGCTTTAATGCTTTTAGATAAACATTAAAAGGTGGAAACATTGAAAAGCTCATTAAAAACTGCGATTTTAGCACTCGCTGACGGTACCGTTTTCTACGGTAAATCCATTGGTTCTGTTGGTTGTCAAGTTGGAGAAGTTGTTTTTAACACTTCGATGACAGGCTACCAAGAAATTCTAACCGATCCTTCCTACGCTCAACAAATTATCACACTGACTTATCCGCATATCGGCAATGTTGGTACAAACCAACAAGATTGGGAAGCTACCGCTATTCATGCGACAGGATTAGTCGTGCGTGATAGTTCGATGGTAATGTCCTCGTGGCGTGGTGAGAAAACGTTAAACCAATTCTTACTAGACAATAATATTGTCGGTATTGCAGACATAGATACTCGAAAACTGACACGTATTTTGCGTGACAAAGGGGCGCAAAATGGTTGTGTGATGGCTGTTGAAAATGCTGATAATTTAGACGAAGAAAAGGCAATACAGTTGGCTAAAGGGTTTTCTGGGCTTAAAAATACGGATCTTGCTAAAGTTGTCTCGACTAAAGAAGCTTATGTTTGGCAAGGTGGTGCGGAGTGGCAACTGGTTAATAATACCTATCCACCGTGCGATAACCACAAATATCACGTGGTTGCTTATGATTTCGGAATTAAACGAAACATTTTGCGAAAATTAGCCGAAAGAGGCTGTCATGTTACCGTCATTCCAGCACAAACATCGGCACAAGACGTGTTGGCTATGAAGCCTGACGGCGTATTCTTATCTAATGGTCCGGGCGATCCAGCACCTTGTGATTATGCGATTTCAGCAACAAAAACATTTTTAGAGGAAAGCGTACCGTTATTTGGTATTTGTTTGGGAATGCAGATTCTTTCTCTAGCTTCTGGAGCAAATGCCTTAAAAATGAAATTTGGTCATCATGGTGGCAACCATCCTGTAGAAGACGTTCGCAATAAGCGAGTTTACATTACTTCACAAAACCATGGTTTTGCTATTGATGAGGAAACTTTGCCAGAAAATTTATCAGTCACACATCGCTCGTTGTTTGATGGTAGCTTACAAGGCATTGAGCGTACTGATGTGCCTGCTTTTGCTTTCCAAGGACATCCTGAGGCCAGCCCAGGTCCTCAAGATATTGATGATCTTTTTGACCATTTTATCGAGTTAATGCATGCTCAACAATCTGCTAAACAAGCAACGACTAAATAAAGGATACGGATATGCCAAAACGTAATGATATAAAAAGTATTTTAATTATTGGGGCGGGTCCAATCGTTATCGGACAAGCGTGTGAATTTGACTATTCGGGTGCTCAGGCGTGTAAAGCGTTGCGTGAAGAAGGTTACCGAGTTATTTTGGTTAACTCAAATCCCGCGACGATTATGACCGATCCTGAAATGGCGGATGCGACCTATATTGAGCCAATTCGCTGGCAAACGGTATCAGAGATTATCAAAGCGGAAAGACCCGATGCGATTTTGCCAACCATGGGGGGGCAGACTGCATTGAACTGTGCTTTGGATTTGCATGCACAGGGTGTTTTAGATGAATACAATGTTGAGTTATTAGGTGCATCAATTGATGCGATTAATACGGCGGAAGATCGAGATTTATTTAAAAAAGCCATGGACGAAATTGGCTTGGGTTCGGCACGTTCGGGTGTGGCTCATTCACTACCAGAAGCTTTAGAAATTCAAAAAACGTTGGGCTACCCAACGGTTATTCGTCCTTCGTTTACGTTAGGTGGTGCTGGTGGGGGTATTGCTTATAACCACGAAGAATTTATTAAAATTGTTGAGCATGGCTTAGAGTTATCGCCTTCTACGGAAGTCTTACTTGAAGAATCCTTACTAGGCTGGAAAGAATACGAAATGGAAGTTGTACGCGATAAAGCGGATAATGCCATTATTGTTTGTTCTATTGAAAACTTTGACCCAATGGGGGTTCACACGGGAGACTCGATTACTGTTGCTCCAGCTCAGACGTTAACGGATAAAGAATATCAATTGATGCGAAATGCTTCTATTGCTATTTTGCGTAAAATTGGTGTGGAAACAGGTGGCTCAAACGTACAGTTCTCTGTTAATCCTGATGATGGACGTTTGATTGTGATTGAAATGAATCCACGTGTTTCTCGTTCATCGGCACTGGCTTCTAAAGCAACTGGGTTCCCGATTGCCAAAGTGGCTGCTAAGTTGGCGGTTGGCTTTACACTTGATGAGCTAAAAAATGAAATTACTGGTGGTTTAACGCCAGCTTCATTTGAGCCAAGTATTGATTATGTAGTTACGAAGATTCCACGTTTCAATTTTGAAAAATTCCCACAAACGTCTAATCGTTTGACTACGCAAATGAAATCAGTTGGTGAAGTCATGGCGATGGGGAGAACGATTGGCGAATCTATGCAAAAAGCTTTGCGTAGTATGGAAACAGGGATTGCAGGTTTTGACGCACCTGATTTGTCATTGTCAGGTGATGAGTTGCGTAATGAATTAGGCAATCCAAGTCCAATACGTTTGTTCTATTTGGCAGATGCTTTGCGTCAAGGCTACAGTATTGATGAATTGTACGAAATTACCAGTATTGATAGATGGTTCTTGGCACATATTGCCCATATCATTGATATGGAAAAAGACTTATCAGCTAAGGGTGTTCAATACCTCGATGATAAAGACGTTTTATGGAATTATAAACGTCAAGGTTTCTCAGATATTCGCTTGGCTGAGTTATGTGAGGTGGATGAAAACGAAATCAGGGCTTTGCGTGAACGTCATGCCATTCACCCTGTTTATAAGCGAGTGGATTCCTGTGCGGCAGAATTCGCGAGTGATACTGCCTATATGTATTCGACTTATGAAGAAGAGTGTGAAGCAGAACCCACTGATAAGCCTAAGATTATGATTTTGGGCGGTGGTCCTAACCGTATTGGTCAAGGAATTGAGTTTGATTATTGCTGTGTGCATGCCTCAATGGCACTGCGTGAGCAGGGTTATGAAACGATTATGGTTAACTGTAACCCAGAAACCGTTTCTACCGATTACGATACTTCAGATAGGTTGTATTTTGAACCTTTGACGTTAGAAGATGTTTTGGAAATTGTTCGTATTGAGAAACCTCAAGGTGTGATTGTTCAATACGGTGGCCAAACGCCGTTGAAATTGGCGAATGCGTTAGAAGAAAACGGCGTGCCAATTATCGGTACTTCACCAGAGGCGATTGATTTGGCAGAAGACCGTGAACGTTTTCAAAAGTTACTAGAAAAACTAAATCTTAAGCAACCACCTAACCGTATTGCAAACACAACCGAAGAAGCTATTTCAGGGGCGAATGAAATTGGCTATCCTTTGGTGGTACGTCCATCTTATGTATTGGGCGGACGTGCTATGGAAATTGTCTATGATGAAAAAAACTTGGTGCGTTATATGGATAACGCGATTAAGAGCCAATCCAGCCTACCAATTCTACTAGACCGTTTCTTAAATGATGCTATTGAAGTTGATGTTGATGCGATTTGCGATGGTAACCGTGTGATTATTGCTGGGATTATGGAACATATCGAAGAGGCAGGAGTGCATTCGGGTGATTCTGCTTGTTCATTGCCACCTTATTCGCTATCACTGTCTGTGCAGGATGAGCTTTCTCGTCAAGTATCGGCTATGGCAAAAGAAATTGGTGTTAGAGGTTTGATGAATACACAATTTGCTGTTAAAGATGATGATATCTATGTATTAGAAGTTAACCCTCGTGCTTCGAGAACAGTACCTTATGTTTCTAAAGCTGTTGGTTTGCCTTTTGCAAAAATTGCGGCGAGAGTTATGGCAGGGAAAACCTTAGATGAAGAAGGAATTTCCGAAGTTCGTACGCCAAGCCATTTCTCAGTTAAAGAGGCGGTTTTCCCATTTGCAAAATTCCCTGGTGTTGATCCTTTACTAGGTCCTGAAATGAAATCCACAGGGGAAGTGATGGGCGTTGGAACGACTTTCTCCAAAGCCTTTGCTCGTGCGGTTCTTGGTGCAGGTGATAATTTGCCTGTTGCAGGAGATACGGTGTTTATTAGTGTCAGGGATGAAGATAAAGCTAAAGCGTTGGTATTGGCAAAAACACTTGATGAGTTAGGTTATCGAATTGTTGCTACGCACGGTACTTTTTCCATATTGAGTGAAAATGGTGTAAAATGCGAACGAGTGAATAAACTGGCTGAAGGTCGTCCTAATGTTGTCGATGCGATTAAGAATGGTGAAATAGCCTTTGTTATCAACACCACTCAGGGACAACAAGCGATACAGGATAGCTATGATATTCGCCGAGAAGCAATTATGGGGCGAGTGCTTTATACGACAACGATGTCGGGGGCAAAAGCCGTTGTTACTGCTTTAAATATAGAGAATTTAAACAAAGTAAATAAATTACAAGACTTGCACGTTATTTAGTTATAATGTGAATTATTAACCGTCATTCTGTGGTGCTACGTTATTTAAGTACCTAGAATGGCGGTTAAGTTGTTTCACACTATGGCTATAGTTATTTGAAAAACTTCCGCTGCAGCGTGACCTTGTTGTAATCGTTGTTCTGTTTGTGGCGATACGCTTTGTAGCGAGAATATTTGAAAAATAACCATGTGTGCAGAAGTAAATTGATTTGAAGGAGAAAAATAATTTATGCAAACCAAATTTCCAATGACAACTGAGGGTGCAAAGGCAATGCGTGAGACTTTGGAGCGTCTCAAAAGTGTTGAGCGTCCAAGAGTAACGAATGACATTGCCGAGGCAAGAGCTCACGGTGACCTAAAAGAAAATGCAGAATATCATGCAGCTCGAGAAGAACAAGGGCTACTAGAAGCTCAAATTAAAGATTTAGAGCATAAACTCAGTTTGGCTCAAATTATCGATATCAAGGCGATTCCTAATACAGGTAAAGTGGTTTTTGGGACAACCGTTATTCTAGAAGATTTAGATAATGAGTCTGAAGTCACCTATAAGATTGTTGGTCAAGATGAGTCGGATATCAGCCAAGGACTACTTGCTTATAACACGCCGATTGCCCGTGCTTTGATTGGCAATGAAGAGGGTGATAGTATTGAGATTGAAACGCCGGGTGGCAATAAAAACTATGAAATTGTTGAGGTTTTGTATCAATAATCGAATAAAAAACGTACCTGATTTAATGGTGCGTTTTTTGTTTTAGTAGCGTTTTAATTGATTTCGCTATAATGCCAATTTTGTTTTATTTATTTAACTAGTTACAGGTAGGAAAAATGATAACCTTAAGCCAATATTTACTCGAATACGAACGTAAAAATCCTGAGAAAGCAGGTATAAAACTTGCTATTGAAGATCTCGCCAAAGGCTGTATTCGCATTATGGATTTGGTTGGTCGCGGTCCTTTGATTGGTATTCATGGTGCCGCAGGTGAGACAAACGTCCAAGGTGAAGACCAGCAAAAACTGGATATTTTATCTAACCAAGTGTTATTGGATATGTTGGCTTGGTCGGGTAACTGGGCAGGGCTTGCTTCTGAAGAAATGGAGCATATTTATCACATCCCAGCACATTACCCTAAAGGTAAGTTTTTATGTGCCTTTGACCCACTAGACGGTTCGGGGAATATTGATTTGAATATGCCGATTGGCACGATTTTTTCTGTTCTCCCGTATGAAGGTGGACAAGAAGCCCCCCATAATTCTGATTTCTTACGTCCTGGTCGAGACCAAATTGCAGCGGGCTATGTCTTGTATGGTTCTAGTACAACTTTTGTACTAACTTTAGGTGAAGGTGTGCACAGTTTTACCTTTGATCGCAGTATTGGTGAGTTTTTCCGCACAGAGAAGAATTTAAAAATGCCAGATAGTCAGAATTATTCGGTGAATGCCTCTAACTATCGCCACTGGAAAGCACCTGTTCGTCAGTATGTTGATGAATGTAAAGCAGGTAAAGATGGTCCACGTGGAAAAGATTACAATATGCGTTGGATGGGCTGTATGGTTGCAGATTCTCATCGCGTGTTAGCTAAAGGCGGTATGTTTATGTATCCCTATGATGAACGTAATCCAAATCAAACAGGAAAACTTCGCTTGCTTTACGAGTGCAACCCAATGAGTATGATTATTGAACAGGCTGGTGGACGAAGTATTACCGATAAAGAAAATACATTAGACGTTCAGCCAACCGATTTGCATCAGCGTGTTCCTTTGATGATGGGTTCTAAAGTAGAAATTGATTATTTAGAGGCGTTGCATAAGGCTGATAAAAAAACAAAAAAATCTACAAAATAAGTCACTGTACTTCATGGGTGAAATGTTCATTGCTACAGATAACCATAGTGAAATGAGTTGATTTTTGATACAAGGCTTGCCGTCGAAGACAGTATAGCTAATACGGCGAGACTGCATAACGCCGTAGCAAAAGTTAAATTATTTTACTATAGAGAAACGATATGGAATTAAATGAATTGATTGGTTATTTGGCATCAGCGTTTATTGCGGTGTCCTTGTTGATGTCAAATATTAGATGGCTTCGTTATATTAATTCAATTGGTTGCATTTTGTTTATTGTTTATGGGCTTAGGATTGAGGCTTATCCTGTGGCAATAATGAATGGTTTTTGTTTGTTGATTAATCTTTATTATTTGCTCAAGCCTCAGAAGTGTCACAAGGAAAATCAATAGCTACAGCGTTATGCCATCTTGCCATATTCCTAATATGGCGAGATGGCATAACGCCGTAATAACTGTTAAGTTATTTCGCTATAGTAATTATAGCTCCAGCATTTTCTTCATATCGTGATGAGAGAATTCAAACCCTTGTTTTTCGTAGAAGTTGAATATTTTATCGACAACTTCATCGGGATTGTCAATTATTTCAAATAAATCTAAGTCTTCAGGTGAGATTGTGCCTTCTTTGACAAGCGTGTTTTTAAACCAGTCGATTAGAGGTTCCCAGAATTCACTACACATCAAAATAATAGGGAAGCGTCGGCACTTTCCAGTTTGCATAAGGGTCAAAACTTCTGCCAATTCATCAAGTGTACCGAATCCGCCAGGCATAACGACATAAGCAGAGGCGTACTTAACAAACATAACTTTGCGTGAAAAGAAGTGGCGGAAATCTAACGAAATGTCTTGGTAATCGTTGCCTTTCTGCTCGTGTGGCAAAATAATGTTTAAACCAATAGATTTTGATTTTCCTTTATAAGCACCTTTGTTTGCCGCTTCCATGATTCCTGGTCCGCCGCCCGAAACTACTGAAAATCCTGATTCCGACAATTTGTATGCCAGCTCTTCGGTTAGCTGATAGTAAGGACTGTCAGGTTTTGTTCTCGCTGAACCAAAAATGGAAACAGACGGACTGATTGTCGCTAGCTGTTCATAGCCTTCCACGAATTCTGCCATGATTTGAAAGATTTTCCAGGATTCTTTGTGTAATAAGTTTTCTATGTGAGTAGTATCGACATAAGCTTCTTTTTTTGTCATTATTTTTCTCTATTTGTTTCTAAAAAGTAATTTATCATTTTCCTAAATACTTATTCGTTGTAGCAGTTGCAATCGCGTACGACACGCGAGCAGTGATGTTGTAACGGAAAATATTTAGAACAGCTTACTATATCACAAAGTATTTGTTAAAACTGCCCGTGTCGACGACTGTTTTGTAATATTTTTTACTTTTGAATAGCCAAGTGATTTTATTTTGATAAATGTTGATATTAGTACCGTCATTCTGTTGTTTTAAACTATTTTTAAGCTATTTCCTTATATTCGTATTTTTAAGGTGAATTTAATCGGGTTTAACGATAAAATGAGCATTTGTTAACGAAGTTGCTAAAAATTTTATTTTGTTTCTATGAAGCCTATCATTCTGATTATTATTGTTTGTGTTTTATTGGGTTATGTTGGGTGGAAGCAACAAAATCAATCACTAAAACAATTGAAAAGATTAGAAAAGCACGGAGTTAAGGTTGATAGTTTTATTTATTCACGACCTATGCTAGCAATAGATAATACAGCTAAAAAAGTGATTGTTATTTATCCCGATAAAACACTAAATTTGAAATTTAGAGAGATAAAAAATATTCGCTTTGTGGAGAGCCGTTATTCTGATCAACAAAACAGTAATCCGGTAGGACCAGATAGAATTCGTATACAATTAAAAGACGGTAGAATCTTGGAAATAAGAGACTTGAGGAAAAGTGCCAGAGAGACAATGGAACAATTGCAGCCATTTCTTAATGGCGTTTTACTAGATTTTAAGTCTCGGTTTTAATTGTTAATTAGTGCGATAATGTTAACGAAATACAATAATATAAATTTAAACCTCACAAGAGCCAATGGAAGAACTATGAAAAAATTAATTACTTGGAGTATTTTACTTAATGTCATCACTGTTTCTGCTTTTGCAAAAGTTTCACCGTACGAGGCTGCTCGCCATGGTGACTTGGATACTTTAAGACAGTATCGTTTTGAAGGTGAAGATCTCTATCTTCCTGATGCGAGGGGCTTTACACCTTATGAACTGTCTGCACTGCACGCCAATGTCAAAGACCCCAAAGATTTGCGTAAGCATGTCGAAGTGATGTTGTGGTTAAAGGAGTTTAATACCCCTAAACATCACTATGGCAAGGCGACCATAAAGCTGATTCAAGCTGGATTGGAGTTATTAGGCTATGGGGTTAGTGGTACAGATGGTCTTCTAGGAACGAAAACCATTGCTGCAATTAAAAAGTACCAAGAAAAAAATAAATTGGCTGTCACAGGTCGCCCTGGTCCACAGTGGTTGGGCGTTTTTTATCACGATGTGTTAAAAAAATTGCAATCTAACTTAAATAAATTGGGTTATAAGGCAGGTAGTAGCGATGGTGTGATGGGGAAAAATACTCAGATGGCACTGCTCAAATATCGCAAAGATAATAAATTGTCTGATCGCAACTATGCACATGTTGACGCATTGATTATTAGCCATGTTAACCGTTCACTAAATAAGCAAGCCACATCAATGGATACGGAAAGTTATACTGATGGTGATTTCTTAGGAACAAAAGAACAAATTCGTTATGCCCAAGCGGGATTGAGCTTGTCGGGTTATTCTGTTGGTGGCATTGATGGCTACTGGGGTGAAAAAAGTCGTAATGCGGTTAAAAAATTACAAAAGGCTTATAAGCTGCCAGTAACAGGTAAAATTGATAACAAAACCTATGAGTTAATGAAAAAGGTATTTCTGAAGAATGCTCAAAGGAAGTTGAATGCTTTAGGATACAAAGCTGGGGAAGCAGATGGTCAGATGGGTAGAAATACGCGTTCGGCGATTGAACGTTTTAATAAAAAATACCGTATTAAACAATCGCCAACTCTAACTGCAACACTGATGACAAAATTATACGGATTGAATAAAAAGACTGCTTCAGTCAGTACTCGTCAAAACAAGGTGAAGAAAAAACAACAAGTCGTTATATCGACAAGAAATAGCACAAAAAGTAAAGTAAAAAAACCAATAAAGAACACTGCAGAAACACAGCCAATTCGCTACTCAAGTACGCAAAAAAAAGGGCGTCATGTTAAAGGCAGCATGAGTTTTACTCGTGAAGGTGGTCGGGTTGTTGGCTGTCGATTGGCTGGGCGTCGTATTCCACTGGAATGGTGTGAGCCTTTCTACCCATTGCCACGCAACAACTATTGTGAAGCCTCCTTTAGCCCCACAAGTGGTAGTGTGACGAATTTATGGTGTAAATAAGCATAAAAGTTGAAATAGCGTGAAATATTACTGAACTAATTTTAGGGTTGTGGCTGTCTTGGCTATCAGCCCTTTTTATTTTGTACATCGTCATACCAAAAAATGGCTACAGCGTTACGCCGTGGCTGTTTTACTATACATAAAAATAAGTGATAAATAAGAGGAAATAATGACCAATTTTAATCAAAACCACCAACGCCAAAGCAGTGATAGTGAGAAATGGAATATTTACCCTAAGGATGTCATCCCTATGTGGGTTGCCGATTCTGATTATGCCGTTCCTGAAGCGGTTATTGACGCACTAAAAGAGCGCTTATCTCACCCTGTATTAGGGTATGGTGTAGAATCTGAAAAGCTTCTCCATTTAATTACCACTAGGTTGGAAAAACACTATCAATGGAAAATTAAGCCCGAATGGATTTGTTTTGTGCCTGGTGTTGTTGCGAGTCTAAACACTTGTCGAGGTATTATGGGAGAGATTGGTAGTCGAGCAATTACCGCTTTGCCTGTTTATCCACACTTGCAAAAGGCGACACCGATTTTGCAACGCGAAATGATTTTTTATTCGATGCGTAACGAGAATGGGCGATTTACGCCTGACTTTGATGAGCTAGAAAAGCACATTGATGAAAGTACTAAAATGCTCATTTTATGTAATCCGCATAATCCCGTAGGTACAGTTTATAACGAACAAGAGTTGGCGAAGTTTGCGGAGATTGCCGAGAAACATGACTTGCTGATTTGCTCTGACGATATTCATGCAGATTTTGCTTTGTATGAAGATAAGCCTTATCGTCCCATTGCATCGTTATCAAAAGCGGTTTCTAAGCGAACGATGACATTAATGGCTGCGAGTAAGACGTTTAATATTGCAGGGCTAAATTGCTCCTACGCAATTATCGAAGACGATGCCTTGCGAGAAAAGTTTAAAACACAGCTTAAAGGCTTAGTCGGTGGTGTCAATATTTTAGGTTTTGTGGCCAGCGAAGCGGCTTACGAGCATGGCGAACAGTGGCTGGCAGAGCAATTGACGCACTTGCGTAAAAATGCAGAATATTGTTATCAGCGTATTGAGAAGATGCCTTTGTTATCAATGAATAAATTGGAAGCGACTTTTTTGGCATGGGTTGATGCAACGACAGTGAATGTAAAAGTAAAAGAAAAGGGTTTTGCTAATTGTCATGAGTATTTACTGTCTTTTGGTGTTGCTGTTTCTGATGGTAAAGATTTTGGTGATGAGAATTTTATTCGCATTAATTTGGCAACCAGCGAAGATTTGTTAACTGAGGGCTTGAATCGTCTGGAAAAAGCAGTTGAGGCACTATGTTAGCTTTAGAAGTAAACAATTTGTATAAAACCTATGGTGACGGTTTTACTGCATTAAATGGTTTAAATATTCAGGTTGAACAAGGTGACTTTTTTGCACTGTTAGGTCCTAATGGTGCAGGGAAGTCTACGATGATTGGGATTTTGACCTCATTGATTCGCAAATCTTCTGGCGAGGTTAAAGTCTTGGGCTATGATATTGATAGCAATTTATACGAAGCACAAAAGCATATTGGTGTCGTGCCACAAGAGTTTAATTTTAATGGTTTTGAGACTGTAGAAGGTATTATTTATAACCAAGCAGGTTTTTATGGTCTTCCTCGTCATAAGGTAAAGCCTAAGTTAGATTATTATCTTGAAAAACTCGATTTACTAGATAAGCGAAAAACGCCTGCAGGACGACTTTCCGGTGGCATGAAACGTCGTTTAATGATTGCGAGAGCGATGATTCATGAACCTAAATTGTTGATTTTGGATGAGCCGACGGCAGGTGTGGATTTGGAAATTCGTCGCTCTATGTGGTCGTTTATCCAAGATATTAATCGTGAGAAAGGCACGACAATTATCTTAACGACGCATTATTTAGAAGAAGCAGAGCAATTGTGTAAGAATATTGCCATTATTAACCACGGCGAAGTGATTGAGCAAACTGACATGAAGTCTTTGCTCAGCCGTTTGGATGAAGAGACGATTGTTTTGGATGTTGATGGGCTGGCTGAGGAACTGATCAAGGAAAATGGTTTGGCTATTCAAGGTTATCAAATTGCCGTCTGTGATAACAGCACATTAGAAGTTACTGTGCCAAAAGAAAAAGGTGTCAGTGAGTTATTTATCGAATTGGCAAAATACGGCATTGCTGTAAAAAGTATGCGCAATAAATCAAATCGATTAGAAGAATTGTTTTTGCGTTTAGTGAACAACAAAACACATTGAAAATATGAATAGAGAAAAGTTATCAACTTATTGGGTGGCGTATTTAACTTTGACGCTTAGAGAAATCCGACGCTTTGCTCGTATTTGGCCACAAACTTTATTGCCACCAGTGATTAATACCAGTTTGTATTTTTTGATTTTTGGTAAATTAATTGGTGCCAGAATAGGGCAAGTTGATGGCGTGAGCTACATTGAATATATCGCACCAGGCTTAATTATGATGGCAGTTTTGATGAACGCCTACGCCAATGTTTCAGGTTCTTTTTTTAGTACAAAATTTCACCGAAATATCGAAGAACAATTAGTTTCTCCCATGCCAGATAGTCTGATTGTTTTGGGTTATGTAACTGGTGGCGTTTTGCGAGGCTTATTTGTTGGCGTTATTGTGGCTATTGTCTCACTTTTTTTTACCAAGCTTCATATTGAGCATCTAGGGTTGACGATTTTTATCGCCATTTTGACGGCTATTGTGTTTTCTTTTGCGGGATTTTTAAATGGTTTGTACGCCAAATCATTTGATGATGTCAGTATTATCCCAACTTTTGTTTTGGGGCCTTTAACTTATCTGGGTGGCGTGTTTTACTCTATTTCAATGTTACCGTCATTCTGGCAAGGTATCGCTCAGTTTAATCCGTTACTTTATGTGATTAACGGTTTTCGTTATGGTGTGTTGGGAATTTCTGATGTGTCTTTTGTTTTGACAACGGGTATTTTGTTTGTCTTGATTTTTGTGCTGTTTTATCTTTCAGTCTATTTGATGAAACATTCTGCTGGGATAAGACATTAACCTGAAAAATTGCTTTTTAGTACCGTCATTCTGGAACTATATTCTATTTAGTACAGTCTCAGAATGATGGTACTTTTTCTGCTCTAGATTAAATCACCCAAGTGCCAATGTGGTCGGGCAATCTCACCGTTTCTGGGTGAATGTCATCAGTGCTGTTGATGGCATTTTCAATTTCTTCGTTGCTAAGATGTGGGGCAAATAATCGGATAAATCGATAGACGTGGGGTTTGACGATATTGTGGCGTTCAACAGCGATAATAGTTGTGCATTTTGGTAAGATGTTGTCGAGCGAAATGGCTACTAAGTCCTTGTCAATTTCCTTGTCATAAGCCATTGGAGCAATAATGCCAACGCCCATGTTAGATGCGGCGTATTTTTTTATCGTATTGGGGTCATTGGAGGTGGCAAAAATGGGATTGCTTAATTTCGCCTCATGGAGTTTGGTCTCCAAAGCACTACAAAAATGTTTTGAAGTAGGGTAGGTGATGACGGGTTGTGCGGCGATATCCGCTAGGCTAATGGACTGCTTTTTTGCCAGTGGGTTGTCTTTGTGGCAAACCAATAACTGATGCCAGTCAAAACAAGGGATTAATAGCATGTCGGCAAACCAATGACGCTGTAGGCTGTGATTGATGCCTGAAAGAATGAGGCAATCTGCCTCTCTATTTTTGCCAATTTCGATAAGCTGATCCATGCTGCCATCTTGGATATTTAATTGGATTTGTGGATATTGCTGATGAAATTTTTTTAAGGCATCAGGGAGTACATAATTAGATTGGGTGGAAGTCGTGGCGATACTAAAGCGTTGTTGCTTGCTCTCGACAGTTTGCGTAATCGCGAGTAAGTTATCGTATTCAGCCAAGATGATACGGGTTTGTTGAATGATTTTTTTACCCTTTTCGGTTAAGCCTTGTAATGATTTTCCATTGCGAATAAAAATAGCACAGTCTAGGTTTTCTTCTAATAATTTGATTTGTTTGCTGATACCTGGTTGTGACGTGTGCAGTTTCTCAGCTGTATAGGAAATATTAAACTGATTGTCCGTAACTGCCACAATGTAGCGTAGTTGTTTGATGGTCATGCTTACTTGTTTTGATAATTATTTTTTAGCTTGGCGTAATGTTGGGCTGAATAACGCAAAAATTGCTTTTCTTTGTCATTTAGTGGACGCAAGGCTTTTACGGGGCTACCGACATATAAATAGCCGCTTTCTAAGGTTTTATTCATGGGAACTAAACTATTTGCACCGATGATAACTTCGTCGGGAATAATACTGTTGTCTAAAACGGTTGCCCCCATGCCGATTAGAACGCGATTGCCGATTTGACAGCCGTGTAAGATGGCGTTGTGTCCTATGGTAACTTCTTCGCCGATGATTGTGGCGTAACCGGTTTCATTGTAAATACTTGGATGTGTTGCGTGAATCACTGAGCCATCTTGAACATTACTATAATTGCCAATGGTGATTTGGTTTACGTCACCGCGAATAACTGCACAGGGCCAAACAGAGACTTCATCACCCAAATTGACTTTGCCAATGACAACGGCACTTTCGTGTATCCAAGTCTGTTTTCCTAGCTTAGGTTGGTGGTTTGTTTTTTGGTCATTATAGTTTTCTATCATGTTTTTCCTCTTTTGCTTGAAATCGCCGCTTCCTGTCTAGGCACTTGTGCTGTGGTTTATTTTTACTTATTATCAAAGTTAATTATAACTTAAAACACTCAGCAGGCACAAAATTGATTAGTATTTTTGATTTATACAAAATAGGCATAGGACCGTCAAGTTCCCATACGGTAGGGCCGATGAAAGCGGCCAATTTATTCTTAGACAAATTGTTTGAGCAGGGATTGTTCGACAAAGTGACTCGCGTCAAATCAGAGCTGTTTGGTTCTTTGGGAGCGACTGGGAAAGGTCACGGTAGCGATGTGGCAGTGATGTTGGGATTGCTGGGAGAAGTGCCTGACCAGACAGACACAAAAATCGTACCGCAGCGTATTGAAGAAATACGAAACAACAAATCGATTAAGCTCAATCATGAGAAAGCCATTGACTTTAATGAGCGTGAAGATTTGATTTTGCATAAGACGAAATTTTTACCTTACCATCCGAACGCGATGACTTTTTATGCTTATGAGGGTGAAGAATTATTACTGGAAACGACTTATTATTCTGTTGGTGGTGGATTTGTTCTGAACGATGATGAGGCTCAACGAGAAAAAGAGCCGTTGGTCGAAGCCAAAGTGAGCGTTCCTTATCCTTTTAGCAGTGCTGATGAGTTGCTTAAACACTGTGATGAAACGGGCAAGCGAATTTGTGAAGTCGTTTTGGAAAATGAAAAAACGTATCACGATGAAAGTGAAATTTATGCAAGACTACAACGCATTTGGGACGTGATGCAGGAAAGTGTGTCGTCTGGCTGTCATACCGATGGTATTTTACCCGGTGGCATGAAAGTAAAGCGTCGTGCTCACAATTTATTTAAGCAGTTAGAGTCTGAAAAAGGTGACACTGAGCATCGCTCTGCCCTTTATGAGATGGATTGGGTGAATTTGTTTGCACTGGCGGTGAATGAGGAAAATGCAGCTGGTGGTCGAGTGGTTACAGCACCAACGAATGGGGCGGCTGGTATTATCCCGGCGACCTTGCATTACTATCGTGATTTTGCTAGTCGTTTTGAGGAAAACGAGATTTTTAACTTTTTACTCACTGCCGCGGCGATTGGCATTATTATTAAGCAGAATGCTTCAATTTCTGGTGCAGAAGTTGGTTGCCAAGGGGAAGTTGGTTCTGCCTGTGCAATGGCGGCGGCTGGTTTGACGGAAGCTTTCCGTGGTACGCCTGCCCAGTGTGCCAATGCGGCAGAAATTGGCATTGAGCATAATTTGGGGCTGACCTGTGACCCGATTGGCGGATTGGTGCAAGTGCCTTGTATAGAACGCAACGCCATGGCATCGGTTAAGGCAATTAACGCCTCGCGTATGGCGAGGCGTGGTGATGGGACGCATTTTGTTTCTTTGGATAAAGCCATCAAGACCATGAAGGATACAGGTAAGGATATGATGGATAAGTACAAAGAAACTGCTAGAGGCGGCTTAGCAATTAATGTCATTGAGGTGCCTGTTAACTTTATTGAGTGTTAAATATTAAATAAAGCGAAAATCTCCCCTAACCCCTCTTTACGAAAGAGGGGAACAAAAAGCTGTACAACCTGATAACATGGTTTACAAAATAACCTAAGGACATAGTTTACACTTTTTTTAAAATACAGGCATAGCAACTCAACAGGAATCAGCCAATG
>PDWI01004559.1_pt1 | contig 18978 bp, 20 predicted proteins | sample 1430891 | NCBI WGS metagenome assembly PDWI01 (sample SAMN01162508, study PRJNA174530) | Oral metagenome, whole genome shotgun sequencing project. | biome: Marine environment; feature: Marine mammal; material: Swab sample of the gingival sulcus; isolation source: swab sample of gingival sulcus...
TGGGCTCCCGTGTGTTTGGAGCCTGTCGCGGCACAGAGAAAACACAGCGTATCCTGTTGCGTAATAATACCGCACAATTCGCCGTCATCCACGACCGGCAGGCCGCCGACCTTGTGCTTGACGAGCAGTTCCGCTGCTTCTCCAATCGTCATGTCGTACGACACCGTCACCGGATCCATCGTCATGATATCGCTGGCGGTCAACGTGTATAGCCCACCGCCTTTTTTCATGACAGCATCACCCGGAATAAACTTTGACGGCATGGCATCCCGAACATCACGATCCGAAACGATACCCACCAGTTTCCCGTCCCGATCAATCACCGGGAATTGACGTGCACACCCAATATACTCCGATGGTTAAAAATATTATAGGCGTTCAACAACCAAAATGCAATGACGGCCTCCATGTCCAGGCAAACCGTCATTCCTCGGACAACCAGTCTACGTTTGAACCGTTTGGAAAAATGGAACTTGCCTACCCAGGAACACAGCAAAATCGTTGTCCTCAATCAGAAAGCAATAAAAAAAGGCAGGCTCATTACGAGCCTGCCTTTTGGGTTACGTGCATAGAATCTAGCAGGTACCGCTCTCCTGCCCGCAGGACTTGCAATCTCAATTTTTTCCTTAGCCTTGGCAGCACGCTCTTCAGCGCGTTCCTTGGCCTTTTGGGCGCGTTCAACGTCAATCTCGGTGGCCATTTCAGCAACTTCGGCCAAAATTGTGACCTGATTGTTGCTTACTTCAGCAAACCCACCAGCAACGAAGACATAAAATGCCCTACCGTCTTGCTTGTAATGAAGATTGCCTATTCCCAAGGCGGACAGAAAGGGTACGTGGTTCGGCAAGACACCGAATTCACCCATGATACCGGGGGCACCAATATACTCCACTTCTTCCGACAAGACCTTACGGTCAGGAGTGACAATCTCAAGTTTAAGCGTCTTAGCCATGAGCTACCTCGCTTATTTCTTGGCCTTTTCGATGGCTTCCTCAATGGCACCGCACATGTAGAAAGCCTGCTCAGGCAGGTCATCGTACTTGCCGTCCAGGATATCCCGGAAGGCTTTAACGGTGTCTTCGGTCTTAACGTACACGCCGGGAACACCAGTGAACACCTCAGCGACGTGGAACGGCTGAGACAAGAAACGCTGGATGCGACGGGCGCGGGCAACAATCTGTTTATCATCATCGGACAGTTCGTCCATACCGAGAATGGCGATGATATCCTGCAAGTCTTTGTACTTCTGGAGCACGGACTGAACTTCACGAGCCGTGTAGTAGTGCTCATCCCCCAAGACTTCAGGAGAGAGGATGCGGGAAGTGGAGTCAAGCGGGTCAACGGCAGGATAGATGCCAAGCTCTGCAATCTGACGGGACAAAACGAGTGTACCGTCAAGGTGAGCAAAGGTCGTCGCCGGAGCCGGGTCAGTCAAGTCATCAGCGGGGACGTAAACAGCCTGGACAGAGGTAATGGACCCCTTGTTGGTGGAGGTGATACGTTCCTGAAGACCACCAAGGTCGGTACCGAGAGTCGGCTGATAACCGACGGCGGAAGGCATGCGGCCAAGAAGTGCCGAAACCTCCGCGCCAGCCTGGGTAAAGCGGAAGATGTTATCGATGAAGAGCAACACGTCCTGACCTTCTTCGTCACGGAAATACTCAGCGCAGGTCAGGGCAGTCAAAGCAACACGAGCACGGGCTCCCGGAGGCTCATTCATCTGGCCGTAAACCAATGCGGCTTTCTCAAGAACGCCAGCGTCTTTCATCTCGTGGTAGAGGTCGTTTCCTTCACGGGTGCGCTCACCAACCCCGGCAAACACGGAAATACCGCCGTGCTGCTTGGCGATGTTGTTGATCATTTCCATCAGGATAACGGTCTTGCCAACGCCGGCCCCACCAAAGAGGCCCATCTTGCCGCCCTTGGGGAAGGGGATCAAAAGGTCAACGACCTTGATGCCGGTTTCGAGCAATTCAACATTGGTGGACTGCTCGGTGAAAGCAGGGGCTTCACGGTGAATGGGAAGACGCTTTTCGCAGGGGATTGGCCCCATTTCGTCAGCGGGTTCGCCGCAGACGTTCATGATGCGGCCCAGAGAGCCGGAACCGACCGGCGCAGTAATGGGAGACTCGGTGTCCGTTGCTTCCATACCACGAACAAGCCCTTCTGTCGCGTCCATGGCGATGGTGCGAACAACGTTGTTACCCAAGTGTTGAGCGACCTCACAAATGAGGTGCGGCGCGTCAGTGTTGTTGGGATTTTCAATCTCCAACGCAGACAAAATGTAGGGAAGATTCCCTTCGGCAAATTCGACGTCGACAACGGCGCCGATTACCTGAACGATTTTACCAGTATTAGCCATTTCTCGTAGCCCCCTTTTATCCTTTCAGCGCTTCCACGCCGCCGACAATGTCCATAAGATCGCCAGTAATGGCGGCCTGCCTTGTCTTGTTGAAGAGCAAGGTCAGGGTGTCCGTCAGTTCATCGCACGCCTTGGTGGCGTTATCCATGGCAGCCATCCGAGCCGCATGCTCGGAGCAGGCGGTATCGAGCAGGCCACGGTAAACCTGGACCTTGATGAATCGGGGCAACAACTCAGCGAGCAACCCCTCCACAGACGGTTCAAACAAGTAGTCCCCGGAACCGCCTTCTGCGGCCTCATTCTCTTCGGCTGCCATAGGCAGAACCGTGAGGTCGACGGGGATCTGCTTTGCCATGCTCTGGAACTCACCGTACACAACATGTACTTCGTCCAATTCACCAGCAATATAACTGGCAATAAGCTCGTTACCCACACTGGCGGCCAGAGTGAAATCAAACTTACCCATGGCATCGCTTTCGGCGCGTACCATTTCGTAGTCGGTCTTTCTAAACGCATCGCGCGCTTTCTTGCCGATACAATACAATTTGATGGTCTTGCCTTCAGCTGCCTTTTCTTTGGCCAACGTCATGGCCTTGTTGATGATATTAACATTGAATGCGCCGCAGAGGCCGCGATCAGAAGTAGTCACCATGATACCCACGGTTTTCACTTCATCCCGGACTTCCAACAGCGGATGTACCGATTCATCAGCACCAGCAGCCAAGTCACCCAGCATTTCATAAAACTTATTCGCATACGGACGGAAACGTTCAATACGCTCCTGTGCGTTGCGCAGTTTTGCCGAGGCGACCATATTCATCGCCTTGGTGATCTGCTTGGTTTTCTTGACGCCAGTAATCTGGTTCTGGACGTCTCTTAATGAAGCCATTCAGTTACCCCTTGGTTAGGCGCTGAAGCCTTTCTTAAACTCTTCGATGGCTGCCTTGAGGTCAGCTTCCACGGCATCGTCAATCTTCTCCTTCTCGGCAATGGCGTCGAGAACGGGCTTCTTGGCGTTGTTCATAAATTCGAGGAATTCAGCTTCAAACCTTGTCACTGCGTCAACAGCTACGTCATCAAGAAAACCGCGAGTGCCGGCAAACAAAACGGCAACTTGCTCCTGAACGGTCAGCGGCTTGTACTGCGGCTGTTTCAAAAGCTCAACCATGCGGGCTCCGCGATTGAGCTTGTCCTGCGTGGCCTGATCAAGGTCGGATCCAAAGGAAGCAAAGGCGGCCAACTCACGATACTGCGCGAGATCCAAACGCAAGGTACCGGCAACCTGCTTCATGGCCTTGACCTGTGCGGAACCGCCGACTCGAGAGACGGAAAGACCGACGTTGATCGCAGGACGAACGCCGGACAGGAACAGGTTCGGCTCAAGATAAATCTGACCATCGGTAATGGAGATAACGTTGGTCGGGATAAATGCGGAAACGTCACCAGCCTGCGTTTCGATGACCGGAAGAGCGGTCAACGACCCGGCCCCGAGGTCATCATTGACCTTGCAGGCACGTTCCAACAGGCGGGAGTGGAGGTAAAAGACATCACCGGGAAATGCTTCACGGCCCGGAGGACGACGCAACAACAAGGACATTTCGCGGTAGGCTGTGGCCTGCTTGGAAAGGTCATCGTAGCAGATCAGTGCGTGCTTGCCGTTGTCACGGTAGAACTCAGCCATGGTCGCCCCGGTATAAGCAGCGATAAACTGCAACGGAGCAGGCTCGGAAGCGGTCGCCGAAACAATGGTGGTATATTCCATTGCACCGTGCTGACGAAGAACGTCGGCAACCAGCGCAACAGAGGCTTTTTTCTGACCAATGGCAACGTAGAAACAATGCACATCAGTGGTCTTCTGGGCAATAATAGCGTCAACGCAGACAGCAGTCTTGCCGGTCTGACGGTCACCGATGACAAGCTCACGCTGACCGCGACCAACAGGCGTCATGGCGTCAACAGCCTTGAGGCCGGTGTAGCAGGGTTCGTGAACGGACTTACGGGCAATAATGCCGGGCGCCTTCATTTCGACCGGACGGGTCTCTGCGGCTTCAATCGGTCCCAAACCGTCAAGGGGCTGCCCCAGCGGGTTAACAACACGGCCCATGACAGCATCACCGACGGGAACGGAATAAATCTGGCCGGTGCGTTTAACCGGGTCGCCTTCCTTGACACCAGTATCGGAACCCAAAAGAGCGACACCGACGTTATCCTCTTCCAAGTTGAGCACCATACCCATCAGGCCACCGGGAAACTCCAGCAACTCCATGGCCATAACATTCTCAACACCGTGAACACGAGCAATACCGTCACCAACGGAAAGGACGGTACCGGTTTCACTCATTTCAACACGAGACTCATAATTCTGAATCTGGTCCTGAATGATTTTGCTGATTTCTTCTGCTTTGATCTGCATTGCCCTACTCACCCCTTTTAATATTTTCTTTCAAAATTTGCAGTTGAGCCTTGAGACTGGCGTCCATAACCCTATCCCCGACCTTGAGGACGATACCACCAAGGATATCCCTGTCGGTGGTGAAAGACAGTTCCAGCTTCTTGCCGGCCTGCTTTTCAAGGTTGGCCTGAATTGCAGACCTTCTATCATCAGAAAGCTCGCCCACAGTAATGAGCTCGCCGGAGATGACACCGGACACGGCGTCCATCATTGCCTTATAGTCAGCGGCGACGGCAGAAATCATCTCGACCCGGCCGTTGTCGGCCAACAAGTCACAAAAGTTTTTCACCATCGGGTCCGCCGACACCTTGTCAACAAGCTGGCTCAGCACGGCCTTCTTCTCGGCTACGGAGAAAGAGGGATTCCGAAAGAACCCCATGGCCTCGGGAGCTTCCGCAATGGAATCACCCAGCGCAACCAACTGTTCACCGTATTTAGCCTGTTCCGCTTCGCCCTTGGCGGCGCCAATTGCAAACAGCGCCTTGGCGTAGCGGCGGGAAACTACGTTACCGGTCAATTGAGCACCACCTTCGTTAAATAGTCATCCACGAGCTTGCCGTGGTCTTCGGCGCTCAACTTCTCGGCAACGATCTTCTCGGCTGCGGCGACAACCATCTCGGCCATTTCGGCACGGATGGTTTCGACAGCGGCTTGAGCCTCGTTGGAAGCAGTGCGCTTGGCCTGTTCTTTCAACGCTTCGGCGTCCTTATGAGCCTTGGCGATAATAGCTTCTTTCATTGCCTCACCCTGTTGCTTTGCTTCAGTGATGATGGCTTCCTTCTCCTGCGCCATGTTGGCAATGCCGGATTCAACTTCCCTCAGCTTCTTCTCGGCTTCGGCCTGACGGGAGGCAAGGTCATCAAGTTCCTGCTTGATACCATCACGGCGTCCCACAAAGAATTCTTTGATCTTGGCACCGAGAAATTTGTACAGCACGAAGGCAAAGATAATAAAGTTGACGATTCGCAATCCGTAGTCTTTCACATTCTCAGCGGTGAAGACTTCGCCGCCGGCATTGGCAGAAGCTACCGACGAGATCGCCACAGCGGTCAGCAGAACCACAAAAAACAATGTCCGTTTCAAGATGAAACCCTCCTTACCTCGTCTAGGCCTGACCCAGGATTTTACCTGTGGCGGCCTCGGCGAATTTGTCAACATCCTTGGTCAGCTGCTCCATAGCACCCTTGACCTCGGCCTCAATTTCAGCGCGAGCGGCCTGGATCGTGCTGGAAGCCTCTTTGCCAGCGGCGGACATCAGCTTGTGCTCTTCAGCTACGCCTTCGTCCTTCATGGCAGAACGGATATCGCCTGCTTCCTTACGGGCAGCGGCAAGCTGGGCCTCATAGTCCGCGAGCTTGCCTTCGGCATCCTTGTTAAAAGCCTCGATTTTTTCCAGTTGATCAGCCATCAAGCCCTTACGCTTGCTAATGATTTCGCGGATAGGCTTGATCAGCAGCACATTCAGTACGAAAATCGTAACCAAAAAGTTCACTGCTTGAATTAAAATTGTTTTGTCAGGTAATACCATACCGTGTGCCCCCAGATAGGTTGTGAATTTTGGCGCAAAGTCACTGCCAATTACGCAATTTTATGGCTTGTGTCAAAGCCTTTTTAACAGAAAGCAATTCATAAACGTTCGCCAAAGAGCTACTTCAACCCCTTTTCCGATGAAGAATCCGTAGCAGAATCAAGGCTTCCCATAATGATATCACCCTCCAGTATCGCGCCTTCCTTGACCACCAGACTCGGCGTTCTGACGTTCCCTTGCAGGTTGGCGGTTTTATGCAGGACCACTTTACTCTTGGCCTCTATCTCCCCCTGGATATTCCCGGAAAGAACGAGTTGACCCACCTTGATTTGTCCTTCCACGACAGCTTCCTGACCGACAACCAACACGCCATCGGACACAATCTCCCCGTGAAAGCTACCGTCAATGCGCACCGCGCCCTGAAAATGCAATTTTCCTTGATAGTTGGTTCCTACCCCTAAAAATGCATTGATTTCATCTCTTGCCATGAAGCACTCCTACATCCGAATTATTTTCCGAGAGCCCTGCTCTTTATTCGCTATAGACATCGTTCAACCAGCTAGACCGCTTCCGCATCAGACGTTTTGCGCCTGCCCACACAAGGACGTACAAACAGATCCAAAACGCGGCCCCAAATGGCTATTCTTTAAACATGAACCGCCGCATGGAAACGTTGAGCACCAGCCCCACAAGACAAAAGTTCACCAGCGTCGCACTCCCCCCGTAACTAATGAAAGGCAACGGGATACCGACCACTGGCATAAGTCCGAGAACCATACCCGCATTTATGAGGATTTGCCAGAAGAAATAAAAGAAGACACCTGTAGCAAGATAGCTACCGAACAGCCCTTTGGCGTCTCGGGCAATGATAATCATCTGGTACAAAAAGAAGCAAAACAGGGAGAGGAGTATCATGGCTCCGACAAAACCCCATTCTTCACCGAAAACAGCCACGGCGAAATCGGTATGCCGCTCCGGCAAAAAACGTAATTGCGATTGCGTGCCCTCCAGAAATCCTTTCCCCCAAAATCCCCCTGAACCGATGGCAATTTCCGACTGAATGATGTGATACCCGGCCCCAAGAGGGTCGGTAGAGGGGTCAAGAAACGTTTTAATCCGTTGCTTCTGGTAGTCATGAAGGAAAAACCACGACACCGGAAGTAGACAGGGAACGGCGACCAGTGCTGTTTTAAACACGCGAGGAGTGACGCCCCGAAACAGAACCATGCCCCCAAGTATCATGAGCACGGACAAGCCGGAACCGAGATCGGGCTGTTTGATGATCAATCCGGCCAGCACAAGCCCGACGCCGAGAACGTAGGCAAGGCGGAGGAAATCAAGCGGTTCTCGCTCCTTTGACAAAATACGGGCACCAACAATGAGAATGGCTATTTTGGCCAATTCCGACGGCTGAAAATTCATGAATCCGAGATCCAGCCAACGCCGAGCACCATAAATGGTCTTGCCGACGAAAAAAATTGATATCAAGAGAGCCACGGTGATAAAAAACAACGGCCATGCCAGTGCTTTAAGGTGCTTGTAATCGAAGAACATGAACACGATCATGCCAAGCATGCCCAAAAAGCCCCAGAGAAGCTGTTTATTGAAATACGGAGCGACATTCATCCCCTCTTCAAGACGATACCCCGACGCGGAATAAAGATTGAGTAGTCCGAGAAGGAAAAGGCAGACGGCCGCACCGAACAGCGGCCAGTTGATGTAAAAAAGCAAACGTCTATCAATTGGCATTGTTGGCTCCCGGCGACATCGGCTTGACGGTTATGAGTCGGGCCGCACGGGCCTTTTTTTTCTCGGCCTCAGGCTTGAGGCGGACCGTGCCGAAAAAGAGATATTCAATAAGTGCCTTGACAATGGGACCATTCCAGCTGCCATGCAATCCGTGCTCCACCAATACGGCAATGGCGAATTTCCTGTCGCCGACCGAAGCTGTGGCGGCCATCCACGCATGATCCCGGAATTTATAGGGAATAGCGTCATCCTTGAGTTCCTTGAGTTTGTCAGAGAATCGCACCACCTGCGCGGTACCGGTTTTGCCACCGACCACCACACCGCCAACACGAATCCGACGACAGGTTCCCCGATCACTTTCCACAGTCTCGATCAAGGCATTCTCGATTAACTTCAAGTTTTTGGGGCTAAGGGGAATTTTCCCCTGCACAACAGTCTTTTCATCCTTGAGCAGGAGCGGCTTGAGCAAATCCCCCCCATTGATAAGGCCCGCGAAAAATCGGGCTATCTGCAACGGGGTTGTGAGGGTATATCCCTGACCTATGGCCATATTATAGTTATCGCCGCCCTGCCAGCCTTCACCGAAGCGTTGCCGTTTCCATGCCCTTGTCGGGATATTGCCGGCCTTTTCATGGGGCAGACGAATCCCGGTCAATCTCCCGAAACCAGCGGTTTTGGCAAATTCAGACATTCTGTCCACGCCAAGTTTTTTGCCGAGCTTGTAAAAATACGTATCGCATGACTGGACGAGTGCTTTTTTTAAATTGGTCTTGCCGTGCCCCCCCTTTTTCCAGCAACGAAAGACATGGCGTCCCAATTTGACCTCTCCGGTACAAGTAACCGTTTCCTTGGGATCAATTACCCCGTAATGCAACCCGGCCCCGGCCACCACATGCTTAAAAACAGAACCAGGCGGATACATGGACTGAATGACACGATTTTGCATGGGATGCAGTGGATTATCCCGCAATGCCGCCCACTGCGCGGGCGTCAAACCGCCCGTAAAATCATTGGAATCGTAAGACGGCGATGTCGCCAAAGCCCATAACTGGCCAGTGTTGGCGTCCATGACAACCACGCCGCCAGCCTCTTCTGCAAGCCAGTCCATGGCGATCTTTTGGAGGCCCAGGTCAATGGACAGGGAAACCTCGTGTCCGGCACGGGGGTGTTTGAGGACACGTTCCTGTAAACGACGGCCATTGACATCCACTTCAAACTGCACAAGCCCCTTTGCGCCTCGCATACGGTCTTCAAGCATAAACTCAATTCCCTGCCTGCCAACCTCATCGCCCAGGGCAAGGTCCGGGTTTTTCTCCATATCTTCTTCATTGGCTTCAGCCACATAGCCAAGCACATGGGCGAGCAGGTTCCCGTAGCGGTACTTACGCCGCGGGCGTATCTGCACCTCCAGACCGGGCCAACGCAACTGGTTGGCATCGATGACGGCGACCTGAGAAAAGGAAAGATCGGGAATCAAAATAAGCGGTTCAAAGGTTTTCACATGACCACGTTTTTTCTCATAAACCATCTTGAGCTTATCAAATCCTTCACCCGTCCACATCGCCACCTGATGTAGCGTCTTGTCGATGTCGGGGCAGTCTTCACGCACAAGGCCAAGGGCATAGGCAGGTTCATTCACGGCCAACAAGTCGCCGTTTCGATCACGTATCAGTCCACGGGGAGAAAAGAGTGCTTCCTGACGCATCTGATTTTCCCTGGCCTTGGCTGCATACTCCTCTCCCCGGTGTATCTGAAGATACCAAAGACGGATGGAAAACAGGCAAAACAGGCCGAGAATAAGTGCCTGAAGCAAGAGTAACCCGGAACGGGGAGGTTCCTGATGGGACTGATTATAAAGGTCTGACATCCTGCCTCATTTTTCTGGGGAAAAGCCGACTGGCCGGTAGCCAAACCAGCGGGAGCACCACAGCTTGCATCATCCCTTCCATGATCGCGGACTGCATGGGCATGGTCATATTCGCCAAAGAGCCAAGGCCGTACACAAGCAACGGGTGCAAAACTCCCAACCCCATACCAAGCAGACAAATAAACAAAAAGGACCGTGCCTCGAACAACCAGCGGCCCACAATGAACAAAATCAGCAACAGCCCATACCATGCCACTCCGTAGCCAAACGGCAGATTGCCCATCCCTTCCTGTAACAGTATCCAGAGGATCGCCAACCCCAATGTGCGATACGTCGGCTGTTCCTGCAAGGAGAGCACAATACCGGATGCGAAAAAGTCCACCCCCGGAACAAACCATTGTGCCCAGATACCCAACACCGTGTATCCGGCCCACCAACAGATCATGAGCAGGCTATTGGCCTGTAGCACCGTCAGCCTCCGTTTCCTTTGAATCGACATCGGCCACAGGGGCTGTAGTCGCAATGCGATTGAGCAGGAAAACTTCCTCCAAACCACCAACATCCACAAGCGGCTGCGCTTCTACCGTAAGAAACAAAGAAATATCCGAACGCTGAACCCTGGTCACACGCGCCACCGGCAATCCTTTAGGAAAAATACCGGACAGACCGGATGTGACCAGCAACTCCCCTGTCTCGATCAGCGCATTGATATTGACAAACCGCAACGAGAGAGGCTGACCATACCCCTGACCGGAGAGCATTCCCGGAGAACGGTTGACCTCGCCCATCACTGCCACACGGGAATTGGAATCCGTCAATAGCAGAATGGACGACGTCATGGCACCGACATCCAGTACGCGGCCAGCGACTCCATCCAGTGACAATGTCGGCATGTCGGCTTCAACGCCGTTAAGCCTGCCCCTGTCCACGATGACCGTATCCAGGATACCGGCCGGTCCCATCCGGTGTGCGATGACCCGCGCGCCGCGACCTTCCCACCTTTCGGGCGGCACAAAACCGAGCATCTTATCCAACCGCTCTGCATGCGTTGCCTGATCGGCAAGAAACATATTAATGCGCTTGAGACGGGCGGCATCTTTCACCAATTCATCATTTTGCTGTTTAAGATTCACAAGATAGATGTACCGCTCCCAAAAGCCCACCACCTGCTCTTTCATCCACAACCCCGGACGCAGGGCATAACCGGTAATATCCAGCCCGGTATAGCTGGACAGGGTGTCCAGGATTCCAGTGCGTAAATTCCACGTGAACATGGAAAGATACACAAATATCCCGGCAACGATGATGAGAACGATCTTATTGGACTTTTTCACTTAACTCCCCGTTTGACGAGTAAAAACGCACGATTGCCCTTGAACTGCAACCGTGCGTTTTGAACAACCGGATTTCGAGCAAATACACGCCGGTATCAGTCCGTGGTGATGTCCTTGTATATATCGATGTTGTCAAGGGCTTTGCCCGATCCGAGAACGACTGCGGTCAACGGATCTTCCACCACGGTAATGGGCAGTTGCGTTTCATGCTGAAGCAGTTGGTCCAGTCCTTTGAGCAGAGCCCCGCCGCCGGTAAGCACGATGCCCCGATCAACGATGTCCGCAGCCAACTCGGGAGGCGTCTGCTCAAGGGCGATACGGACACCCTGCACAATGCTCTCTACCTGCTCACTGATGGCCTCACGCACTTCTTCAGCGGTGATGGGACGATTCTGCGGGATACCGGTAACAAGGTCACGTCCCTTGACTTCCATAATTGGCTCTTCATCTCCCAACGGATAGGCAGAACCGATATGAATTTTAATCTGCTCGGCCGTGGATTCACCGATGAGCATGTTATACTTCCGTTTGACATGCTGCATGATGGCCTCATCCATCTTGTCGCCGCCGATTCGTACGGAACGGGCATAGACAATGCCGGACAGAGAAATAACGGCTATCTCGGTGGTACCGCCACCAATGTCCACGATCATGTTGGAGGTCGGTTCCGTAATGGGCAGATTGGCGCCGATGGCAGCCGCCATGGGTTCTTCAATAAGATAGACCTCACGGGCACCAGCGGATTGTGCCGACTCCCGAACCGCGCGCTTCTCGACCTGGGTGATGCCGGTCGGCACGCAGATCATGATGCGTGGCCGCACCAGACGACGGGAATTGTGCACCTTGGAAATAAAGTGCCGAAGCATGGCTTCCGTTACTTCAAAGTCGGCAATAACGCCGTCTTTCATGGGCCTGATCGCCACAATATTCCCCGGTGTGCGGCCAAGCATTTTTTTGGCTTCTGCGCCGACAGCCAAAACCGTTTTGCCACCACGTAAATCTTTCTTGACCGCGACCACTGATGGTTCGGACAACATGACTCCTTTCCCCTTGACGTAGACCAAGGTGTTAGCGGTCCCAAGGTCTATGGCGAGATCACTGGAAAAAGAGCCGATAATTTTATTGAGCAGGCTACTCATTGAACCCCCGTTCATTCCAAAAACGTTCTGTAACAGACTAGAATGTACACTTGAGTCGCACTTCCCAATGCCCCGGAAGTACGCTACCGTATAATTTCATTGATTGGTGGTATCAAATGTATTCCGCTCTAGCAATAGAACCGGAGCGGATTTGTGCATATTTTCTCAAGTTTTTCTAAAAAGGCATGCTCCGCTACTTCGCTCTCTCTTCATACACCCGCCAGCGTCATGGAAAACGTGTACAAAAAATACCACTGGATGTCGGCTTTTCCTGCCCCAATCGAGATGGCACTCTTTCCACTGCCGGCTGTCTTTTCTGCAATCCCAAAGGGGCTGGTTCGGGGTTTGAACAAAAGGGCATGTCCATCGCTGACCAATGGATGTTTTGGCGCGACATTCACACCCGTCGCCACAAGCTCGACCTGTTTACCGCCTACCTGCAATCGTACTCCAACACGCACGGCCCCATCGACAAGCTACGGAAAACATTGCAGGAATTAAGCGGTCTGCCCGGATTGACCGATTTAAGCCTCGGCACCCGCCCGGACTGTCTTGATGACGACAAACTTGACCTTATTGCCGAACAAAAAAATGCCCTTGACCTGACCGATATCACCTTGGAACTCGGGCTACAATCCGCCTGCGACAAGACCCTGACCCACATCAACCGGGGACATGACACCACGGCCTTTGCCAATGCCGTTTATGCCGCCCAAAAACGCGGCATAAAGGTTGTGGCGCACATTATGGCCGGACTGCCCACCCGGCACGGACGGGAAGGGAGGCATGAATTGACCGCTTCCGTCCAATTCGTCAACAGCCTGCCCATCCATGGGGTCAAATTCCACAATCTTTACGTTTGCCGGGAAACAAAACTGGCAAAAGACTACGAAACCGGACAATACACACCGCTCACTCAATCGGAATATCTGAATCTGCTCACCGATGCACTCATGCTCCTCAAGCCGACCATCGTGATTCACCGCCTCAACGGTAATCCCGGCAAAGGAGAACTCGTTGCCCCTGACTGGGCCGCCAACATGCGCGGACTGCATAATGCGATTCGCGCCCATTTCGACAAGCACGACATCTGGCAGGGCAAGAAAAACGGTGCCGAAGAGGGGATACCCCCATGGTTTGAATCCCTCTACAGCGGCCCCCTGCCACCCTGATCATATCACCGTGAACTCACATGACGTCGCGTCTTCATGAGGAGGGCAGTGGGAACGTTGCGCCCTTGAAAGTACGGGTGCTATCTCACGGTGGCCGATTGTTGACAGGCCCAAAATTAAATGACTTTGTTCAAGGGGTATTCGATAATCCCCTCTGCGCCGAACTCTACCAACTGGGGAATCAGGTTGCGAACAACCGTTTCCTCGACCATGATTTCCACCGACAACCAGTTGGGATCCTGCAATTCTGCTACGGTGGGAGAATTGAGCGACGGCAGGGAGCCATTCAGGTCAGGCAGTTTATCCTTGGGCAGATTCATTTTGAGTCCAACCATCTTTTCCGCCTTGAGTGCCCCCTGAAGCAGTAGATTGATCTCTTCAATGAGGCCGCGCTTCTCCGGGTTCTCCCAGGCCTCCTTATTGGCGATAATCTGGGTATTGGTTTGCATCAATTCGGCAATGATACGCAGTCCGTTGGCCTTGATGGTTGTGCCTGTTTCGGTGATCTCCACGATACCGTCGCACAGACCTTCCACCACTTTGGCCTCTGTGGTGCCCCAGGAAAAAGAGACGTCCACATTGACGCCGATGGAATCAAAATAGTCTTTGGTAAACCCGACCAGTTCCGTGGCGATCTTCCTGCCTTCCAAATCTTCGGGTCGCGTGTACGGGGAATCTCCCTTGACGCAAAGCACCCACCGGGCTTTGCCGTTGGACACTTTGGAATAGATCAGATTGTCAACCACAACCACGTCGGATTTGTTTTCCTTGATCCAATCCATACCGGTCAGACCGACATCAAACGTACCGTTTTCGACGTACATGGACATTTCCTGGGCGCGAGCCAGCGAGCACTTGATACGGGCATCGTCAATATCCGGGAAATAGTTGCGATTGTGCAACTTGATTTTCCAGCCAGCCTTGTCAAAAAGTTTGATGGTTGCCTCCTGAAGAGAGCCTTTGGGGATACCCAAACGAAGAAACTGTTCAGCCATTTTTATATACCTCTTTCGGGTCGAAGATGATCGGTGAGCACTCGCTGACCTCACCGTCCTTGAGTTCACGGAAAAAGCAGGAACGGAACCCCTTGTGACAGGCCGCCCCGCCGATCTGATCAATGAGAAGCACCAAGGTGTCGTCGTCGCAATCGATGCGGATTGCCTTCACCTTCTGCGTATGGCCCGAGGTACCGCCCTTATGCCATAGCGTTTTGCGACTGCGGCTCCAATAATGCGCTTCACCGGTTTCAAGGGTCTTGGCCCACGCCTCTTCATTCATGTACGCCAGCATCAGGACTTCACCGGTTTCGGCGTCCTGTGCAATGGCGGGAACCAGTCCGTCCATCTTTTTAAAGTCAGGTCTGATCATTGCGGTACCTCATATCAGATTGATCAGTTAATCGGTCCGGCATTGGACCGGACAGGATAAATAGCTAATGGACGAGACAAACGCAACTATACAAATTCAACGTCATCGGCCTGTCGCGTCAGAAATTTGCAAAAATATGACAAAAAACGAATCATATGGAGAAAAGGACGCTTGAACCAGATGAGCAAAAAACAAAATCCCCCCTCCACAGGCTGGCGTCTCAGATGCGTAAGAACGTGACGGAAACACTCTCTCTAGCCGACAGCATGGGAGGCACATCTATTTTTCGCCATACTGTCAATGCATTACAAAACTAAAAATCCCAATATTTCTTTCGTAGCCAGGAATAGGAACGAACTCCGTGAACCATTTTCCCAAGCACCGATGCACCGATGTTGACAAATGCTCCGATGGAAAGAGGACCGAGAGAGCGCATGGCCAGAGAAAGGCTCCGACGCAGACGGTCAGATGCCTTGAGTTCCGGGATAAGGTATTGATGGAGTCGGCTGGAATAGTTCGGTCCGGGGTGTGTTCCCTTGGCAAGACCGTCAGCCATGGCTTCTCCGGCATAGAAACCGGAACACAGGGCAAAGAAAATCCCCTCACCGAATAGCGGTTCCACAAAGCCGCCTGCGTCACCGGCGAGCAGAATACGCCCCTGAACGGGATCGCCAAGATAATTCCCGTAGGGCAAAGGATAACCATGAGACTTGATACCCTTGGGATTAAGCCCTAAGTACTCTAAATAGGAATGAAAAATCCTGGAAAAATTCTCCCCCTTGTGCCGCAGTCCGCACATCCCCACAACCACACGGTCCCGATTGGGAAAAACCCAGCCATATCCGGCATCAAGGAAGCCGATAGTCAACTCAGGATGCTCCACTTTCCGGGGGAATTCAGGCGGTGAAAGGGATATTTCCAGGGCCGGAGCCATAAACTTCCTGAAACGGCTTCGATCAATCCCTTGAAAGGAACGACGCACAACGGAATTGGCTCCGTCGGCACCAAGGATGTATTGGCCCTGAACAGTCTCACCTTTTCGCATGGTGACAATCCCGCTTGTCGGATCGGCAGCGGTCACACAGGCCGCTTCGATCACGTCAGCTCCGGCTTCCCGCGCGCGACTAAGCAAATGCGCATCGAACAACATTCGGTCCACAAAATAAAAGGGATAGGGCACGCTTCCCTCAGCCAACGGTCTGTGAAAGGTTTTGATGGAATAGCGATCTGAGGTATGATTGATAATGCCTGCTTTGGTCAACGAGTCAGGGGGCTCGCCAAACGCGGTTTCCAACAATTTGACCGTCTTCCACGTCAGCAGGCCGCCGCAGAGCTTCTTTCTCGGAAACCGGGCCCGGTCAAGCATGGCGACAGAATAACCTCTGCCGGCCAAAACAATTCCTGCCGCTGATCCGGCAGGCCCGCATCCACATATAACGACATCATATTTCTGCATAAAAACAAATGGGAGCTAGGATGTGTTGAGCAGAGATTTAGGCGTATCGCCGTCCTTGATCATTTCCTTGTACACACGGATATCCTTGCCAATTTTCTGTATGATCTCGTGGACAAGCCTCTGCCGCGTGGTTCGCTTGGTGGGGGTGGAAATAGTCCCCCCGTCCGTCAAGGCCATATGGAGCTCAAAGGTGACGGGACTGCTGTCTTTCATCTTTTTATACGAATCCTGTACCCTGCTATCCACGGTGATGCTTTTAATAAACGATTTGTACCGCTTGATATATTTCAACAGACGATCTGTTTCCTTTTTTGAATAATCTTCTTTCTGCAGGTCTCCAGAAAACCGAATCGTACTCAACCTGGTTCGGTTGAACAATGTTTTCCCACCGCGTATAAAATCAAGCTTGAAAAAAATGACAATCAGCCCCACGACCAGGAGAACAAGAAAAGCATTTCTCGTTGTTTCCGAAATTTTCGATTTGCGTCTTTTCTTCATGATCATTCCACCAAGGGTTTCGTCATATTATCCTATATGTCAGGATTTGGCAAAATTCACTCGTAAGAATGTATACATTTCCCTTACAAGCAGGATCGGAACAAGTACACTGTTCCAAATGCCAGCTTACTGGAAAGAGCCAGACACAAAGGACAAACCGCCAGCCGTTGAAAGATAAAAGGATTTGAACTGGCTGCAGCAACAAGGCTGATGGCGGTTTCTCAAACCTGTCAATCTTGACGGTTTTCGCGGTCTTCCTGTAGTGTTCGCGCATGAAACGAAGTGAAATAAATGCATTGATACGTGACGCCATAGCTTTTTATGATTCCTTTCTTTTCAAGCTTCCTCCATGGGCCTTCTGGGGGCCAAAAAAATGGAAAGGCAAAGGGGATACCGAGGTCGTGCGCAACCAGCTTGGTTGGGACTTGACCGACTACGGGGCTGGAGACTTCGACAGAAAAGGGTTGATCTTATTCACCATACGAAATGGCAACCTCATTGACCAGCACCCCAAAACCTATGCCGAAAAAATCATGATCGTTCGTGAGGAGCAGGTTTGCCCCATGCACTTTCACTGGTCCAAAACCGAAGACATCATCAACCGGGGCGGCGGCAATCTCGTGGTGGAGCTCTTCGGTTCCACCGACGACGAAGAGTTGTCCGACCAACCATTGACCGTGATGATCGACGGTATGCCCCGTGTTGTTGAACCAGGCGGTGCCGTTGTTTTGACGCCGGGAGAATCCATCTTCCTGCAACAGGGCATGTATCATCGCTTCTATGGGGAGAAAGGCAAGGGAAAAGTCCTGGTCGGTGAGGTCTCATCGGTCAATGACGACAATACCGACAACCGATTCCACAAACCCCAGGCACGATTCCCGGAGATCGACGAAGACGAACCGCCTCTGCATCTTTTGTGTACGGATTACCCCAACTACATATAGCTATGCTTCAGATCATCCGTTTGAGGGTGCTTTTCTATCATACATCCCGCGCCGACAGGCACTGGCTTGTGATAGCGGCACATTATCGGGATAGGAGGCCGCATGAAACCTTACGTGGTCGGGGGTAAGGCCGCATAGGACTTTGTGTGGTCGAGAAGGAGGACGCATAGAATTTTACGTGATCGGGACAGAGAAGGACGTTTGAACCGGAAGAGTCTATTCTTTTGCTATCGGTTCGAATTTCCCACCTGTCAACATCGCCAGGTCGTTGGGTGACAGTTCGATCTCCAACCCACGGCGGCCTGCGCTGACATAAAGGGTGTCCAGCCCGTGGGCGGAATCGTCAATAATGGTCTGTAATCGTTTTTTCTGACCAAGGGGGCTGATACCTCCCACCACGTAGCCAGTCGCCCTTTCCGCCGCGTTCAGATCAGCCATGGCAACCTTTTTCACGCCCACGGCCTTGGCCAGCCGTTTCAGATCAAGTTGACGCGAGACCGGAACCACCCCCACGATCAAGTCCCTATAGCTGGCCACCACCAGCGTTTTGTAGACCTGAGCCGGATTGATATTCAATTTCTCCGCAGCCTCCAAGCCGTAGGAAGCCGCCTTTGCATCATGTTCATATTCATGTACCTGAAACCGTATTTTGGCCTGCCTGGCCCTGGCAATAGCGGGGGTCATCTCATTTCTCCCAATGGGTGTTCTGGTAACGTCCATTAACTCCAGGTGGCCGCCAAGCCTCCTGATACCTGAATTTGTCATCAAGCAAAACTCGGATATTGCATACTGGTAATATACCTTTATACCTTGGCCGTTTAATCGATTATACAAAAATCCCCAAAATATCAATATGATGAAACACAGATCGAGATACAGACATTTTCCGACGGTAACGAGTTATATGGCCTGCAACCGATTCAGCGGTGCGCCAATGTTTTCCGATGGGGCAGGGACGCCTTCACACGGCTGACACAAAACCATTCCAGAACAAAATTTCACCTCTGTGAAATGGTTATGTGCAGAATTTTCAGCAAAAAGATTAAGGTCATGGCATAGTGATTGATATCAAAAACATTCACCCCTCAAAAGGAGGACGCCATGACCAA
>PDWI01004393.1_pt1 | contig 18967 bp, 19 predicted proteins | sample 1430891 | NCBI WGS metagenome assembly PDWI01 (sample SAMN01162508, study PRJNA174530) | Oral metagenome, whole genome shotgun sequencing project. | biome: Marine environment; feature: Marine mammal; material: Swab sample of the gingival sulcus; isolation source: swab sample of gingival sulcus...
GTCAATTTGACGATGCAGCAAAAGCAGGTTGACGGCAAAAGGTTTGTCAGTATTTGCCTTACAAGTTTGCACTGCCTGCCTAAACTCTGACGGGCTGTATACAGCCGAACTGACGACACCCAAGCCACCGGCATTTGACACTGCTGCGGCAAATTCGCCGGTCGCAATATGTGCCATTGCGCCTTGAATGATCGGATATTTAATATTTAATAATTGATTTAAGATCATTTTTACCAGTTTTTGAATAGACTAGCTTATGCTTCGTAACTGACAATGTCGCCAACAGTCTTCATTTGAGCAAAGGCATCATCAGGAATAGCAACACCTGTTACCTCTTCGATTTGTAACGCCAATTCAACGGCGTCGAGTGAATCGATGCCCAAATCGTCTTGTAAATGTGATTCCAGCGAAATGGTTTCGCTTTCAATACCCAAATTGTCGACAATAATTTCTTTAACTGCTTCAAAAGACATAATAACCTCCACTTTTATATATAAATATTTTTATGTAATTAAGGTCTATTATATCTAAAATAATTATCTTGTCAACTAAGTTTGAAAAATTAATTTATATAAATTTATTAATATATTGTTCGATTGTCGCCTGTGATCGCTTGGCCATTTCAACTGTATTAAGCGATTTGTTAAGTGGTTCGAAAAACTTAACACGCACTGTTTGGGGGCTAATTATACCATTTTTTTGAACAATATTGGCCGCGCCGACAATTGCCACTGGTATAACTGCGCTATCAGACAATTTAGCTAGTTTATAGCTACCAGCTTTAAATGTTTGCAGCGCGCCGCTACGCGAACGGGTGCCTTCGGGAAAAATCACTTGACAGTGACCCTGCTTTAATATTTCAGCACCGGCTTGTAAGGCTGCTTTGGCATGGGCCGCAGATGTGCGGTCGATATAGACGCTATAGCTTTCTTTGATCCATTTGCCAATAAACGGAATTTTGGCGTTTTCCGGTTTTGAGACAAAGCCGACGATATCGTCAACGGCATATAGCATAATTGGTATATCAAAATATGAGCTGTGATTGGGTGTAAAGACGACAGGGGTGCCCTTAGGAGGCAAATTTTCTACCCCCTCGACGACAACTTTAACGCCGGCTGACGTTAGTACGACATCGGCAAATTGTTTTGACGACTGGCGCAATAGTTGATCTTTTTCGGCTAGCTTACCCGCTTTAGTAAGCGACTTAAGCTTCCAAAAGCGTGGTTCAACCGAAATAGTAAAGCCTAATACTCTAATAATAAAATATATCGACTTAAACATTTTAATTCCTTTCGCAATTACTTTTTTAATGAGTATCTTAACACTAAATTGCCAATATGTGAAGCTAAATCATTTTTTTGATATGCCAATCGCGCCTATTTATAATTTATAAGAGGTGGGCTCAACCCACCTCTTACTACCGTTATTCTTACTATTGTTATTCTAAAATATAGCGAATAGCGTAATCTAATATTCGCGGCGTTCGCTCAAATAGGTCTTGCTTGTAAACCCGTTCTGTCATCTTGTGAAAATCTTTGCCCCAAGGCCCAATATTAACGCAAGGCATGCGAATGTTTTTAATTTTATGTATCGGCAAGTGATAAATTTCACCCCATAGTGGCATCGCACTAGATAGGCTATCTTCTAGTTCTGCGCTATCATATACATACGAATAACTCAAATCAGAAATTCCGGTATAATAATACTCATGAGTATAAATTTGATCATACGTTTGTTTTACAAAACTGCTTAATTTGTCATATAAATTAGCAATTTTTTCGTCGCCGTCGTAAAACAGGTTTGATACATTGGGATAATAGGGCGGCACTAGGCCAATGACGACAGTTGGCGATAAATCGTCTATGTAATTATAAACAAAATCGACCAGTTTAAAATTGGCACTAATCAGTGAATCGTCGCCTTCGTCAATGCGCGTTTTCAATTCTGCTAGATATTGCTCATAGTCTCTACTGAATCTATCATCATAATTTTTTTCGGCTTCAGCACACAAATCGCGAAAATAGACAACTTTTACTTGCCACGGCAAATCTCTCTTAGACTGATTTGTCGCCTCTAAAAAAACTTGATAGTTTGCGTTTAGGTCTTTAATCACTTTTGCAAACGATTGTTCAGTTATTTTTTTGATTTTGTCTAAAATAATTGCGGGAGATTGATTTAGGGTCTGAACGCTTAAGCAGCCATTAATAGACAATGGCATTGAAACGTCATAGGCCATTTTATTATCTTTCAAATACAGCCAAGTAGGTGGTGGCGCCGCTTCACCTTCCACAGTATCGCTTAATGCCATGTTTGTTTCTGTGTTTCTAACAATTTCAGCCATAATATTTACTGGATTTAAGCCTTCAAACACTTTTCCGGCATGCGCTAGAAACCCTCTAACGGATAGATAGGGCATTATCTTGCCAATTGAGCCAAATGAAAAAATGCCTTCTTCTTTGATTTTCCTCTGATGTGGTTCCGAATTTATCATTAGCTTATAGGCTAACTTGTACTTGTCTTTCAGTTGATTCAATAGCGTTATCGCGGCGTGCATTCCGGCTGAGAGATTTTCTTCGTCCGGCAGCCCTACCACAATGACATTGCCTTTAAACGTCTGTTGTTTTGCATATTCTGTTAGAAGCGCCATTTGAATAGAGCCGCCACCCTTCATGTCGCAAACACCTCTGCCAAACAGATATTCACCACTTTCTAAATCTAGTTTAACGTCAAGGGGCAACCTGTCTTTTATTTCAAATAGCCGCTTTGCCAACGCGTCGGGCGCAAACGCATATTCCCTCAGTAATTTATAATTATCTACTGCGACGACGTCGTTGTGATGTATTAAGACAACTGTATCGGCACCTTCGCCTTTGCGCATTGCCCAAGCGACAGCACGATTATATCTGTCGCCCTTTATCGGGAAGGTGCCCAATAGTTCTGGATTTTTTTTAAAATAGGCTTGTTTTGAAAAAAATGTGATAAAGTACTTTTCAGCGTCTTTTTCTGCGATTGAATCACTAATACTCTCCTGTTTAACATAGTTATACAGAATTTCTTTGATCATTTTTTGTCTGTATTTATCCACGTCTCCCCCCTAGCACGTTCAATACCGAAAACTGTTATTCTGTTAAACTACTTGGTCAACCTGATTGTCTTCGTTTGACCCCTCATAGAATACTTTAAAGTCATCTGCTACTTTTCCTATGCCCATGTATCTCGCCTTGTAATCTTTGGTCAGCTCAATAAATTTGGGCACAAGAATTAACAGCGTAATAATGTTGGCAAAAATCGGCAATGCGGTAGATGCATCGGAAAATAGCCATACAATTGTGCCTGGTATACCTTGCGCTGAAGCGATAAACACCAAAACAATACTGGGTATTGGATAAAACCACTTATAAAACGTCAACAAATAGTCTTTAATTTTAGATTTTTCAGGCCCTAATATATACCTGAGCACTACTTCGATTTGTGTATAAACACCGCTTGATGTCGTCAAACCAAAGAAGAAGATACCGGCTGCCAAAATAATTCTACCATAGTAACCCATACCCATTTCAAAGGCGCTGAGTGTAAGCGTTGCACCGTCGAGCCCGCTATTCCATTGACCAGTTATTACGATGACGATTGCCGTTAATGTACATATTACAATCGTATCAAAAAATACTTCAAATATTCCCAGCAAGCCTTGTTTTAAAGGGTGATTCACTTTTGCCGAGGCGTGAATCATCGGTGCAGAACCCCAGCCGGCTTCATTGCTAAATACCGAGCGACTCATACCCGATTTAAGCGCTAAACTGACAGCTGCACCGGCAAAACCACCGCTTGCAGCAACCGGATTAAATGCGCTTTTAAATATTAAAATAAACGACGGAATCAAGTTTTGAATATTTAAAATTATCACAATAACACAACCGACAATGTAAAAAATACACATAAACGGCACAATGATCGTGGCGATTTTACCAATCTGTTTCATTCCGCCACTGATAATGATATATAGCGCAATTGTATAAACAATAGCAACCAAATTGATGTTGAAATTAAAAGTTCCGGCAATTGCCTCTGAAACGGTATAAGTTTGAATATTTAAGAAAATACCAGTTAGAAAACCAAAGCCAAAAATAAAACTTAAAATTTTAGCAATTAACTTTTTGTTTTTTTCAATACCAATGCCTTTATGAATATAGTAATTCGGGCCGCCATATGATTCGCCATCAGCACTCTTTGAGCGATAATATACTGCCAGCGTGATCTCGACTGTCTTAATGACTAAACCAAATAGAGCCGCTATCCACATCCAAAATATTGCACCGGGACCACCCAAGGCAATTGCCGTTGCAACGCCGCCGATATTGCCGACGCCTATTGTTGTACCCAACGCCAAGCTCATCGCTTCAAAAGAAGAAATTATGCCAAATTTCTCAGTGCTCTTCTCCCCAAAAAGACTTTTCTTAGCTTGAGCAAAAGCGCGTTTAAAAAACGCAAACTGTAAAAAACCTGTCTTAACCGTTAAATAAACACCAGAAATCAAAATTAAAAATATTAAGGGGAGCCCCCACAAATAATCATACACTACAATCGTAACAATATCTGCTAAACTCATAATTTCACCCCTTCTTTTGCCTGTTTTAGTTGCCAATTCAACTAGTAATAAACTATAAACACTAACCCCTTACACTTTTGTATGATCTGTCTTTAGCAAGTATTCTATTTTAACGCACTAAAGCGCAACGATAAACAACTCAAGCCGCCATCTAATTTTTTATATTCTGATGTGTCTACTGTCAATACTTCATAGCCCATGTCTTCGACCATTTTTTTTACTTTGGGATAGCCACTCGGTACAATTACTTTATCGTTAACCCATATGCAATTTGCTGCATAGCCTTCATCTTCAGGTATTTCGTATTGATTGTATTGATCAAATAATTCATTGAGCAAAAATTCTCCAGATATCAATAAGTTATTGTTTTCTAAATAATTAACCCCCGTTTTCAAGTGAAGCATTTCTTTGAGTTCTACGACAGTGCCAGTGTGACCATGTTTTTCTAAAATTTCAATAAATTGACGACAGCCCTCGTCGTTGGTACGCGCCGACTTGCCGATATAAAAATGATTGCCCACCATCATGACATCGCCACCCTCCATGGTGCCGGGGGCAACAATGTACTCAATTTTATCTTCTGGGTAAAACTGCTTAATTGTCTCAATCATATACTTTGACTCTTCGCGACGCGAATCTGCCCCAGGCCTTGAAATAATTGCTACCTTAGAGGTTAGCACTGCGGTGTCTTCAACAAAGCAACTATCTGGAAAATCTTCCATTGCCTCTAATACAGTTACTTTACAGCCACATTTTTTTAATGCGGCGATATAATCGTCGTGCTGTTTTAACGCCAACTGATAATCTGGTTCGCCCAGTTCGGGACAACTGGTTATACCCTTACAAACGCTTTTGCCTGGTCTTCTTACGATAATGTTCTTAAACATGCTAGCAACCTCCTTATTTTTATAGTCTCAGTAATGGTGCCGTTAAACAAGTGGGCCCACCTGTGCCTCTATAGGACAGTTCTTTCCCTGGATAGGTGTAAACCGTGCAGCCCGCTTCTTCCATCTTTTGCTTTATTTTTTCAACGCCTTCAATTACGATGCAGACGCGCGGCGCTAAAGCTAAAACATTACAACCTAAATAATCGTATTCGTCGTCATCTACTTCTAACAGTTTAATGCCTCTCTCTATTAAATAATTTCTAAAGATAATTGGCATAAATTTTGAATAAACAACGGCTAAGTCTTTATCGATTAAGCTGATTATGCTCATTAAATGCAAACACTCTGCTTCACCACCGCCATGCGGCATATCGACGATTATGTATTCATCTATGAAGTCTTTTGTCAACGCCTTAAACTGCGCTATCCCCTCAGTATTTGTTCTGTAGCCTCTGCCAATCGCCACTGTTTTTTGATCTAGCCAAACGACGTCACCACCCTCCATTTTGCCAGGGGCTTCGATATGCCCCAGCGTTTTTACACCAATCGATTTTAAATATTCTTCAGTTGCAATTTTTTCTTTGCTACGCAAGGCTTTGCCCATTGTAAAATAGATTGCACCACGCTTTGTAATCTTTAATGAATCATGCGTGTAGATAGAATCTAAACCGACGTCACTGTGTTTAGGCAAATAATAAACCTGCGAGACATTGTCTTGAACTATTTTTTCAAACACTTCAAACTCTTTTAAAACCGCTTGGTAATTGGGGCACCCGATATAATTAAATGCATCATATGTATCGTTCAATTTTTCTTGACTTATAAAGGCGTCTTTGGGATGTTTCAACAAAATTGACTCAATTTTTCCTACCATTGATTGACAACCAACTTTCATTTCATCCTCCTATTGAATAATTATCCGTTTCAATTTATATTTTCATCATAGCACTATTTATTTTTTTTGTCAATTGTATTATTCCAGATTATTTTTCAGCAAAATGCTGCGCTTTCAAATTGAATGATTTCTCTAAATCGTGTATAATGAATTAAGGCAATTTTTGTTAAAAGCAAACTGTGCTAATAGGAGGGATTTATGTCAATTGATTGGAAAAATTTAGGATTCTCGTACATTAAGACAGATTATCGTTACATTGCGAAATGGCAAAACGGCAGCTGGCAAAAGGGCGAATTGACAACTGACAATATCATTCATATTGCTGAATCATCAACGGCAATTCACTACGGCCAGCAGTGCTTTGAAGGGCTTAAAGCCTATGGCACTAAAGACGGCGGTATTCAAATATTTAGACCCGATCAAAACGCCAATCGCCTCAATAGAAGCGCCAAACGCCTTCTGATGCCAGAAGTGCCGGTCGATATGTTTGTTGATGCCTGTGTACAAGTGGTTAAAGCCAATGAAAAATTTGTGCCACCCTATGATTCAGGTGCAACGCTTTATCTCAGACCGTTTTTAATTGGCGTCGGTGACAACATAGGCGTAAAGCCGGCACCAGAGTATATTTTTAGCATCTTTTGTGTACCGGTTGGCCCTTACTTTAAGGGTGGCATGACACCGGTTAATTTCAGTCTTTCAGAATACGACAGGGCGGCACCGGTTGGCACGGGTGCCGCTAAGGTTGGCGGCAATTACGCTGGCAGCTTATTACCGCATAAAATAGCAGCAGACGGCGGCTTTGCTGATTGTATTTATCTTGACCCGTTGACACACACTAAAATTGAAGAAGTCGGCGCCGCTAATTTCTTTGGTATAACCGCTGACAATACCTTTGTCACACCACTGTCGCCTTCAATTTTACCATCGATCACAAAGTATTCTTTAATGCATGTCGCCAAAGAGTACCTCAATATGAAAGTTGAAGAGCGCGATTGTTACATTGAAAAACTAGACGAATTCGCAGAGGCCGGTGCCTGTGGTACGGCAGCTGTTATTACGCCAATTGGTGGCATTAAAGTTAAAGACAAACTGCACGTCTTCCACTCTGAAACAGAAGTCGGCCCAGTTACTAAAAAGTTATACGATACACTGGTCGGCATCCAAAAGGGCGATGTCGAAGCACCAGAGGGCTGGATTGTAAAAGTTAAATAGTGCAACCCAAAATAAAAACCACCGGCTAAATAATTGGCTGGTGGTTTGTTTTTACTTCATTAATCAAATATATATCTGGAGAAATGCGCTTATGAAATTTATGAAAAGTCAATTAAAAAAAGATACTGTCATTTCAAAAATTACTATTTTTGCCATGAAGACGGTTCTGAAGGCACGGCGCAATCCACAAGAGATATACGACACATTAAAAAAACGCGGTGTCATGCCAAATATGACAATACTGGATTACGGCGCCGGCATTGGTAGTTATGCCTTTGAGGCAGCTAAAATCGTTGGTAAAGGCGGCACTGTTTTAGCAGCTGAATTAGCACCAGTAATGATTGCCGAAATGGAGCGGGAAATTTCACTTAAGAAAATTGCCAATGTAAGAACAATAAAAGTTAATCGATATTCCGATATTACTCAGTCGGACTTCGACTTTATCTTTTTAATTGACGTTCTGCACATGATGGATCATCAGATAGATGTGCTTAACTTTTTCTTAAAAAAGCTAAAGCCGCAAGGTAAGTTGCTGATTGAATTAGACCACATGAAGAAAACCGAAATTGAGCAGCTATTAAATTCTGTTAGCTGTCAACGCCAGAAGCTGGACAGCGAGAACTGCTGGTTACTCAGCAATTAAGGCGTTTTAGTTTGTTACTACTATATTTAAATTAGCTGAGCAATCAGGGTTCAATTACAAATGTATCAGGTCATCTATTTCGAGTATTACTTCGTTTTCACGCTGCACGACAACTAACTTATCTTTATGAGCGGGGAACTGTTCGAACATGCGCTGGCTGACCGAAAAATTATCGCGCATGTGAATTGGTACAATGTGACGTACCCGCTTAGTCGATAAATAATAATCGAAACTATAGTGTTCGGCCCCTGCCAGGCGCGGGTCATAGGGCACAAATGCGACATCGATATGCTCGGGAATACGGTCGACAATCGCCTTAAAATCGGCCGCTTCCTTCAGTTGTGTCGCCTCGTCATCGTTTTGCCAGTGCCACCAATTGAGGTCACCCGAATGCAATATTATAACGCCGTTTAACTCAATTAAAAACGATACGCCCAAGTCGGTTGAACCGAAGGTGCGCACTGTCATATCATCGACACAATAAAGCTCATCTGGCTGAACCATAACCGGTTTTGATAGGGCTGACGGCACGGCAATATCGTCAGATAATACATAACTAACTGTTTCTTTGGCAAAGTCGCAAATAGAAGCATCATAGTGATCAGCATGACCATGCGTGACAAAGAAGTAAACGCTTTTATCGTAGTCTATATTGCTGGCAACGTGATCGATGGCGTCAATAAACAGCTGCTTATCAGGCGTTTCAATTAAAACACCACTATGCGATAAATGTTGTATAATCATTGCGCACTCCTTTCGTACCGATAAACTTCACCATTTTTAGCATTAAAAATATACGCGCCACGATAACCTCTTTTTTTAAGCAAGTAAGCCATACAACGCATGGCGTGACCGTGCATAACCAAAGTGGCGTCTTCACCTCTTTGTTCTAACAAATCGAGCGCTTGCGTCAACCGAGCAAAGGTTTCATGGCGCGTCTCATATTGCGACTTATTATTAAAAAACCAGTGTACGCGGGCCATCAGTTCCCACCAGGTTAATGACTTTGGTCGGTTTGACTGACGATAGTTTTTCATGGTAACTTCGTGTATGCCAAATAATACTTCAGGTGTTTTGGCAAATGCCATTTGCGCTGTTTGAATGGCGCGTTTCATTGGCGAAGCATATAAACGCCCCTCAACTGGCGCGCTTGGCTTACCCTCGTAAACATCGCGCTGATTGTATTCAATGCTGTCTTTCATATAATCGACACTATCGTAATGTGACTGAAATGTCATTTTGACTTTATAGTGCCGCATTAAATATATTTTCAAATTTTAACTCCTCTAGTAACTATTCAGTCAAGTTGTCACTTCGAGTGAAGGCGAAGCTATAATCGAAAAATTTCGGGGTTAAAAGCAAGCTCCCTACTTTACTAGCGTTTCGGTCGAGATGACATGGTATTGGGCATTTTTACTGAATAGTTACCTCCCCTATATTAATAATTTGTCAAGTACTGCTTTTTACAATTACCTGACAAAGTTAAAAAAGTCTGTTTTTATCATTATAACACAGCCTTTACTATGATTACTAAAAAATAACAAAAAAATTGCAAATTAGGGCAAACCAGCAATTAAATTTGCCAATTGACAAAGCTATTATTAATTTATAATAAAATCCCAGATTATGCACTATACGAACGGGAAACGTTATGGTAAAATAGTTGAAGGAGGCATTATGGAAAAACTAAAAGACATCTTATACGATCTGAGCGATGTGATTATTTCGCTCGTCATTATAGCGGTAATATTTGGTGTAGTTTCTTGGAAATTAAACGATACACTGCCTTTAACATCGACGCTGTTTTCAGGTGATCAAAGTAATCAAAATGAAGCAAGTGCAGTAGCGTCTGAGACCACGGCAGAAGTAACAGTTAATATTACCATGCCCGATAGTGCCAATACACCGCAAGATCAAAACCAGACACAGTCAACTGAAAGCATTGAAACAACAGCTGCGCTGGCAACTGAGCCAGGTGTGGTAAAAAAGCAAATCACAATTCGTAGCGGTTCTTCCGGCAATGCCATCGCTAAACAATTAAAACAGGCCGGCATCATTGAAGATGCCAATGCATTTTTAAAAGTAGTCGCCGATTTGGGCGTTGGTGGCCGCTTACAAATTGGTACGTTTTCACTTAGTTCTGACATGTCTTATGAAGAAATAGCATTAATATTGTCGGGCCGCCGCTAATACGCTATAATTTTTCTCAAGATTGATTCTTGAATGCCGAATTCTGGCTTAGTGTTACCCAAAAATGCATGACATTGGCCTAATGTCGGAAAGTAATAAATGCGTTGACCAGCATTGCCAAACGCGCCGATAAATGGTGCGTTTTTTATTTTGCCATGCCATAAACCATAGCCATAACCATTATAACCCGGCACATGACGAATTGGCCCACTGTGTAAAGTTTTAAGTAATTCGTGATCAAGCACTTGCTTGTCGTCATAGCATCCCGTTGTAAGTAGCGGTATTAATTTTATAAAATCGTCGCCCCTTAAAGCCAAACCGTGTCCACCAAAAACGCGACCAGTCATATCTCTTTGCCAATTATACTGCGAAATCGCCAATGGTTCAAAAATCAAACTTTCAACTGTGCGTTCAAACGGCCTGCCCGTAACAGCTTCAACCCAGTGAGACAAAGCATGGCTAACAGCGCTATTATACGTAAAAATCGGCTCATTTACTACTTTTCTAGCAAATAAGAAGCCCATTGGATCAGCAGAATTGACAAATTGATTAAAACAATTGTCGGCTTGATAAAAAGTATCAATTTCTTGCCAGTCAATACCCGTTGTCATATTGGCAAACTGAGCAATCGTCAATTTTGGGGCGCGCTTATTGCTTGGCATATAGGGCCAATGCTTAAAAATTGGCGTATCTAAAGCGATTTTTTTTTGCTTAGCAACAATTAATACCACACAACAAGTAATGACCTTAGTGATTGAATAAATCGGTTGTAACGCCATTTTATCATAACCAGCAAAAGTCAACACATCAAATTTTCCCGCCTGATATTTGGCATATAGTCTAATTTGTTTACCTCTTTGGTTTTGTCTTTCAATGGCTTGTAAAACTTTAGACATAACTATTTCTTATCCTTTATCACAATTATTATCTATGTTATAATTATTATAACACAATTTGCATCGACATAGTCGACATTGTAATATATTAAGGAGAGTGCTATGATTATTCTAACATTGGGGCTACCTGGCGCTGGCAAAGGTGCCTTAGCAAGGAAGTTACGTGAAACATTTAGTTTTGATATTCTGGCAACTGGTGAATTAATCAGAAGAGAAATCTTTGCCGACAGCGAACTGGGTAAAAAAATTAAAGCACAATTTGAACGCGGCGACTTTGTTGACGATGAGATCGTCATCGACATGGTTCAAAAGCACATTGCAGATAAAAAAAATATTGTATTGGTCGGTTTCCCACGTAATCTTAAACAGGCAGAAGCACTTGACGAAATACTGCTAGATCACGGTAGAACAATTGATTCGGTCATCTATTTTGATTCTGATGCCGAAGAAGACGTCAGACGCTTAGCTGCCAGACGCGTTTGTCCAACTTGTCATGCGGTATTTAACACCATTATTTATCAGCCAAAAGTTGAGGGTGTTTGCGATCGCTGCGAGTCAAAGTTAGTCTGGCGTGAAGATGACCACCCTGAAAATATACTACATAAAATTGACATATATCGTCAGTTCACTAAACCATTAAGACACTACTACGAAGATTTAGGGTTGCTCACTGAAATTGACGCCCGCCAATCGACACTTAATGTCTTTTATGACGTCATCGCAACCTCACAAAAATTTACAACCGGTAATTTTTAAAGCACAACAAATACTAAAAACCATTTATTAATCTAACACAAAGATTAATAAATGGTTTTTTTATGCGTTCATTATAAAAAGCGAGATTTCTCCACTTCGGTCGAAATGACAATGCGCGCGTTGCCCCTACTCACTTTCTATTGCAAGCTGCACTTTTTTACTTTCATTGAGAATGGCACGATAAATCTGCACGATATTAGCGCTACATTTGTCGGTTGATAAGCGCGCAATATTCTGCAAAACCTGCCCTTCGCGCGTTGCATCTTCCACTTCGATATTTAGGCCACTTTTGTAGACGCCTATTTTTTCAGATAATTCAAAGCGCCGTTCTAATAAGCTGACCACTTCTTTATCGATTTTGTCAAATTCGTCTCTCATAAACTGCATCGGATCAGTCATCTGTTTACTCCCCCCTACCTATCACTCAGCGTGATAACTATAAATTGTCTTCTTCTTCCAATCGTCTAAAGCCAGCGCCTTCACCCCAAACCGAACTAACTGGTAGTACGCTGACAAATGCGCCTCTATCGCAATCGGCGATAAATTTTCTGATCAGCATTGACTCGCGCGGCGAGCAAATGGTCACAATTTTTACCTTTGATTCATTCGTGTAACCACCGACGATTGTATACTTCGAAATACCGCGCTTAACTTGATGAATAATATAATTTTCGATCTCTACTTGTTTATCGGCAATTATTTCCAGTTTCACCAGTTTATTACTAAAACCAAACATTATTATGTCGGTACTTTTTAAAAATACAATACGGGTGACAATCGCGTACAGCGCAATTCGTAAATCGTAAACCAACATCGAAACAAAGATAATTATCAAATCGATACTCGTGATAATCAAGTTTATCGATATAAAAGGGTACATCTTTTTATGAATGATCTTGCCAATTGAGTCGGTGCCACCTGATGAAAAACCGCTTTTTAGTATTAGCCCCGTACCAATTCCACCGAGTAATCCGTAATAAATAGATGCCAAAAATAGGTCGTTTTGTGTCAAGTTAAATCTAAAGCGACTAAACACCATCAAGACAATTGGAAATGTAATCGACAGAATGATAATTTTACGACTTTCGCGCCAGCCCATAAAAAAGTGCGTTGCCAAAAGTACGCCTATCGACAGTATTGTATAGACAATAGTATAGTCAATATGAAAAAGCGTTTCCACAATAAATGAAATACCGGTAATGCCGCCGGTAACCAGCTCGTTGGGTTTTAAGATATCGGCAATTGCAAATGCCAGAATAAACATGCCCAACACAACTTGAATAAAATTTTTAATTTTATCTTGCGTGATTTTAATCATGTCTTCCTCCACAAAGGCGATATGCGGGCAGTCACCTTTGAACAATGATTTTTAATACAACTCTAAACAGCATGGCGAATGCCATGCTGTTTATATCCACAAATGCTATATACCCAAATAATTTCGGTACTAACTAAATAAAATTGAAAAATACCTAAGTTATAGGATTATCAGCCTTATTTCTTCTTCTTTTTCTTAGCATTAACAGACTCTTTAAGCGCTTTACCAGCTTTGAAAACCGGAGCCTTAGATGCTGGAATGTTCAACATTTTTTCCGGATCTCTTGGGTTTCTTCCCTTTCTAGCTTTTCTGTGTCTGACGTCGAATGTGCCGAAGCCCACCAATTGAACTTTTTCTTCTTTACAAAGTGTTTCTTCAACGGTGTTCATAAATGCATTCAAAGCAGCTTCTGCATCTTTTTTAGTTAAGCCTGCTTGCTCGGCAATTTTTGAAACTAATTCAGCTTTATTCACAACATTACCTCCTTATTTACAATGTATGAAATTTAATAGCTATGTACATATTAGCCTATAAACACGGTATTTTTCAAGTGTTTTTTTGCTTTTTTTTGACAAAATCGCAATTTTTTATTTCGATTCGCGCCAAATATCGACTAAAGCGCTTAAATCAAGCTGTTTTATGGCTAAACCACGCGCTTCTAAGGCCTTTTCCATATTACTATATCGACCGATAAATTTGTCAATTGATTTATGTAGTGCATGCTCTGGTTCGATACCCAACTTTGTCGCAACTACACAACTGGCAAATAAAATATCACCCAGTTCTTCTTCAATATTAGCACTGTCGGCCGCCGCTAAGCCGGCCCTTAGTTCGGCGATTTCTTCTTCGACCTTGGCAATGGCCTGTTCATCGTTTTCCCAATCGAAGCCGGCTTTAATGGCCTTGCCAATTACCTTTTGGCTTCTAAACAAGGCAGGCAAACCCTTTGAGTACTTCTGCATGACATCGGCAACTGTTTGATGCTTATTTTCTTGGCGCTTTATCGCTTCCCAATTGACTCTTACTTGTTCGGCCGTCTCTGCCGATATATCGCCAAAGACATGTGGATGGCGTCTGATCAATTTTTGGCTGATGCCATCAGCGACATCTACCATGTTAAAATCGCCGTTTTCAAGCGCAATTTGAGCGTGAAATACCACTTGTAATAGCAAGTCGCCCAATTCTTCTTCAAGGCCGAAGATATCATCTTTTTCAAGTGCTTCAGCCACTTCATAGGCCTCTTCCAAAACACTTGGTTTAAGGCTTTGATGATCTTGTTCGCGATCCCACGGGCAACCGTTTTCAGAACGCAACATTTTGACGATGTCCATCAATTCGGCTAACTGATGGCGCATTTGCTGCCTTTGTGGCAGCACGACCACACTGGTTAAGTGGTCAAATGCCTGATAGCGATCGAGCTCGTAAAGCGGCATTTCAATAACTTTTTGCTGTTCGGCAATGCCGGCCGACTGCACCACTAAAATGGGGTGTTCATCGTCAAATATATTGTTTAACCATATTTTTAACTGCCCGGCAACAACTACATTGTAACACTGAATACAAACCAGCGCATCATCACTTAATTGTAAAAACGGGTCAAGCTCAAGCGCATTGACAATGCGTAACCCGTCGACGGGGTCAATACCCAATGCTGTAATGACGGCATCGATAAAGCTGGCGCCGTGAATATAGCTTACATTGGTGCACTGCGCCTTTAGCAATTCAACAGTCTTTTCAGCGACAAAGGGGTTGCCCGGCACGGCGTAAAAGACTGGTTTAGTTTTTAATTTAGCGACAATATCATCGGCGATTGCCTGATAAACAGCTTCAAAACTGTCTGCACTGTCATAAAAGGCATCGTAGCTTTCAAAGTTAACCCCTTTGGTAGCGAGCGCCTCAACAATCGGATGACGCGCCGTGCGCAAATAGACGACATCAGCCGCTTGCAACGTTTCAAGTGCCTGCATTGTCAAATATGACATATCGCCTGGGCCTAGGCCGATAACGGTTAATTGGTTCATCTGATCACCTTATCACTTTCGACAAAAATTTCTTGCCAGGTAAATAAGCTAAATCCTCAACATCAAGTGCTTTAGAAATAATGATTAAAACTGCATAAACCGCAACGCCCATCAATACACTGGCGAGCGTCGCTAACTTCGTGTTGATAATCGAGATGCCCTTATAGCTGAGCCAAACAGCAACGCCCATCAATATTGCCGATAGCAACGGTTTAAAGGTAATATTTAATATATTATAATTTGGCTTGCGATACTTAAACAGTGCACGCAAGTTAAGTATTGCCGCTATTGTAAATGCCAATAAGGTCGAAATAGCAGCACCTTTGACATTAATCGCTGGTATGCCAACTAAAACATAACAGACGCCAATTTTAAATAGCGCACCGATCATTAAATTAAAGGCTGGTAATTGCTGTTTTTCCATGCCCTGTAAAATGCCTGTCGTCGCCTGAAAGAGCGATAGCGGTATCAAGGCCAGTGCGGCAATTGCCAAAATGCTCGGTGTATACATGATGACATTGGCCTTAGCGGGATAAAGTAGCATAATAATTGGCTTAGCTAAAACCGACAAGCCAATTGCCGAAGGCGCACCGACCAAAAAGGCAACTTTAATGCCCGTTTTAATGGTATCGCCAACTGACTTGTTGTCTTTGGCGGCGATTGCAAAGGCTATCGCAGGCAATAAGCTGGCCTGAATCGCTGTAAATAAAACCTGCGGAAAATTGATCATTGATGCCGTAAAATAAGCATGATAACTATAGAATTCTTTCGCGATTGTCGAACTATAGCCAATGTCTTTTAAACGATTGATCACAATTAACGTATCGATCATATTGACCATCGGCATGACAAGTGCACCGATAATAATCGGTATTGCAATAATGACAACGCGCTTAATTTCAGCCTTGTGTTCGCTAAGTTTAACTTTAATTTTTTCGGTAATGCCATTTTCTTTTTCATAGCGCTTACGAAAATAGAGTAGTGTTAATAAGCCGAGTGCTGTTCCCAGTGTAGCGGCAAATGTTGCCCCCGCGGCAGCGTATTCATCACCGAATGGCAGTAGTGCAATCGCCAAGAAAAAGCCAACGCCAACGCGACCGATTTGATCAGCAATTTGCGACATGCCAAACGGAAACAAATTAGAATGGCCTTGAAAGAACCCGCGATAAGCCGACATATAAGCGACCACGACAAGCGCCAACGAAATGGCCTGCATCGACAGCATTGCCTTGGGGTTGCCACCAATTGACGTAATAAAGGGCGCTGCCACAAATAAAATCGTCGTCGACGCCAAACCGATAATCAATAAAAAACGCTTCATGACGGCAAATAATTGTTCGGCGCCCAGTAAATTGTCTTCCGCCAAATATTCTGAAGTTACCTTCGCAATTGCTGCCGGAAAGCCAACCGTTGTAATCGCCAACATGGCATTAAAATAAGGATAAACAAAAGAATAATAGCTAGTGCCGACATCTGTTAGCACATTGCCAAGAAATATTTTATAGACCGCGCCAATTATTTTGACGACGATCAGTGTCGCGCTGTAAATTAATGCGACATTGACAAATGAACTGTTTTTCTTCATATTATAACGCACTCTCGTTAGTTTGTTGTAGTCTCTGTTTTAGCCGGCTGTTCTTCGTCTGACGGTTCGACCACTTTGTCGTCATATTGCTCAATTTTATGTTCACTGCGCAGCTTTTCCAACTGGCTTTCAAAGGCTTCAACAAAATCGTTTTCTGCCAGTTTGCTTCTTATTTCAGCCAATTCAGCAGCGCCATCTTCAGTGGCTTTTAAGTCACCGATTGTAATCACTTGATTAACTTTGATAACGTGAAAGCCAAACTGTGTTTCAACCGGTTCTGACAGCGCCCCAGCTTTAAGCGAAAAGGCGGCGTCTTCAAATGGCTTTACCATAACGCCCCTGCCAAAGAAGCCTAAATCGCCACCTCTATCGGCATTGCTTGGGTCTTGCGACAGCTCTTTGGCCAATACTACAAAGTCTTCGCCGGCATTTAAGCGTTCAATTACTTGATTGGCCTCCTCTAATGTCTTTACTAAAATATGCTGGGCTGATACCTTGACAACTTCGCTTTGCTTGTCGGGCGATTCTAAGTCAATTTTGCTCTCTACTTCTGCCTTAACTTGGTCGTGAAAGGCAATTAAATACATTTGCATTTTAATGCGTTCTTTAATAAAGTCGTCTGAAATATTCGCTTTAGTAAAGACATCAGTTTGCGCCGCATCGCCGACAATGTAATTTTTGAACTCGGTTAATTTGTTATTGATTTCTTCTTCGCTTACTGTAAAGCCCTGTTTTGTCATGTAATCGCGCAACACTATCTCATCAACCAAGCTCTTTAACAATTCGCGCTTCAAAATACTTTTTAGTTTTTTGCCATTGACATCGCGTTCCAAAACGCCTTCGCCATATTGCTTTGTATAGCTCATTTCAAGCATAACAAAGGCCTTGTTAAATGTCGCTAAGTCTACCGTTTCATCGTCGACTTGGGCAACAACGGGATTTTGCTCCTCGTTAGCACTTGTTTGATTGGTCGCCTCATTCGAGTTGCTACCAGTAGAACAACCTGCTGCGCCGAATGCCAGTACCAGTATCAATACCATTGCTATTGTTTTTTTCATTTTTACCTCTCTTCTTCAATTTGCTGATTTGCCCGATCAATTATCTCGATGATCTCAGTGGCAACTGCTAGCAAGTTCGTTGACGTTTGCCTTTTTTTATTAATTTTATATTGAAATAATGGCGGATTTACCCCTTTAAAAATCAGTTCTTTCCCATTATACTCTGATAATACAACAGAAATCAACAGTGGATTAATCTGCGCCGTTTGATTGTAAACGAAATTTAATGCGCCATTGGCAACAGAAATGCTGTCAAAGCGAAATTTACCGGCCATTGCCCGCAAATAACCGACGTCGATTAGGTTCAATACAGGGCGCGGTATATCGCCATATAAATCGATTAAATCGTCTTGAATTGCGATCTTGTCGTCAATTTGGCGAATTGCTGAAATGCGTTTGTAAACATCGATTTTAAACTTCGCGTTACTGATGTAATACTCTGGTATATAAGCTTCGCAGGGGATTTCAATTGAACTGTCGATCGGCACTTCAACTTCGCCACCCTTGGCTGTTACAATTGCCTCTTCTAATAGCTTGGTATACATTTCATAGCCAACTGACGCCATATGCCCATGTTGCTCTGCGCCCAATAAACTGCCGGCACCGCGCAGTTCTAAATCGCGCATTGCAATTTTAAAACCCGCCCCTAAATCGGTAAACTCGCGAATTGCCTTTAGCCTTTTTTCGGCAATTTCAGTTAGTACTTTATCGCGCTGATAGGTCAAATAAGCGTAGGCCAAGCGATTACTACGGCCGACCCGTCCGCGCAACTGATAGAGCTGCGACAAACCAAAACGGTCAGCATTGTTGACGATCATCGTGTTAACATTGCTGATATCAAGGCCATTTTCGACGATTGTAGTACTGACCAAAACGTCGTATTCGCCGTTGATAAAGGCA
>PDWI01004394.1_pt1 | contig 18959 bp, 14 predicted proteins | sample 1430891 | NCBI WGS metagenome assembly PDWI01 (sample SAMN01162508, study PRJNA174530) | Oral metagenome, whole genome shotgun sequencing project. | biome: Marine environment; feature: Marine mammal; material: Swab sample of the gingival sulcus; isolation source: swab sample of gingival sulcus...
AAAAAGTCGTAAAAATATTAGGAGATTCCTTAGCTCAGCTGGTAGAGCACAACACTTTTAATGTTGGGGTCCTGGGTTCGAACCCCAGAGGGATCACTAAGAAGCACCATGAAACATCTGTTTTATGGTGCTTTTTTTATGCAATATTACACACATCTTAATAAAGAAATAACACAAATACCACTATCACAACACACATTCTTTTTTCAGAAAATGCTAATCGGTTTTGTCTAAAGACACTACTGCTTGGAGACAAATTCAATCAGTGTTTTCACTCCTATTAATTAAAGTTATTTTCACGAAGAAACCTTTCTCAATATCAGACTAAACAAGAGAAACACCCATATAACTTGGTAAATAATTTTCGCTAAGAACAACCTAATTTAGGATTAAAATTAGATATTTGCATCTTTATAATTGCAAGTTAAAATTACTAGTAAATGAAATTAGTCGACGCAAAAGATTTACTTAAAGCCAATGAAAGTATCAAATGGTTGGGCGGTGAAAGTTTCGCCAAATTCCTAATGTATATCTTACGTTTAAATAAATTGAACCATTTATATTCTGCCAATTACGAGAAACAAGGCACCGATTTTATAAAAGCTTTAATCAACGATTTAGAAATTAAAATCGAAATTGATGAAGAAGAATTAAAACGGATTCCTAAAGATGGAGCCTTTATCACAATTTCAAATCATCCTTTTGGTGGAATAGATGGCATTATACTTATTCATGTATTATGTGCCATTCGCCCCGAATTTAAAGCAATGGCAAATTTCTTATTAAAAAAGATAGAACCAATAAAAGACTACTTTTTAGGCGTTAATCCTTTTGAAAATCATAAAGGAGCAGCCTCTAGCACAGGAGGATTAAAGGAAGCATTTCGCCACCTAAGCGACAATCATCCTCTGGGCATTTTTCCTGCAGGAGAGGTTTCTACATATCAATCAACAACCAATAGAGTTACGGACAAAGCTTGGAATCCTTCGATTCTTAAATTTATAAAAAAAGCAAATGTCCCTGTTATTCCAATCTATTTTAAAGGAAGCAATAGTTTAATTTTTCATCTGTTAGGATTGATACATCCTACTTTACGAACAGTAAAACTCCCTTCTGAACTACTGAATAAAAAAAATAAAACAATACAGTTACGTATAGGAAACCCGATTTCAGTAAAAGAACAGAATGAGTTTAGCGATATATTACAATACGGTCGATATTTACGCACCAAAACTTATTTATTAGGAACACCCCTAGAAGTAAAAAAGTTTTACAAACAACATCAACAACTCAATAAGGCAACAATGGAAGATATTATTCCTGCTGTGCCTTCAGAAAAGATAGAGCAAGAAATCCTCAATTTATCAGAAGAATTTCTACTTTTTAAAAGCAAAAACTATGTTGTTTATTGTGCTCCCACAAAGAAAATTCCAAATATCTTTAATGAGTTAGGTCGATTACGAGAACTTACTTTCCGAAAGGTTGGAGAAGGCACAGGCAATAGTTCTGACTTTGACGAATACGATTTATATTATCACCAAATGTTTATTTGGGATGAAAACGCAAAAAAAATAGTAGGAGCATACAGAGTAGGTAAAGGCAATGAAATTATTGAAGAATATGGCATTAATGGTTTTTATCTACAGAGCTTATTCAAAATACATAAAGATTTTACACCAATATTAAACCAATCATTAGAATTAGGACGATCTTTTATTGTAGAAGAATATCAGCGTAAACCATTACCTTTATTCTTATTATGGAAAGGTATTCTATACTTTTTATTAAAAAATCCCGATTCTCGTTATTTAATAGGTCCTGTTAGTATTAGTAACAAATATTCCGATTTATCTAAAGAATTAATTATCCGTTTCGTAATGGATAATCATTTCAATTATGATATGGCACAATATATTAAGTCAAGGAAGCAATTTAAACTAAAAGGTAAAGGTGTTGATACAGAGATATTATTAGAAAACACTAAAGATGATATCAATAAACTAGACAAACTAATTGGTGATTTTGAAATAACAAACGATAAACTTCCTGTTTTACTAAAAAAGTACATTTCGTTAAATGCAAAGATTATTGGTTTCAATGTAGATCCTAATTTTAACGACTGCCTTGATGGCTTAATTGTTCTTGATTTATTTGATGTTCCTATAAAAGTAATTGAGTCTCTATCAAAAGAGATAGAAGATGATACAATCTTGGAAAGATTCACGCCAGAAGAGCATAATAAAATGTAATTTTTATTTCGCTTTTTAGAATATATTTTACGACATTTGCCGTTCATTTGATTTTACAAAAAATTTATCAATTTGGTACTTCAATATATCATAAAGGGAGTTATAATAGGCCTAGCAGTATCTATTCCTCTAGGTCCTATTGGTGTGCTTATTATTCAAAAAACCATTCAAAAAGGACGTTTATACGGCTTTATATCAGGAATGGGAGCTGCTGTTGCTGACACACTTTATGCTACCATTGCTGCATTAGGACTTAGTGTGGTTATTAATTTTATAAAAGCCCAAGAATTTTATTTGCAGATAATAGGAAGTCTCTTCCTTGTTTTTCTTGGTGCTCGCATCTATTTCAATAATCCGATAAAGCAAATTCGAGCACAATATAAAGGAGGAAAACGTGGAATGCTAGGAGATTTCTTATCAACTTTCTTCCTTACAGCATCAAATCCTATTACTGTTTTTGTTTTTGTGGGAATATTTGCTGGAGCCTTGGTATTTAAAGCAGAGCCGTCTTTGCAAGATCATTTGATTTTAATCGCAAGTGTTATGCTTGGCTGTATATTATGGTGGTTTTCGCTATCAACAGTCATCAATCTTTTCCGCAAAAAGTTCAGATTAAAGCAACTTTTCTGGATTAATAAAATATCAGGAATTATCATCGCTATTCTTGGGTTGTTAGCTCTTTTGGCTTCATTTGAGCCTTTTAAATCACTACTACCCTAGCCTTTTTTCTCTTTCACAAAAAAGCACTTTATTATAATATCTACCTGCATTAAACAGACAGTTCATTAATTCTTTTTTCGTAATCTCTATAAATTTCAAGCAGCTGCTTGGGAGTATGATAAACCTCAAAACCAACACCTAAATCGGTCAATAATTGTTGAGCAACAATGGTAATATCTTCTTCTTCGATAAAAATTTCGTGAGCATAATTCAAAAACTTCAACACCTTAAAGGCATTAAACGCATCGAAAAACTTCCTGCGAAACATAGCTATAGTAGCACAGTTTTTATTGATTTTATCAATGCTATCGAAAAAATTATCTTCCTTTAAAAAGCTACGGACGGTTCCAGGTAAACTCACCAGTAATTTATTCAGATACGTATCGTAATCTACCTGATAAAAAGCATCAACACGATCAAAAAAAGCTTTGAGATCAAGAAAAGCACCATAGTTATAAGTCGCATATTCCGTAATATCTTCAGCAATAAAAGTACCTATTGCTTTACCTGTTCCAAAAGGCACCCTATCTGATATTCTAGGCGAAGGAATTACTCTAGTAGTTGTAATTTCGTGGAAATTTCCCAGTGGAATTATCTTTTGTAAGAAGTAAAAGTCTTCACCTGCTTGACGACGATTCATCCCCCCTTGCTTGATATAAGCATTTGCAGTAACAGCAAAACTCGAACCGACTGTATGAAAAGCATAAGGATGTCCTGCGTATCGCATTGCCAATCGATAATAACGCAAATAAAGTTCATACTGTGCTATAGAGTCATAAATTTGTTGACTATACTGCTCTCCCTCTAAAGGATGCTCATAAAATATATTAGCCCCATTGGCTTTCGGATACTGTTGAAAAGTACGCTCTATTTCGACCATATAATTGGTATCACAAGTAGAGTCAGCATCAAAACCAGTAATAATACCCTTTGAATTGTTGATATCGTTGAAACGTGCTACTGCCTCATCCATCGCAATTTTTCTGGCAAAACCAACACCCGCAAATTTCTTAGGCAAATTATCTTGATGAATCACATAAAATTTCAATTGTTTATCAATATGATGCTCAATCCATTTATTAACTTCAACTATTGTTTTTTGATTTTGCTCTAATATTGTTGTACTAGCTGTTTCGCCTGAATTAACCATCACAATTACCTCTACATCGCATTGCGGACGCTCACAATTCCACAAAGCATCTAGGCTCGGAATAATATCAGGTTCGTTAAAACAAGGAATGGTAATAATTAGGTTCAATTTTTCTGATACCGAATCAGCAATATACCGAGGATACATCTGCTGCTTGGATAAATAGTGATTTGCAAATGACATAGCGTGCAATTTTGAAGTTTCAAGTTTGATAAAAGGCGAGCGATTAGTTTCCAACCAAAAGCTATTTAGGGATAATGAAAAAAGGCAGATTTAGGTTATATCTGCCTTTTATGTCTATTATTATGAAAGATTATTTGCTGGGTTTGTATCTGCTATTTAATCCTTTTATAATGTCTTCGGTAATGTCTAACCCTTGTTGAGCAAACAACACATTGCCTCCTTTTGTTGTACTCAGAATTAAACTGTAATTGTGTTTTGCATTATACAGCTTTAAATAATTGATTACACTATCGTACAAGCGTTTGCTATTGGCATTTTGTTCTGCCATTAACTCTGCACTTAGCTTCTGATCTAATTGCTGTAAGTTTTGTTTCTTCTCCAACAATTTACGTTGAGCAGCCTCAGCTCTAGCACGAGTTAAAAAGCCTTTATTTTGCAATTTTCGTTGAAATTCTACTGCCTCTTTTTCTAATTGTTTTGCTTTAAAATTAAAATCAGTACGAGAATCTTCTTGCTTTTTCAAAAACTTCTCGTTTAAATCATTGGCAAAGTTATAATTGCTTAACAACGAATCTATATTGATATAAACAACAGCTCCTTTATTTGCCACTGCTGCTTTAGGTGCAACAGTTGTGTTACTACTTCCTGAAAACTGAATAAAATAAAGTATTGCCACTGCAATAATTAATACGGCGTTAAGCACAATTGATAAATTTTTCATGAATCTATTTTTATTAATGTTATAATTTGATTTTTAAAGGACAGCAAATATAGTTTTTATCGCAATATAAAGAAAAACTAGACCTGAAATTTTCAGGCTTACTATTTCCTAGTTTATACCTTCCAATAAAATTTTGTTCTCTTCGATTTCTTTCACTACGGATACTCTGCCAATCTTGTAATATCAAAAAAGAATCAATAGCAACAGCACAACAATTAACAAGAGTGCTATTCACCAGTTTGTTGTTTATGCTAATTACCATAGAAAAAAGAAATAGCAAGTTAGTTTAATAAAACCAAAGAATGCAACGCCCTATGCTTTTAAAACAATATGCTTTATCGAACGGCAAATACTGTTTATCAACTACTGATAAACATCATTTTTTTTCATACTGTATGTAAATATATTGTAAACGATAAATAAATACCATTTGAATTGATAAGATATCTTATCGATAAAGATGGAAATAAGAAGTAAAACAATAAAAACAACAAGCCTATGTTTAATAAATTAATTACAGGAATATTACCACACATGCCCCAAAAGCTAGTATGGATATTTTCGAAGCGTTATATTGCAGGTAAAACAATAAAAGAAGCCATTAATGAATCGAAAAAGCTAAACGCAGAAGGAGTTAAAGTTACTGTAGATTTGCTAGGTGAGTTTATCAAAGATTTAGATGAAGCTACTGAAAACAAAAAAGCCTATCTACAAATCATTGAAACCTTTGAGAAAAATAAAATTGATGGAAACTATTCTATAAAACCAACCTTTTTCGGCCTATTGTTAGACAAAGAGGTCTGTTTTCAGAATATACGTGAAGTGGTTGCAAAGGCAGCAGAATACAATAACTTTATTCGTATTGATATGGAAGACTCGCCTTGCACCGATATGGAAATTGATATATTTCGTCGTTTAAAAGCTGAATTTCCTAAAAATGTGGGGTTAGTTATTCAGGCATATCTAAAGCGTACATTCAACGATATTCAAGACATGTTAGATTTACGCTCAGAAGAAGCGATGCTTAATTATCGTTTGTGTAAAGGGATATATGTTGAACCCGCCGAAATAGCTTATAAGAAATACGAAGAGATAAATGCCAACTATTTGAAATGTTTAGAATCGATGTTTGAACATGGAGGTATCTACCCAGGAATTGCGACACATGACAAAAATCTGGTAGAAGCAGCCTATAAGCTAATTGAAGACTATAAAGTTCCTAAAGACAAATACGAATTTCAAATGCTATACGGCGTAACTCCTGAACTTCGTCAATCTATTGTTAGCAAAGGACACAATATGAGAGTTTATATTCCTTTTGGTAAAGATTGGTTTGGATACTCTACTCGCCGATTGAAAGAAAATCCAAAGATGGCATCACTTATTATTAAAGCGTTGTTTAAACGAGGATAATACTGAAAAAATAGAAGACCAACTCAAAACGGTTGGCCTTCAATCCTAAAATCAACTGGATAACTAAATGTAAAACCTCATGAGTTAAAAAACTCATGGGGTTTTCTATTGAACAGCCTATTGCTTACTTCTATTTTATGACAATATTTGTTCTCTCTTTTTCTATTGTAAACGACCATAAACCAATTATCCTACAACGTTGTCCTCGCCAGACAGGCTTTGTACTTTTGTCTTGACACAAAAGGACGAAAAAGTCCGAAACAGAAATTACTTATCCCATTTCGTTGCTCTTGATTCGGGTTGATAACTCGAAATATATGCCATGGCCTGCTCATAAGTATCAACAAAAGTATAAACCGTTTGAGCCGCAGAGTTGGCAAAGTTTTCATCGAAAGAATGCTGAAATAAAGCCTCTAAATGATTATAAAAACCATTGGTATTAATAAAAACAACGGGCTTATTGTGGTATCCCAGCTGCTTTAAAGTAATCACCTCCAATATTTCTTCTAGAGTACCAAATCCACCGGGAAGAGCAATAAACGCATCGGCATATTCACGCAGCTTCGTTTTGCGTTCAGCCATATCTTTTGTAACAATTAGCTCATCAATAAAATTAGCAGACAACCCATGATTTGCTATCAACTCAGGAATAATACCGATCACCTTTGCCTGTGCCGCTTTAGCAGCCAAAGCCACTTCATTCATCAATCCCACATTTGCTCCGCCATACACCAAATTATTTCCCGATGTTCCAATGGCATTTCCCAAGGCTTTAGCTTCATCAAAAAAGATGGGCTTTACCTGATTACTCGAAGAACAAAATACACATATATTCATTTTATCTTGCTTAAAAAAAATGCCGATAGAAACTACCGGCACTCTTTATTCTTTTTTACGACTATTTAAAAAAATCTAAAACCTAATGTTACATTAAACATCTTATTTTTCTTTAAAAACTCTTCTGAAATATCAGATAAACCAAATTGGTAATCAACATCTAATGAAAGTTTCCAAACATCAACACCAGCTCCAACTTTTCCGCTCCAAACAGCTCCTTTAAAGCTAGGTTCAGCAACCTTTTTTCCAACAAGACCTAAAAATGTCGCTTCATTATCTAAGTTAAATGATGCCACAGGACCTACAAATGCACGCAATTTAAACATTGGTAGTTTTACAATTTTGTATCCTAATAAAATAGGCACGGCCAAACTTTTTGTTTTTACAGGAGCTGATACTTCTTGACCTAACGCACTATAAGAAACAGAACTCTCGCTGCTAACATAGTTTAACTCTGGTTGGATATACCATTTTTTTATATTGATACGAGCAAAAGCACCGAACATCATACCATTCTCTGCACTTTCTTTTACATTCTGAATTGAAGGTAATTTAGCATCAACTTTTGTACTAACTAATCCCACGTGTAAACCAAAATTCACTGGAGATATCTGTGCAAACATTGCTGTTGTAAACATACAAGCAACTACTACTAATAATAATTTTTTCATCGTTTTAATGTTTTTTATGTTTATATATCTGCACAAAAATAATATTTTTTTTGAAATAGGAACGGCCGCTGTCTTCACCCTATCCAGCCAGCTAAAAGTTATACAAACAAATACTACAATGAGATAATCAGCAAGAACAATCTTATCATAATTGATGTTAGTCAAATTTACTCTTTAAACAGCCTTAAAAAGCAACTGGTTTTAAAAAGAACAGGAATATTTGGTCTATTTACCTTTGATTTTTTTGAATGATTTTTCAACAACTGATGATTACAGAGTGTTAACTATCATAAAAATAAACTTACTCAAAGTAGCAAATTATAGACTATAACTCAAAAATCAACGCACAACACTGGTTAATGATATACACCTATTCTAATCGCCTAAGCAGATGATGCTTTTACTATAAAAATACAACCATATATTTAGAACGCTATCAAAATACTTGGGGGTTTTAGGTTTTATTATCAATTTTGCCGACGAAAAAAAACATAATAAAACTACTTAATATAATGTATCGTTTCCTTCTTATAATCGCATTTTTGCTTCTACCATTATTTGCATTCTCACAGGATAAAAAAGTTGTTGCTGTACAAGATACAGTAATTGTTCGTGATACCAACCTGATTTTAGCCCAGCCTTTTCCTGCTTCGGTTTTCAAAATTGCAATAAAAAAAGAAGACGCTTTGCGTTCTTTAGGAGATTATAAGTTGCAAGCAATGCCCGTCTATCAAGCTAAAGACCCTTTAAAGCACATTTCTAAAACAGGCTTTAAATTTTTATTGCGAGAGCTGGCAATAGACTACCCAAAATCGAACACAACAACCGATTCGGTTACCAATGCTGTGAATATTCTATTCGATTATGTAAAGAATGATAGCATTAGGCGTATGGTTCGATATTTAAAAGATTATATTCAGAAAAAGAAAACCGACGAAGCTCTAAGAGCTGTGAAAAAGCAAATTGAACATGAAAAAGTCATGAGTTATCAACCTGAATTGCATATCAACAATGAGGTAAATAAAGATAATGATGACAACGAGTTCAATTGGAAATCGAAGGCATTAACTCAACTTCATGATTATATTGAAACCGATTCGATTCATCAATGGATACGTAAAATTAGCCGTGATTCCGTATTGGTCGGAGTGCGTAATTATATGGACGATTCTGTTCGATTTTGGATCAACAATGGCAAACAAAGTGTAAAAAGATTCTGGTTAAAGAAAAATCGTAGAGATTCTATAGGTATTTGGATTCAAAACACAAACGACCGATCCATGCGTATATTGGTCGATGATGATGTGTATCAACAGTCCGTACAAGAGTCGAAACAGAGCGTTATTCAAAACAAATTAAGAAATGTTATTTCCTCAGACTATTATAAGTTGGGAAAATTGAGAAAATACAAACGCTATCGTCAAATATGGAAAGTCGGAGCAAACACAGGTATATACTTTAATCAAGGACATGTAAGCAAAAACTGGTCGAGAGGTGGCGAAAGCTCTATTGCTATTACCACTACATTAGATGCCTATGCCAATTACAAAAAAGATCGACACAACTTAGAAAACAAACTAGAAGTGAAGTATGGTTTATTAAAATCGGGCAACAATAACTTCCGTAAGAATGAAGACCGATTAGAACTGAATGTAAAATATGGATACAAAGCAGTGAAAAAATGGTACTACTCTGCTCAGTTTAACTTAAAAACACAAATTGCTCACGGATATAGCTATCCAAAGGATAAACCCCGACAATTACATTCTAAATTCTTTTCGCCCGCTAATATTATTATGTCGCTGGGTATGGACTACAAGCCAAATTCTAAGTTATCGGTGCTAATTTCAGCACTATCGGCTAAATATATTATTGTTGCCGATACTGCTCATATCAATCAAACGGCTTATGGTATTGATAAGGATAAAAAAGTGAAAAAAGAGTTGGGAGCTTATATCAATGTTCATTCTAAGATTAAATTTGGGGAAGATTTTGTTTTACAAAACAAATTAACGCTTTATGCCAACTATGTGGAAAAGCCCAAAAACATTGATGTTGATTGGGAGATGATTTTAGAGATGCCTATCAACCAATATTTATCAACAAAGATATCTACGCATCTGATATCCGACGACAATACCAGTTCAACATTACAGTTTAAAGAAAACTTTGCTCTTGGCTTCAACTATCGCTTCTAAACAAAAGGAAATGGTTGGCGATTGATTGTTTTTTTGATAAAACAATATCGCAGTCATTCTTATTCACATGATTAATTCCCTTTGTTTATGGCACAATTAATAAGATAAAATCAACACTTTATTCGTTATTCTGTGAATTGTCATTAATAAATCGCCCAATATGCTATTGGATATACTTTTTTTATCTTTTTGTTTTCACTGAAAATAGAAAAATTCGTTCCGTATGCAGGAAATGATAAACGCAACATTTTTTTGTATGAACAGATAATTAATTTTTGTGTACCGAGTATTTTGAGATTTGCACGGACAATAAAATCGAACGAACAGAGTCTATTTTTTGAAAAACGAGCAATCAATTTAATTGTACCGAGCACTTTTCAATTTGTACGGGCAATAAAATTTAACGAACAGAGTGTGTTTTTCAATGTACGAGTAATAAATTTAACTGTACGGAGCATTTTTACCTTTGTACGGGCAATAAAATCGTTTGAACGGAGGCAATTTTTTTTGTACGGGCAATAAATTTGGTTGTACGGTGCATTATTTTGGTTGTACGGAGCATTATTTTGGTTGAACGGAGGCTATTTTTGTTGTACGGTGCATTATTTTAGTTGTACGGTGCATTATTTTGGTTGTACGGGCAATAATTTTTATTGTACGGTGGGCATATTTAAGTGAACGGAGGACACTTTTAACATTCCCTTCCTATAATCTACAAAACAATCCCTCAAAATCACAATACAACCCATCAAACAAACATAAACAGACCATTTTTCAGAAATATTTATATAAAAACAACATTTTTTGTTATTAATAAAACAATATTCCTTACACAAAAAATCTTCAACGAAATATTATTTTTACATTCATCACACAAAATCAATAAAACCAAACGACAAAAAAATAGAACAATACACCAAACAAATCAAAACAGCCTTGTTGTCCTCCAAACAATAAAAAAAGGAATAGCAGCTATTCCTTATTACACTTTGACGATTATTCTTAAAAACAACGAATTACCCACACCAATCCTTACAGGTCAATGCAATTTAATTTCGTCTATCAGCTCCCCACATTAATTTATTGCGAAGCGTGCCGTAAAAGCTATGACTCTTTAGTTTCAATACATTAATTTGATAATCGGCTCTACTGATTTTTATTTCGGTGGTTGCATCAAATGTGGCAGAGCGAGAATCTAGCGAAGCCAAATAATTATCGCTTCGTCCTTCTACCCGAAGCGTTATCTCTAAGTTGTTTGGAACAACTACCGGACGCACGGTTAAATTGTGAGGAGATATCGGAGAGATAACAAAATTCTGTGTGTTTGGAATAAGTATAGGACCTCCTACACTCAATGAATAAGCCGTCGAGCCGGTGGGTGTAGAAATAATTAAACCATCTGCCCAATAAGAATTTAGATACTCATTATTCAAGTAAGTATGAATGGTTATCATCGCAGACGAATCTTTTTTATGTACAGTAAACTCATTCATTGCACAATTAAAATCAGGAAAAATATTTTCGCCAACCGATTCTACTTTTAGCAAATTACGCTTTTCTATGGTAAAATTTCCATCAAGAATATCGTTCAAAGCCTGTGGTATTTCGCACTGCGAGATATCTGCCATAAAACCCAATCTACCACAATTAATCCCCACCAAAGGAATGCCCAAATCACGAACAATTGCTACGGCTCCAAGAAAAGTTCCATCGCCCCCAATGGTAAACAAATAATCCGCATCGGTAGGAAAATCGGTGTATTCCGAAAAATATCCTTTGACCAATGGTTTATAGTTGATTTCTCGAATTAGAAAATCATAAAAAGGTTGATAGATAACGATGTCGATGCCTTTTTCCGTGAATAAATCACACATCATTTTAAAACTATCGGTAAAATTTTGGGAGAACGACTGTCCGTATATTGCAATTTTCATCTCTTTTAAATGTCTTATGTTTCATTATTTTTGCGATGCCATTTGAAAAGTCCTCAATTGTGTGTGCTTTTTATTTTCTGATAAAAACATCATTGTGGCTTTTAGGTGTTATTTACTTATTTTAAAGTAATTTTGTGCATTGTTACCTAGTCGGCAAATATAGAACTATTTATTTTGTAGCAAGGAGTTTTAACACGAAAACCCTTACTCGTTACAAAGAGATAAAGCAAACGTATCACTATAAATAGCTAGGAAACTGGGTTGCTTGGCTATTGGTTATTGACCATTGACAGCCAAACAGCAAAAAGAAAATATCCAACGGTGATTGATTTTTAAAACAATTTAAAACATCAATATTCACCAGATATGGAGTGAAAATAAACTTAAAATATAAATTAGATATTATGACAAAACTGAGTGTTAACATCAATAAAATAGCCACTTTACGTAATGCTCGTGGTGGAAACGAGCCTAATGTTTGTCAAGCAGCTATTAATTGTCAGCGTTTTGGTGCAGAAGGGATAACAGTACATCCTCGTCCCGACGAAAGACATATTCGATATCAAGATGTAAGAGATTTAAGACCATTAGTTACCACTGAATTTAATATTGAAGGATATCCTTCAGAAAGTTTTATTGAACTAGTTTTAGAAGTCAAACCAGAGCAAGTTACACTTGTGCCTGATCCACCAGAGGCAATCACGTCAAATGCAGGTTGGGACACTGTAAAACATTGCGAATTTTTAAAACCAATTATTGCCCGATTTAAAGAAGCAGGTATCAGAACATCTATTTTTGTAGATACCAATATCGCAAATATCGACGGTGCTCTAGCTACAGGAACCGATAGAATAGAATTATATACCGAGCCTTATGCAAAAGATTTTTCTACTCAAAAAGAGAATGCAATAGCTCCTTTTAAAAAGGCCGCTGAACGAGCAAAAGAGTTAGGTTTAGGAATCAATGCAGGACACGATTTAAACTTAGAAAACCTGCAATATTTCCACATCAATATTCCTTTTTTAGATGAAGTATCTATAGGTCATGCACTAATATCCGATGCTTTATATTATGGACTTGAAAATACGATTCAATTATATCGTAGAGCTTTAGAGTAATACGAATAGAATAAACAATATTAATTTAACATTTAAAATCCGCATGGGTTTTCGTTGCGAGAAGTTCAATTGCTGTTAGGAAACAACTTGAAAACGAATATCATCTTTTATAACTGACAGTTGTACTTTCCGTAACGAAAACCCATGTTGTTTTTAAATATTTATGATCATTAGAAAAAAATAAGATGCAACTAAATTTTAAAAAGATAGGTACAGGCGAACCATTAGTAATTGTTCACGGATTATATGGAGCTTCTGATAATTGGGTAACTGCGAGTAAAATGTTAGCTGAACATTTTACCGTTTATATCATCGACCAACGCAATCATGGACGCTCTCCACACACAAAAACGCACACCTATGATGATATGGTTGCCGATTTATTACAATTTTTAGATGATCATCAAATTGATAAAGCAAATCTTCTAGGACACTCAATGGGAGGAAAAACAGTGATGTTATTTGCCAATAAATATCCCAGCAGAGTAAAAAAATTAATTGTGGTAGATATTGCTCCTGTAAACTATGCCGATGCCAATAACCCTAGTCCTCGAGTAGCAGAGCACCAAAAAATTATGGCTACAATGGCAAGTATTCCGGTTGCTCATTTTTCTTCTAGAACTGCAATCGATAAGGTTTTAGAAGAAAATATCTCATCGCTTGCAGTGCGTCAGTTTATTCTTAAAAATCTTAATCGTAAAAACAATGGTTTCGAGTGGAAACTAAACGTAAACACCATAAAAGAATATTTAATCGAAATTATGAACGGTATTCCTGCCAGTGTTTTTGATTGTGTTTATTATACGCCAACTCTATTTATCAAAGGAGAAAATTCTGATTATATCAGAAATTGTGATGAACAGGTTATCAGAAAGTTATTTTCAAAAGCAGAATTTTCAACAATCCCCAATTCAGGGCATTGGGTGCATGCACAACAGCCCAAACTGTTGGTAAAAACAGTGAATTATTTTCTAGGAATGTAGTTTCTTGCTCAATGATTATTGAACGGTTATCTTTTCGCAAAGAAGCAACTCATATTTATCGTCTTTGTTTTTGATTCCAAATAAAAATTGGGTTCCTCCATCTTTAATTTGCAAGCGTTTTTGTAAAACAGCAGGCTTATCAATAAAATTATAGCATTTCACATTCACTTGCTTTTTAGGCAATATCTTTTTTATCATCTTCTTATTGTAATCGCAACGATGTTTTAAGATGTAGATGTTACCGGAAAAATTTTCAATCATCTGTGTTGATGTATATAGATGCGTGAAATGGTGTAGTTTGCTGATATTATATTTCGCAGCCAATAAATTAAATGCCCCGCTCTTTAATACGGCACTATTGGGCTCATAAATATATTGCTGTGGAAAGTCAAAATGCACTTTTGATGTTTCCATTTCCTGTTCTGCAAATGAAAACACTGGCTGATGTTCTGCTTCTAAATTAACCGCAAAAAATGTGATTGGTTTTATAGTGTCTTTTTCCAAAATAAAGAGCAATTCTTTGCACTCATTCTTTACGGCAACAATATGCACCTGCGTAACATTTTGCAGTTCTGAAATGGCCTGACTAATATCCATCATGGGCGAAGCCTTTATCATAATTTTTGCTGTATGCTCCCATAATAAAGGCATATTGGTCAATACATCAGGCTGACAGTCGGCAAAAGAAACCATTTTTCTATTGTGTTCATCACGTCGAGCTGGGTCAATATAAATACAACTGAATTGCCCACTATTACTCAGCAACTCTAAAGCATCACCATAATGCGTAATGATACTATCTGCATTTAATATTTTAAAATTGTGTCTGCTGATATGAAACAGTTCGTTGTGCTGTTCGCAATAGACTACTTCTTTTGATTTTTTTGCTATTGCCCAAGTATCAACGCCCATTCCTCCTGTCATATCTAGTATTTTATCGCCAACTATCAAGTTCGCTTTGTAATCGGCTGTGCTAATTGAAGAGCATTGCTCTAAAGAGCGGCGTTCGGGGTAATAAATCCCTGCTGTGTTTACCCATTGCGGAACTTTTTTCTTTAAGCGTTGTTTTCCATCAATTTGTTGGGCTAATTCCGAAGCCGCTACCCCTTCGAAAGGAGATGACGACAGGGCAATATCGGCAACTGATCTATTGCTATTCTGCGTAATAAATTGTTGCACTTCCGATTTTAAGATATGAGGATTCATTTGGAATAAAATTAATATCAATAATTGATTTTCAACCTTCTTTTAACAGTGATTGATTGAACGCTTTATCATAAAAATCCTTGCAGAATTTAGGCAATCTAAAATCTGCAAGGATATATTATTCTATTTGTAACGCCAATTTACCCAATTAGAAAGTACTGTTTGTTTTGGGGTAAATTCAGATTACAACTGGTATTATTTTCAAGCTCATAAACTGGCTCTCAAAAAAGAATATTGTTGTTTTTCAATCAACATTTTTGTTTTGATGCTCTAGACTGTTGGTTTAGAACAAATCTTTAAAGAAGTTTTTCATTTTCTTCTTGGCTTTTCTTCCCAGTTCTTTTAACATCGCCTTTTTAGCTTGTTTAATAGCTTTACTCAAATCAAGTTTAACCTTAGGAGCATCAACTGTTCCAGTAATTTTCACGCCCACATCAAGTACTTTCACTTTTTTCATTCCTGGTAGCTTATCAAATATCTTCGTTACCTCTTTTCCTAATTTATCATGAGGTAACTTTATCATCATACTAAAGTCTAATGCTCCATCTACCGATTTTGTTCCATGTATTGTAGCTTGCTGTCCTGCTATTTTTGTGGTAAAAGGTTTCACTGTGATGTTTCCATTTTCTATCACATAATTCACATTCAAATCTTCAACAGTAATTCTCTCAAAACTGGTATTCTTTAAAAGTTTGGCTAGATCTTTTAATGCTTTGTTATCGTTAATTATAATCTTTTGAGCATGTAAAAATCCAGAACCATTAAGCGTTTCCATAATAGGTTGCATCACCGTATCAAGCACCGATTTAATGTGCATTTCTGAAGACATCTTCCCATTACAATTCATTGCCATTGGCACCATTTTCTTAATAAACGAAATGGAATTATATGCAGTGTTAATATCAAATTGTTTGATATCTAAATTAAAATCGATACGTGGCTTGGTTACATCTTCGGTGCTATACAAACCTGTCATCACCATGTTTCCTTTTAACATATCCATTGATAAGTTAGTCAATTTCGCTGCTGCATCTTTCACCACAATCAAACCTTTTACATTGGTGATATCCATCTTATCATATCGTATCTGCTTAAACGTAGATACCATTTTCAGATTCAAATTAGCAGGCACTTCAATAATTGATAAAGGAATTGTATCAGTTGATTGAATGGCTGTTGTATCTTTAGGTGTTTCTGTTTCGGCTAAAAATTCATTTGTATCAAACAGTTTAGAAGTTACCGAAAAGTTTCCTTGCAACGTTTTTCCCTTTACGATATAAGGAATGTAATTGCTCAATTTCCCTTTTAAGTTGAAATCAGATTTACCAACATTCGCCTTCAACGATTTTAAAGTGATATTTCTCGATGTTAAATTCAATGTAGATTTATCAATCACTACCCCCTGAGGAAAACTCTTTGATTTAAAAGAGAATTGTTTCAATTCGGCTTTTCCTTTTACATTAAATTTCTCGTAAGTTTCTTTCTCTATACTAGAATAACGTCCGTTCATTACAAGATCGGCAATCACACTACCCGTAATGTTGACTTGCTCCATAGGAATAGCCTGTTTAAGCGTTTTAAAATCAACAGTTCCCTTTGCTTTTCCTTGTAATAAAGGATCCGACATTGGATATTTTAAGTGGAAAGTGGCTGAAAAAGGATTTTTTGCTACTTCAAAAGTAAATCTATTCAGGTCAAAGGTTAAAGCATCTAAGTTTCCTTGTGGATGATTTAAAATTGCATCAACTTGTATCTTATTTACCGATTCCGTTAGCTTAGGATATTTTAACGATGCGTTATCAACATTTAACTTGGCTCCAAATGCAGGGTAGTTATCTCCCTTTAATGTTCCTTTTGCAAAAGCAGTTATTTCGAACTTACCTGTTGTTTGTAAATCCTTGATTTCTGTTTTGAAAGTATCTGGAATCATTCCCATTAACGATTTAAAGTCTGCACGATTAGCCTTCATAGTCAAATCCATATTATAACCATCGTTGATCATGCCGAAATTACCATTAACGGTAAAAAACAGATTGTTAACACCTATCTTATTTTCTTTGACATTGAATGTTTTTGCTTCAAAATTAGCCGCAATAATTGCGTCTATGGTCAGCTTAACATTCTTCATATACTTGATATTGTTGTATTGAAGATTGATAGCTTCAATAGTGCTCTTTACATCTAGATTGGTCGATTTGGCAGAAAAATCGCCACTTAATATCAAATGAAGATTGTCGATAGAGAATATCGTATTCGTTGCAATATCTTCATAAGTCAAAGCAAAATCATCAACAGTAACTTCCTTAAATACCAACTTCATACTAGAAGAAGATGTTTCGCTACTTTCAGCACTGTTCTCCTCTTTAGTAGTTGTATTTTCGGTCTGCTTAACAATATCCCAGTTTGCTTTTCCCGATTTCAAAACCTTAGTATGAATGGTCGTTTTTTCTAATCCTAGCGATTTTATTTCCACCTCTCCTAATATCGCAGCAAATAAATTCACTGATGTGTGGATATTACTGACATTAGCTAAAGTATCATTTTTAAAATGATCTTTTCCTATCACTATTGTATTGTGTAAACCAACATAAAGGTTTGGAAAGTTTTTAAATAACGATAGAGAAACATCTTCGATACTTACTTTGGCATCTAATCGATTATTTAATTCGGTTTTGGCAAGATTTAATATTTTACCCTTAAAAAAATAGGGTGTTACCAATAGAATAACGATTAACACAAGTAGTGTTATTCCGAATATTTTAAAAAACTTTTTCATTTTTCTTGATTTTAGAAGGGAGAAGCCCCTGTTAATATTAGATGTGTTTGTTTTCCTTTTATATTTCCTAAATTCCGCAAAGCTATTTCTATCGTAAAATTCAAATTTTATAAAGATGAATAAGAATCTGTTCTACAGTTCTCGTCATAAGGTGATATTTGTGTATTTCAAACGTCTATTTCTTGCTACCAATATCTGTTTGAATTTTGGAATAGAAATATCCTTGCAGGTTTTAAGTATTATAATATTGTATTTTCGAAAAAAAAGGCAAACCTATAAGCCGGGTTCTGTATTCTATAAAAGAATTTCTATCATTTATCTAGAACATTTGTTACCAAATGTTTCAAGCAATCTACCCCTCGACATCGACCGAGTAAATCTTAAAGCTGTCGATATACTTGATTTTGCAACACATAAGGTACACGGCTATCGATGTCACCACCAATACCGGTGAGCTCTTACCTCACCTTTTCACCCTTACCCGAAGGCGGTTATTTTCTGTTCTACTACTAAAGTTTTTCAACTTTCTTCCTGTTAGGAAGTATGCTACTCTGCGTTGCCCGGACTTTCCTCTCCTTTCCAAATGAAAGCAGCGATAGAACGGTTTGCCGTGGGCAAAAGTAATTATTTTTTTAATACCATTTGTTACCTAAAGTTACCCTAAATAAATGTTAGAAGCAGATTCTTTGGAAACTCTATCCTAAAAGGGTAGTATCTCATAAAGTGTGTAAGTTCTGATTTCAGCGTTGAACTAGTTCAACGCTGAAATCAGAATTTTTTTATTATTTTACATAACAATC
>PDWI01004395.1_pt1 | contig 18955 bp, 14 predicted proteins | sample 1430891 | NCBI WGS metagenome assembly PDWI01 (sample SAMN01162508, study PRJNA174530) | Oral metagenome, whole genome shotgun sequencing project. | biome: Marine environment; feature: Marine mammal; material: Swab sample of the gingival sulcus; isolation source: swab sample of gingival sulcus...
AGACGAGACGAGACGAGACGAGACGAGACGAGACGAGACAAGACGAGACGAGACGAGACAACATTTTTTTAGTTTTTATTTTTATAGGTTCTCACGAATTATAGTTTTTTTTCACAAAAAAAACAAATAAATAAGGGTATTACAATTCCTATTTGACAATTCCAAACAGCCTTTTAGAATTCTGCCGAAATATATTTTTTAATTTTCGAAATAGAATGGCTCATAAAACTTTGCCGTTAGATAAAGTCCGAAATATCGGGATTATCGCCCACATTGATGCGGGTAAAACGACTACAACCGAACGAGTTTTGTACTACACTGGAAAATCACATAAAATTGGTGAAGTACACGACGGAGAAGCTACCATGGACTGGATGGAGCAAGAACAAGAACGAGGGATTACTATTACCTCAGCTGCCACTACTTGTTACTGGCACTACAAAAATGTAGAACACCAAATTAATATTATTGATACTCCAGGTCACGTGGACTTTACGGTAGAAGTAGAACGTTCTATGCGAGTATTGGACGGAGCCGTTTGTGTATTCGACGGAGTAGCTGGAGTAGAACCACAATCAGAAACAGTATGGCGACAAGCTGATAAATACAACGTTCCTCGAATGTGTTTCATTAATAAATTGGACCGAACCGGAGCTTGTTTCTGGCGAAGTTACGAATCTATCGTTGAACGATTAACTAAATCAGCCTTCCCAATTCAAATTCCAATCGGAATTGAAGCGGACTTGAAAGGAGTGGTAGATTTGATTGAAATGAAAGCCATTGTTCACTACGACGATCTTGGAAAAGACGTACGAGTAGAAGAAATTCCTGCAGACTTGGTTGAAAAAGCCCAAGAATGGCGAGATAAAATGATTGAAGCCGTAGCTGGAACCAACGAAGAATTAATGGAAAAATACTTCTCAGGAGAAGAATTAACCGTTGATGAAATCAAAGAAGGAATCCGAAAAGCTACTATTTCTGGTGAGTTTGTACCAGTATTAACAGGAACTGCCTTAAAAAATAAAGGAGTACAACAAATGTTGGATACCGTAACTTGGGCCTTACCATCTCCACTTGATGTTGAACCAGCTATTGGAACCAGCGTAGAAGATGAAGAAACACAAATCGTATGTGAACCATCTGCTGACGCACCTTTGGCAGCTTTGGCGTTTAAAGTAGCGACTGATCCATTCGTAGGACGATTAACTTTCGTTCGAGTATACTCTGGATCTATTAAATCAGGAAGTTATGTTTACAACACTTCAAAAGGAAAAAAAGAACGAATCGGACGATTGGTAGTATTACACGCCAACACTCGAGAAGAAGTAAAAGAAATTCCAGCCGGACACATCGGAGCCGTAATCGGATTGAAAGATACACAAACTGGACACACGTTGTGTGAAGAAAAACAACAAGTGACGTTGGAATCTATGGAATTCCCAGAACCAGTGATTGCAATTTCTATCGAACCAAAAACAAAAGCCGATCAAGAAAAAATGGGGTTGGCCTTGGCAAAATTGGCCGAAGAAGATCCAACTTTCCGAGTATCTACCGATGAAGAAACTAACCAAACCATTATTGAAGGAATGGGAGAACTTCACTTAGATATTATTGTGGACCGATTGAAACGAGAATTTAAAGTTGAAGCCAATGTAGGACAACCACAAGTAGCTTACCGAGAAACAATCCAATCGGAAGTAGAAGCCGAATATCAACACAAAAAACAATCAGGAGGACGAGGTCAATTCGGACACGTATTAATCAAAATCCGACCTGGAGAACCTGGATCAGGATTCAAATTTGTTAACTCTATTAAAGGAGCGGCCATTCCAAATGAATACATTCCTGGATGTGAAAAAGGGTTTAGAGAAGCCATTACCCGAGGAATTTTGGCGGGATACCAAGTGGTTGATGTTGAAGTAGAATTGTACGATGGGTCATACCATGATGTCGATTCTTCTGAATTAGCCTTCAAAATTGCCGCTATTAAAGCCTTCATGGACGGAGGGAAACGAGCGAACCCAGTGTTGCTTGAACCAATGATGAACGTAGAAATCATTACTCCAGAAGATTACCTTGGAGACGTAATGGGAAATGTTTCTTCAAAACGAGGAATCATCCAAGAACAAGGAGATAGAGGATTTAATAAATTCGTAAAAGCCAAAATGCCTTTGGGAGAAATGTTTGGATACGCAACATCGCTTCGATCTATGACGCAAGGACGAGCGAGTTTCTCTATGGAATTCTCTGACTATGCACCAGTTCCAGCGAATGTGGCCAAAACTATTATCGAAGAACGAGGTGGAGTCGCTGAATACGACGAAGAGTAAAACACTCATTCTCATAAAAAGTTATGATAAAAATTCTGCCGAATGGCAGAATTTTTTATTTTTCAAACAAAAAAGTTTTACAAAAAACACAAAAAACTAAATAATTAAAACAAAAAAACATAATTTTGACCCAAAATGGACAAAAAACTAATAGAATCGGCCTCAAAAAGCAATGGAATCATCCGTACGCTCGTAACCGACCTCTCGGGCGGACTCAGAGAAATTATTTTTCCGGCACACACCATTAATGACATTATAGAATCAGGTATTGCCTATGACGGATCAAGTTTTGAAGGCGTAAATGAAATTAATGCGAGTGATTCTATTATTAAAGGAGATCCACAAACACTTGTTAAAATTCCGCAGTCTATTGCTGACACCGAACAACAAGAATATTGGATTATCTGTGATATTTTAGACACAAATGGAAACACGCACCCGAATTGTGTACGAAGTGCTCTACGCACACAACAACAAAAACTAAAAAAAATATGGAACAACGGAGAACTTATGGTGGGTGCCGAACCCGAAGCATTTTTTGTCGAAGATAGAAACAAAATTGGCGAAATAATGGGTGAAAATAGTAATTATTTTAATCCGCGTGATCCCAAAATATTCATTATGATTGAAATCTGCCAAGTATTATCAGAAATGGGATTCAAAATTGAGCGTTCTCATCCAGAAGTTGGAAATGAGCAATTTGAAATAAACTGGGAGTTTGATACTGCCGAACGAACCGCTGATCGTATTCAAATTTATAAACTTGTAGCGCACAAAGTCGCCCAAAAACACGGCATTGATGTCACTTTTTTACCAAAACCATATCCAAATCAAAATGGATCAGGAATGCACTGTCATTTATCCGTACAAGGAAACGGAAAAAATTTATTCTTCGACAAAAACAATCAAGAACAACATTATTTCTCTGATACAGCCCTCAAATTTCTCGCAGGAATATTAAAATACTCACCCAATATCGCCGCCGTTTCTAACCCAGCCGAAGCTTCTTATGCACGATTAGTACCAGGCTACGAAGCTCCTTGTATTATTGCCATTGGATCATATAACCGGTCAGCCGCCGCACGAATTCCAGCCATTTCTGATTTGAACACTTTATCAAAAGCTATTCGAGCTGAATTTAGATACCCAGACCCACTCGCCAATTCGTATTTATTGATGCATGCCTTTATTACTGCCGGAATTATTGGAATTGAAAAAGACACGACGTTTAAAGGATTTACGGAAGAAAATCTATTTGCGCTTTCAATGGCTCAAATCAAGAAAAAACGACTCAAACTCCTCCCTCGAAACTTGTGGGAAGCATATAGTTATTTCGTCATGAATCCTGAATTCACCGAAAAATTTGGTTCACATTTACATAAAAGTTACGCCAATCTAATCCTCAAAGAAATTGATGAATGCCAACCATTTGCGAATAAAGAATCAATGAGACGACACTTCCATTCGTAGATAATTAACGCAAAAATATCACTGAAAATCTTGTTATAAAAAACAAGATTTTTTTATGCCCCTAATAGTAAAACAGCAAAGTAAATTTTCTTTTGTTCTTAAAAATAAATACAATGTCGTCGAAATGAAACACGAAAAAATTATTATTATCGACTTTGGTGGTCAATATGCTCACCTTATTGCGAGTCGTATTCGACGACAGCAAGTTTTAGCCGAAATTCATCAACCAGATGAAGTATCGTTTGAAACTCTTTCTGATACGGCTGTAAAAGGAATTATTCTCTCTGGAGGGCCACAAAGTGTATACGACGCCGACAGCCCAAAAGTAGACACGCGAATTTTTGAACTTGATAAACCAATTTTGGGAATTTGTTACGGACACCAGTTTATGAATGCGTCTATGAACGGAAAAGTTACTCCTGCTACGGCCTTTTCACGCGAATACGGACGAGCTGAACTAACACACGAACACAATTGTCCTTTATTTAAAGATATTCCTAAAACTTCAGTGTTTTGGATGAGTCACGGCGACGAAGTATCAAAACTCGGCGACGGATTTATTGGCGTAGGAAACACCAAAGATTGTAAAAATGGAGCTGTTTGGAACGCCGACAAAAACTTCTTCGGAATCCAATTTCACCCCGAAGTAACCCATTCGGAATACGGAAACCAATTGCTTAAAAATTTCCTTGATATTTGTGAAGTGTCTGGCGATTGGACCATTGAACAGTTTTTAGCCGAACATTCAAAAGAACTCGCGGAAAAAATTGGCAACAAAAATGTCTTCTTATTTGTGTCTGGAGGAGTGGATTCATCAGTTTGTTTTGCGTTTTTAACCAAAATACTTGGTGCGGAACGAGTCAAAGGATTATTCGTAGACAACGGATTACTCCGAGCCGATGAAAAAGAATTTGTACAACAATCTCTTACCGCCATTGGAGCCGATCTTACCACACTAGAAGAAGCGGAAACTTTCTTAGGAAATTTAAAAGGTTTAAGCGAACCAGAAGCCAAACGAAACGTAATTGGAAATACATTCTTGGACGTACAAAAGAAATTTTTTGCCGCCAATAAACTTGATGAGGATTGGATTTTAGCCCAAGGAACGATTTATCCAGACACCATTGAGTCTGGCGGAACAAAGAATTCGAGTACCATTAAAACACATCACAACCGCGTACCAGAAATTCAAAAACTGATTGACGAAGGAAAAGTAATAGAGCCAGTAGCCGATTTGTATAAAGACGAAGTACGAGAACTAGGAACGCTTCTTGGCCTACCCAAAGAACTTGTCTGGCGACATCCATTTCCAGGTCCTGGATTGGGCGTACGGACATTGTGTTCAAACGAACAAATCGAAGCCGAATTACCAAACAAAAAGTTTAAGGAACATGAATATACCGTGTTGCCAAACAAATCCGTTGGCGTACAAGGAGATTTTAGAACCTACCGTCACCCAGCCGTATTAATGACCAACGAAACAAATATTAGTACCCTCGAAAAAATTGCGACGGAAATAATCAATCATGACGAAAACGTAAACCGAGTTATTTTACCACTTGGAACCCAAACAGGATTCGAAACTGCCACCGTTAACCAATGCGATATTAATCATGAACGATTAGATATTTTAAAACGTGCGGATAAGATTGTTACCGAAACCTTGTTACAACAAAATTTATACCAATCAGTTTGGCAATTCCCTACTGTATTGGTACCCGTATCTTTTCAAACTGGGCAGGAATCAATTGTACTACGACCAATCAACTCTATTGACGCCATGAGTGCCAGCGTTGGCAAACTTCCATGGTCGTTCTTTGAAAGCGTAACTGAAAAAATTTTGGAAGATGAACGAATTTCAAAAGTGTTCCTTGATATTACCAGCAAACCACCAGGAACGATTGAATGGGAATAAGAATTAAAAAAATCAGCCTTCGGCTGATTTTTTTCTATTCATAATCAAGATTTAAAAAACTAGGCAAAGATCTCAAACCCGTCTTTTCGAACCACGCCAAAATGCTCCCACTGACAGGCATCACTTCCGTCAGCCGTCACCACCGTCCAACCGTTTGATAGCGTTTTATTTCGAGGATTTCCCATCGCAACAATCGGTTCAATTGCAATCGTCATTCCTTCGACTAATTTTACGCCTTTCCCTGGTTTTCCATAATTAAATACATTCGGGTCTTCGTGCAAAGTTTTTCCAAGTCCGTGCCCCGTATATTCTTTACAAATAGAGTACCCAGCTCCCTGAATAATTCGTTGAATCGCAAAACCAATATCACCCGTTGTGTTTCCAGCTTTTGCTTGGGCACATCCAGCCATTAACGCTTTTTTCACCGTTTTTTCAAACTTAGCTCGTTCGGGGTTTTTATCGTCTCCTCCTACAATAAGCGAAAACGCCGCATCCGAATAATAGCCTTTCCAAATGGCCCCACAATCAATGGTAATCAAATCTCCGTCTTCTAGTGGATTATCATCCGGAATTCCGTGCACAATTTCGTCGTTTCGCATGGCACAAATGGTCGCTGGAAACGGAAATTTCATTCCTGGAACTCCTTTAAACGCTGGTTTAGCACCTGCTTCTAAAATCACTTTTTCGGCAATCGCGTCTAATTGTTTAAACGTTACTCCGGCTTTTATTTCGGCTTTCATGGCCTCTTGAGCCGCTTGTAGAATTTTTCCACTGTGTCGCATAAGCTCAAGCTCTGCTTCCGTTTTTGGTATAATTCTCATGACAAAAAGAAGTTATAATTATTTATTTCCACAACAACAGCACCCACAACAAGTACCCTTATCATGATTTTGTAATTTCACCGCAATTTCTGCATCAACATTTTCTGGCGTATCGTGTCCATTTACGGCTACTACTTTCCCTTTTGCTTCCCACAAATCCAATAGTGGTTTCGTTTTAGTAGCAAAAATTTCTAACCGTTTTTCAATCGCTTCTGGCGTATCATCTGCCCGTCCTTCAAGCGCTACTCGTTTCATCATTCGTTCTTTACATACTTCAATTGGCACTTCAATTGATAAAACGGTATAATCTAAAGCCAACGTTTCAAACAACGCCATTAACGCATCATACTGATCTCGGCTCCGTGGAATCCCATCAAAAATAATCTTTTTCCCTTCATTTTTCTCAATAAAGTCTCGCACAATATCCATAACTAATTCAGTCGAAACCAGTTCTCCGCGATTCATAATTTCGGCCACTTTGTTCCCCAAGTCTGATCCTTCTTTGGCTAAAGCTCGCAAAGCTCCCCCCGTTTCAAAAATAACATATCCTTGTTTTTCCGCTAAAATTCGAGCCTGAGTTCCTTTCCCAGATCCTTGTGGACCAACTAAAATTAAATGTTTCATTTGTTTATAATTTAAAAATCATGCCTATTTTAAAAAAAAGAACAATCTTTGCCACTCTTTCTTGCACAAAATAGAAGATAAACTTCCACTACTTGCCAACAACAAAGAAAGCCGTACTATTTTCAACGATGAATTTCCCTCCTAAAATCCAACATTGGATCCAGAATGATTTGTTCCCCCAACGAGTACTTTTTTCAGGCGAACAGAACTTGTCGGAACTGGTGTTAGCAACAGCCGCCCAACTGCAAGGTTGTACCCCATTAGAAATAAAAATGGGAACGCATGCGGATACTTTGTGGATAAAAGATACCGGAAAAAGTTTCAAAGTTAGTTACACAGACGCCGCCAAAAAAGACGATCAAAACGAGAACGAAAATGCTCGTGGTGTAGCCAACTGGGCCACAAAAAAGCCCGTAGCCCCATATCGAATTATTATTTTGGAAGGACTCGAACGAGCCGGAATTTCCGCCATTAATGCCCTTCTAAAAATTATTGAAGAACCACCCATTAGAACAATATTTTTGTTCACAACTAAAAATCATCACAAACTGCTCGACACTATCCTTTCTCGAGTAACCGTCGTACGCATACCAAACGAAAGTGACGATTTTGAAATTGATGATGAAGTTCAGAATTTTTTGAGTGGAAAAAACTTAATTGCCGCTTTTAAAACCATCGAACAACTCGATAAAGACTCGAAAAACAATCCACAGAAAAAAATCAATCGAGACATTATTCTACAGTTCTTGAAAAAATGCATCCGCCACGCACAATTTTTTAGTCAGTGGCAACAACATCTACCCATTTTACTCGAAACATACCGTGGAATAGAACAAAATTTGAACACAAAATTTACTCTAGAACGATTAGCTATTCATTTGAAGAAATAGAAGCTAATAATTTTATTTTTTGGTTTTTCCCTTCTTTTTGTGAGATTATTCTTAAACACACTTCTAAGAGATTCCCGCCTACGCGGGAATGAGGCAACACACAAAAACAACTCCCTCATACCCAACTTGATTGTGTATCTCTTATTCCAACCCTCAAATAAAAATTTCTCTATTCACAGTTGCAAAACTCCCCTATTCCAATACATTAAATTTTGACATGGCAACACCCGTACAAATACAACACCAACAGCTGAAAGCCAAAAATCCACAAGCGATTTTGTTTTTTCAACTCGGCGATTTTTACGAACTCTTTATGGAAGACGCCCAAGTTGGAGCGCGCGTTTTGGGAATTAATTTAACCGCTCGGCACAAAGGCACCGACAACGAAATGCCAATGTGTGGGTTTCCCAAGCATTCAGCCCAAAAGTATTTGGAATGCTTAGTAGACAACGGTTACCGCGTAGCCATTGCCGATCAAATAGAAGACGAAAACGGAAAAATCACCCGACAAATTACCCGCGTGGTATCAGCCGGAACATCGCTGGAAGAAGGGAACCTTGAGCCGGAAAAAAACTCGTTTTTGGTCGCCATCGACACTCACCAAACTCAAAAATCAACACTTTTTGCGTTGGCCGTCATTGATGTATCGACAGGAGATTTTAGAACCACAAATTTTACGACCGAAGCCGATTTTTTAGACGAATTATACAAACTTAATCCACGAGAGATACTTTTACCGAGTAAAATTTTTGCACAAGAAAGTTTCTGTCAAAAACTCCCCGATTGTTTGTTAACTCCACGCCCAAAAGTAGTCGAAAAATCAGCCAAAAAACTGCTCCTTGAACATTTTAACATCAAATCGCTGGATAGTTTTGGGTTGGAAGAAATGGCCTTGCAAATTGAGGTGTCGGCGCTGGTAATTGCCTTTTTAAAAGAAACCCAAAACGAATCGTTAGATCATATTCAAAAAATTGTGCGGTACTCGACCAGCCAAACCATGGTGCTCGACCGACAAACAATGACGCACCTAGAAATTTTTGCCACCCTCGACCCCAACCAAAAAAAAGGCGCGCTGATTGATGTGTTTGAAAAACCTTTTACCGCCCTAGGAAACCGACAACTGCGCCACCAAATAGCGCATCCGTTATTGGACGAAACCGCCATAAAAAAACGACTTGATGCCGTAGAAGTGTTCACGAAAAATTTTTATTTACGCGAAAATTTAGAAACCGCTCTCAAACAAATTTTTGATATCGAGCGATTGCTCGCCCGACTGGCCGTAAACCGCGGAAACGCGAAAGATTTAGTGTTTTTAGGAAAAACGCTCCAAGTGTTTCCAACCCTAGCCGAAATTTTGTCCCAATCAGATTTTGAATGGCTTAAAAACCAAGCCCCCAAATTTGCTGGACTCGAAAAAATCAGCCAAAAACTCACCCAAGGACTCGTCGACAACCCACCAAACGAAATTACCGCTGGTGGCATGTTCCAACTTGGATACGACAAAAAATTAGATGAACTACTCACGCTTAAACAAGACACCGAATCTTGGTTGAACAATTTTTTAGAACAGAAAAAACAAGAATCAGGCATCGAAAAACTTCGGATTAAGTTTTCAAAAAACTTTGGATTTTGTTTAGAAACCTCAAAAGTAGCCGCCAGCAAAGCGCCCGCTAGTTGGACTCGACGACAAACATTGGTAAATGCCGAACGATTTACAACGCCCGAATTAGCCGAATACGAAACCCGCGTTTTAAATGCCGAAAGCGAAGCTTTTGCACTCGAACACCAATTATTTTTAGACCTACGCGCCGAAGTGCTTACCCACACGCACCAACTGCAACAAGCCGCCGCCGCAATTGCCCACATCGACACAGCCGTTAGTTTGGCTCGCACCGCCCTTAAATGGAAATGGACCAAACCAACCATTAAAACCGAATCGAATGAGTTTATGGTGCAAAACGGACGCCACCCCGTGGTAGAACAAATTGGCACGCAAACATTTATTGCTAATTCGTTACAAATGAAGCAGGACGGCAGTCGGTTTCATTTAATTACGGGCCCCAATATGGCGGGTAAATCAACCTTTTTACGACAAAACGCACTGATTATTTTGTTGGCACAAATCGGAAGTTTTGTGCCCGCCGAAAAAGTAACTATGGGCACATTCGACCGCATATTTACCCGAGTGGGAGCCAGCGATAATCTAGCCGCTGGTAAATCGACTTTTTTTGTAGAAATGAGCGAAACCGCGCGTATTTTAAACGCCGCCACTCAAAAAAGTTTTGTTATTTTAGACGAAATCGGACGCGGAACTTCTACCTTCGACGGAATCTCTCTGGCGTGGGCTATAACCGAATATTTACACAACACGGTACAAGCAAAAACCATTTTTGCCACCCATTACCACGAAATGATTGACTGCGTAGCGTCACTCTCTGGCGGAGAAAATTTTCATGTAGCGGTAAACCAAACCAAAGACGAAATCATCTTTTTACGAAAAATTGTGCCTGGTGGCGTGTCAGACTCGTTTGGAATTGAAGTAGCGGCTTCGACTGGGTTTCCTCACAGTGTGATTAAACGCAGTAAACAAATTTTGCAAGATTTAGAAACCAATAATCAAAACACACAACCAAACTTATTTAGCCAACCAACCACCAAAACCGAAACACCAACTGTTTCAGCGGTAGAAGAACGATTAGACAACCTTGATGTAAACGACATTTCACCCCGAGAAGCGTTAGAGATTTTATATGAGTTGAAGAATTTGTAGTGTTTAAAATCACTGATTTTAGTTTCACCTCGTCTAAACACTATCCACAAAATGACGAGGTCTTCTTTTTGAGATTTCGCCATATTTAAAAAAGTCGTCTAGACGAACAGTAGTGAATAAAAAACTACAAGAAAAAAAATCCAATTATATTGCTATAATTGGATTTAGGGATTCACACGCAGACTACTCCTCTTTCAAGTGTCCACTATGAGTCAGTCGCCCTTCAGATCGCAATTTTTTTTCTTCCCAATGCTGGATTAAGAAGTCGATATGACTTCTAATTCCATAGAGATTAGGAACAGAGAACCCATGAATCAGAATTGGATTCTTATCACAAGCCTCTAGATTCTTTGCTAGTTCTTCAACGTCGTAGACGTTAGAAGAACTAACAATTTGACCATTATCATTCGCACACTTGCGAATGCAATGTGCCAACCCGGAAAAGGTCTTACTCTTTTTTATCATAGACACGCGATGTTCTATGATGTCTGGATTTAAATTTTTTTCCATAACTAAAAAAAACATTGTTTTGAACTCTTCCTAGTGAGTTCAAAGGGTTAATTTTTGTTTCGACTTTCTAGGAAAAGCCAAAAAAGAGTCTGATAAAAAACTACTTTTTGGCTTTTCCTGTATCATCAAAAAATAATTTACACAATCTCAAAAAAAGAAAGAAAAGAAAAACGAGCGAGAAGAAAAAGAGCTAGTGTCAGAACAAAAACAAATACATAAAACAAAATTTAGTAATTGAATATTTGTTTGACAATGTAATTATAAAATAAAAGCACAAAAAAGTCAATAAATTATTTTATAAATTAAAAAACACTATAAAAACTGACAATGAAAGAATTAAATATTATTGTTTTATAAAATCTATAACCATATTGACAAAATTTCATTCAAATATAAAAAACCTTGGTAGCAAAAAGGATCCTTCAAACCGATACCTCTTTGCTCGTATATGTTCTTTTGCGTTTCGAACACGGGAATATTCTCAAAAAACCGAGACGAAAAAAATGAAAAAGTCTCACAAACTTTTAAATCATATGAAAAAAATAATTCTAATATTGTTCCTAGTGATAGGAACAGGATTGGTGTTGTCTTCTTGTAGCGAAGAAGACAGTACGCCAACCCCAAGCATTGAAACCCAAGGGGAAATCTCTTGGGAATCAAATGGCAAGACCTTTACGGTTAAGCCAGAAAAAATTGATATCAATTTTAATGGTTCGAAGGAACCAGTTAAAGTTGATGTCTTTGCCTATCAGGCAGAGACTGAGTTTAAAATTCTATTTGGCTCTCCCGGTTTCGTGCCGGAAGAGGCCATAAAAATAGAAAATAAAAATAACTCTGAAAATGGAGGGACGGCTCTCCATTTTGTGGTCACAATAGACCCCAAAGAGTTATTGGCTGATGAATACGAGGGTTTTATACCCTTTGTGTTCAAATATTTTGAAACGTCTCCTACCCAGGAGTTGCAAATCAAAATAAAAAAATAAGTTAAACCACGAAACGCAAAAGACATAAATAAAAGGCTAGATATGCAGATATCCTAGCCTTTTTTCCTTGGCTAAAAATATTGCCAAAAACACCAAAAATGAATATAATAAAGTGAAATGAAAAAACAAAAACAAGCCCCAAAAACATTATTACGGTTACGAGTCCCAAAACAAAACGAAACCGGACCCATAGCATTTGAACATTTACTCTCAAGCCTACACGGTATAATAAGTCAAAACAAACACGACTCATTGAGTTTCGAAATTTCCCATGTCAACGGGGCCATCTTCTTTTATGTAGCCGTACCAAATAACTTAGCTTTACAAGTACAATCACAATTTTACGCCCAATATCCAAAACTAGAAATTGAACTGGTTCCTGAATATTTTGTTAAAAAATTAATTCAGAATAAACACGTCGTTACCACCGAGTTGTCGGCCGACAAAGTTTGGGTTTACCCATTCAAACGATACAACCAGTTTGTGGATCCCAACACCAAAAATTTCGAAGATCCGCTCAACGCCCTAACCGCCGCGCTATCAAACTTACCACACCCCACCGATTCAGCGGTTATTCAGTTTACGATCAAACCAGTAAACAAAAACTGGAACACCAAAGCCAAAGAAAATTTAGCCAAAGTATTATCTTCAAAAAGTTGGGAATGGGATTTCTTTCAACAATGGTACCAATGGGCCGGTTTACATCCCGAAAAATCTAAACGAAATCAACGACTCCCAATCAAATGGGCGTTATTGGCGTTGTCATCAATGTTCAAAAAAAATGATACCGTCAATATCGAAGACGACCAACAAGAAATGTCTACGGGAAGCCACCAAAAAGAATCTATTCACAGTGCCACCGTCGATAAAATCTCTCGTTTAGCGTTTTCAACAAATATTCGAGTGGCATACATTCATTCTGAACCAAGCCCCGCTCAAGCCGAAACCAAACTTAAAGAATTGACGGGAGTGTTCGAACAATTCTCGTTGCCCCACTTAAACCATTTTGAACCTCAAAAAATCGAACACGGAGTCCGAACCAAAACGTTTAAAAAAATGGCTCAACGCCAATTAGAAAAACCATTTATTCTATCGCAAGAAGAGGTGGCAACCTTTTTCCATATTCCAACCGAGAGTGTGGCCACGCCCAAAATTGCATGGGTTGAATGCCCCAAACTCGAACCACCACTCAACTTACCGAGCGACCAAGAACCAGATATCACGCTCATTGGCGAAAGTAATTTCCGAAACTCGATTCAAAAATATGGTTTGCGACCCGTCGATCGACGACGACACGTATACGTAATTGGGAAAACCGGTATGGGGAAATCTACCCTACTCGAAAACATGATTTACTCCGACATTCAAGCCGGAAAGGGCGTAGCGGTTATTGATCCGCACGGCGATTTAGCCGAAGCCGTACTCAAATTTGTGCCCAAAAATCGTACCAATGATGTAGTGTTGTTCGACCCATCGGATACTGATTTTCCGATTGCGTTTAATTTATTGGAAGGAAAAAACCAAAACCAACGAAACATGATTGCCTCAGGATTAATTGGGGTAATCAAAAAACTAAACATTAATTCGTGGGGGCCACGGCTCGAACATTTTTTGCGAAACACCGTACTGGCTTTGGTTGAAGCCCCAGACACCACTATGCTCGGAATAACCAGAATGTTGGTAGATCCAGCTTACCAACGACGAATTTTAGCACATGTAAAAGACCCCATGGTGCAAGCCTTTTGGGAAACCGAGTTTAAAGCCCTCGCGCCAGCCAAACGCGCCGAAGCCGTCGGACCAATCCAAAATAAAGTCGGTCAGTTTTTGTCCAACCCAGTAATTCGAAACATCGTTGGACAACCCAAATCAACCCTCGATTTGCGGTTTGCTATGGACACAGGAAAAATTGTGATTTGTAATTTATCAAAAGGAAAACTCGGCGAAGACAATTCGGCCATGTTGGGGTCGTTGCTCATTACCAAGTTTCAACTCGATGCCATGAGCCGAGCCGACACCGACGAAAAAGACCGAAAAGATTTTTATTTGTATGTCGATGAGTTCCAAAACTTTGCCACGGATTCATTTGCCACTATTTTATCCGAAGCCCGAAAATACCGACTTAACCTTACGATGGCCAACCAATACACCGCCCAAATGAGCGAAGAAGTATCAGCCGCCGTGTTTGGAAATGTCGGGTCGTTGGTGTCGTTTCAAGTAGGAATTGATGATGCAAAAGTTTTATCGGAACAATTTGACGAAACCCGCGTCAGCACCATTGACATTGCCAGTTTGCCAAAATACGAAGTGTATAACCGTATTATGATTGACGGACTTACCTCACCTGTGTTTTCAGGAAAAACCTTGCCACCACCAATCATTACGTCTGACATTCCTGTCGCCGAACGCATCCAAAAACTCAAAAATTTCTCACGCCAACGGTACGGAAAACCACGTGCCAAAGTAGAAGAAAAAATTTTAAAATGGACACAAACGGGAACCAAGCCAAAAGAAAATAATGATGAAAATAAACAAGTAAGCAAGGCTGCCCATAAGCAGGCTAATAATAAGAATGAAAAGAAAGCCCCGCCCAAGAATCCTAAAAAAATTGGGAAGAAACAATAGATTCATTGTCATTCTGGCTTGTACAGAATCTAAAAACAGTTTTAAAAGATTTCCCCCTACTCGAGAACGAGGCTTACTTGTGAACTTGTTAACTACCAAAAGAGACCCCGTCATTTTTTATACATACTTTGGACGGGGAGGAAACACTTACTTTTCGTCTCTTGTGCATTTGTATATGACGAAAGCTTTACCAAAGTAATGCCCCCAAACTTGATTTGGGGGCTTCGTTTTCCTTTTAGTATCAAATCTGATTCCTTTGTAATCTTAGTTCATTCATGATATATTTTTCTCATGTTAGCAGAAAACATTCCCTTGGCTGGTGGATATGTATATTTTATGAAAAATAAATCTGGCAGTGTTTTATATATTGGATCAACAGAAAATTTATTAAAACGAATATGGGAACATAAATCTCACGCCGTAGAAAAGAGTTTTACCGATAAATATAATGTCGAAAAACTAGTTTATTTTGAATGCTATCCAGATTTATCTCTCGCACGAGACAGAGAATACAAATTAAAAAAATGGCGCCGAGAAAAGAAAGAAAATTTAATCAACGCCAAAAACAAATGGCAACATGACCTAGCCGAAAACTGGTTTGATGAGTCGTACAAACAATCTGAAGATTTCTCAACTAATAATTTTTAACCCTCTTTCATCGTTCGAAAATAGGTAATTTTATTAACATCACCACTAACATTAACTATTACTGAGCGAGCGACTGCGAGCCGAAGTATCTTCTTTTCTTTTGTAGTAGTTTTAATTTCTCTATAAACAATCCGAAGATTTCCCAACTAATAATTTTTAAACATCTTTCATCGTTCGAAAATAGATAATCTTAACATAATTCTTAACACAAACTATTACTGAGCGAGCGGTAGCGAGCCGAAGTATCTTCCCTTCTTTTGCAGTAGTTTTAATTTCTTTATAAAAAATCCGAAGATTACTACTAATTTTTCAATCTCTTCTGTCGTTCAAAAATTAGTAAATTATTCCTCTACCTCAAACTCCGTAATGCTCGTACAAAATCTTTCCGTGCTAGTTCGGCTTGGGTTGGCAACACCGTTACCTCTGTTTCGTGGGCAATCCGATTACGCAATTTATGGTGTCGCCAGATTTGTCGTTGGTTTGGAAACCGTTTTTGCACACGTGCAATGGTTTGTGCCGCAGTCATTTTTTTGCCGTTAAACAAAGTACCCAACGCCGCAACAAACAATTTATGCGATTCTAACACGGCGTGAGCAGGGTTTAATTTTTTGGTATTCAAAATCTGAACCGAATACTTTTGAAACACGGTTTCTGATAACCGTTGAGAAACAGACCACTTATAAACCAACCAGCCTAACACCAGTAATCCCAACAATAGCAACAATACTTCAAATATATTCATACGAAATACATAGTATAAAAGATTAAAATTTAAAAAACTTGCTTTTTTAAAAAAATATTTCAAATTAATTGACTTTTAACAAAAAATAACCATAATGCGGATAAGATTACTACCGATACAAACTCATTAAAGCAATTTATATGCGTTTTGTTCAACCGTAATCTGACGTTCTTTTGCAATTCGTTAGACGATTAAATTTATTACGAAACATAATATGTAAAGTTTTGTTTTATTTTGGTGGGGTCGCACAGAGTTTTTTAAAAAGAATTTTGTGTGATCCTACTAAAATAAAGGGTTAAAATATTATGAAAATTTTAAAATTTATAAAATTTTCTTTATTACCATTGCCAACTATTGGCATGAGATAATAAAAGAAAATTGAGATTTGTCCGAAGTACAGTACGGCGAATCTCCCGCGCGATGCCAAGAAGCGGACGTAGGCATCAAAGTTTATGGCTTTCATTCTCTCCTGTGCCAAAAAACAGGAGAAACAACCAGCCGCTTAAAAAAACAATAAAAAAAGTGGCAAAAAACTTATTATTTATGTTAATAACATTTTTATCATCAAGCGCCATTTTTGGCCAAACATCGATCATAATCTTAGTAATTATGTTTCTTGCTATTGCATTTGTAGCTTTAGAAGAAAAGTTACACATAAACAAAGAAGTTCCGGTCTTGATAGCTGGAGGAATTGGAATGATTCTATTCTTTGTTAAAGCTCCAGAGATATACTCAGACCTAAGTCAAATTCCTGGATGGGTAGCTGGATTTGCGGAATCATTTGGAATACACGGACACTCCGAAGCTGAAACATTACAATATGGATATGCATTTGGAAGATTCTTACATCAATTATTCGTAATCGGTGGATTAGTTTTATTTTTATTAATGCTACTTAAATGTGTTGCTATTGCTAGTAAACATGGCGCCATCAAAGTTGTAATGGACAAAATAGGGTTAATCGATTTTAAACTGTTTAATTTTAGAGTTACATCTAAAAATATTCAGGTTTTACTAATAATAATTGGGGGCCTTTCTTTTATTTTTTCTGCACTTTTAGATAATGGTGCAACGGCGATTATAATGACAATCGCCTTAGCGTTATTAATAAAGGATTTTAAACTTTATTTGCAATTACTAGGTTACTCCGTAATTGCGAATAATGCTGGAGGGGCTTGGTCTGTTGTTGGAGATGGAACTTCTGTCGAGTTATGGGTTGGAGGTAAAGTCTCACCAGTAGGTTTAGCTGAAGGGGTTTTTCTGTTTTCACTAATGGCATTTATTATAGCACACCTATGGTACGCAATAAAACTAAAAAATTACAAAGAAATAGAGTTCGGAAGTAATTACGAAGTAGAAAATGACAATTTTGAATACATAGAAAAACACCAATGGATAATGTTTTTTTCTTTAATTGGGGGAATATTATTTATTCCTTTAGGAAAAATACTCTTCCATGCTTGGTTTCCAGCAGCCCATATTCCACCATTCTTATTCGCAATGATATCACTGGGTATAATATGGTTAATTTCTGAAAAACTTGATCACACAAGAGATAGTTCTGTTGGCCATACTAGAACCGCAGCAAGTGCTGTTGAGCATATCGAAACTCCAATTCTTTCTTTCTTCATGGGACTATTAGTAATAGTAGGAGCCGCCGAAGAATCTGGAGGATTAGCATGGATAGCCCATAAATTAGAATTGCTGGGATTAAGCAAACCAGTTTGTGTATTCATTGAAGCTCCACTTTCAGCCATCATAGATAACGTAGCGATGGTTGCCGTAAACATGGGAATGTATGCAGGAGTACCTCAAGATCACCCTTTATGGTTTTTTGTAGCTTTATCTATGGGAATATTTGGTTCGATGATTGTATTTGGGTCTTTAGCTGGAGTCGCAACTATGGCAATGAAACAAACGCGAGGAAAGCTGACTTTTGGCTGGTGGAATACAAATGTATTACCTCCAGCATTATTAAGTAGCTTTATTCCGACCTTAGTAATGTATATATATTACTTTGGTTAATCGTCTAACAAAGGCAAAAAAACAGATATAATCTGTTTCGCTTTTAATTAAGACGAGAAGATTTATTTTCAAAAAAACTGGTACAGCAATGTACTGGTTTTTTTCTTGTTCAGTCAATAAACTAATAATCTTCCAAATATCTTTAACACCTCGTCCAAAGTGTGTGCAAAAAATGACGAGGTCTGTTTATAAGTTTACACCAAACCCTCATTCCCGCGTAGGCGGGAATCTCTTAAAAACTGTTTTTGGATTCTGGACCAGCCAGAATGACCAATACTTTCACTATTGCTGAGCGAACAACGTGAGCCGAAGCATCTTCCGATTTTTTGTAAAACTTTTTCCTTATACCCCCTCTGAGTCTCCCCTTAAAAAAGGGTTAGGAGAGATTGAACATTAAAAACCCACTATTCAAGCCGTTTTTTAGTGGCTTTGTAAAAAAGTATGAAAAAGTTTTGACAAGGGAGTGAAGTTTTTATATAATGACATGAACAGTTCGAAAAAGAGGTTGCGATGACGCAAAGGCGAATAATTCCTTCCTTCTCTAGTAGAACTTGTTCCCCTCTTAGATCTTTCAAATCAACAGAAACATATAAGATTTCACCTAC
>PDWI01006810.1_pt1 | contig 18950 bp, 23 predicted proteins | sample 1430891 | NCBI WGS metagenome assembly PDWI01 (sample SAMN01162508, study PRJNA174530) | Oral metagenome, whole genome shotgun sequencing project. | biome: Marine environment; feature: Marine mammal; material: Swab sample of the gingival sulcus; isolation source: swab sample of gingival sulcus...
GAGCTTATTGAAATTTTTGATTTTTTATTTTCATCCGTTTCTCATCTCTTTATCAAACTCGTGGGGATTTTTATATCTTAGGATTTCTTAAGGTTCGCAGAATTTGCTTTGGGTTTAAGAAATCCGACATTCCCGATAGATTTGCCACGACTTTGAGTATGTGTAAATTTTTGTTCTGTAAATGTCGGATTTTCGCATCTTTCTACATCTAGTTATCAAAAACAAATCATTCTCTATAAATAGTGTTTTTAGCTATTTATAGAGTTTTTTTTATGTTATAATATAGAGTAGAGTAGGAATAGCTATGGACGATATTAGATATGCAATTAACTTACAGTTCTTCGCTGATGATGGTGGGGATAAGACGGAGGAGGCGACTCCCCGTAAGAAAGAAAAAGCTAGGGAAGAAGGGCAGGTGGCCAAGAGTGTTGAGGTTACCACTACCTTTTTGATTGTTGTGATGTTTTTTAGTCTTAGGTTTATTGGACCTTTTATTGCAAATAAGATTATTATTTTGTTTAGGACTAGCGTTAATTTATTCGATACGAAAATGATTGATCAGAATATGGCGGTTAAGATTTTTCACAATGCTTTTTTAGAACTTGTAATATCTGTGTTGCCATTTTTCTTGATTGCTTATCTTATAGCTTTTGCTACAAATGTAATGCAAGTTGGCTTTAAATTAACATTTAAACCTTTAAAACCTAAACTTAGTAATTTAAATCCTATCAATGGATTTAAGAGAATTTTTTCTTTAAAAACAATTATTGAGTTAGTAAAATCTTTATTAAAGATAGGAATAATACTTGCGATAGTCTATTTTACAGTAAGAGATTACGATGTTTTGTTTTTTAGATTTTATGAACTTACTATGTATGAGGCATACGGGACTATGTTCGACTTAGCTCTAAATATAGGCACGAAAATTGGCTTGTTCTTTCTTATAGTTGCTGTTATTGATTACATGTATCAGAGATATTCATTGGCAAAAAAACTTAGGATGACCAAACAAGAAATTAAAGATGAGTACAAAATGCTTGAAGGTAATCCTGAGATAAAGCAGAAGATAAGGCAGAGGATGAGAGAAGCATCGATGCGAAGAATGATGCAGGATTTAAAGGAAGCAGATGTCGTTATTACAAACCCAACTCATTTTGCAGTTGCGATAAAATATAATGAAAAAACGGATTTAGCACCTATAATAGTTGCAAAAGGTGTAGATATAATTGCTCTAAAAATTAAAGAGAAAAGTAAAGAATACGATATTGAAATAGTAGAGGATAGACCGCTTGCTAGAACGCTTTATTATACGGTTGAAATTGGCGATGTTGTTCCAGAGGACTTGTATGATGCAGTTGCTAAGATACTCGTATTGGTATTTAGTATGAACAAGAATAAAAGTAATCGAAAGGGATAGAGAATGAAGTTTAAAATTGGTGATGTCGTAATAGGTCTGTTTTTGCTTACTGCAGTCATTATAATGATAATCCCACTTAGAACGTGGATGCTAGATGTTTTTATTACAGTGAATATAGCGTTGGCTTTAATAATACTTTTCAACGCTTTATTTGCACGTGAAGCCTTAGATATGTCATCGTATCCATCGCTTCTACTTTTCGTTACTATTTACAGGTTAGCATTAAATGTATCTTCTACAAGAGCCATACTAACAGAGGGAGAAGCAGGGCAGGTTATTAATACCTTTGCTGGTTTCGTAGGTGGAAATGATTTAGTAGTTGGTATGGTTATTTTTATAATTCTTATAATCGTAAACTTCATGGTTATCACAAAAGGTGCTGAAAGGGTATCGGAAGTTAGTGCTAGGTTTACACTTGATGCAATGCCCGGTAAACAAATGGCGATAGATGCCGACCTTAATTCAGGGCTTATAGATGAAGCTGGAGCAAGAGAGCGTAGAGAAAAAATACAAAATGAGGCGAGTTTTTTCGGTGCTATGGATGGTGCTAGTAGGTTTGTTCGTGGTGATGCAATAGCAGGTCTTATAATAACAGGGATAAATATAGCTGGTGGTATCTTGGTAGGTATTTTTAACAAGGGGCTGACTGCTACTGAGGCGATGAGCATATACACTAAATTAACTATAGGTGACGGACTTGTAAGTCAGATTCCAGCACTTTTGATTTCTCTTGCGACAGGTATCTTAGTTACCAAGGTTTCAAAAGAAAAAGATGTTAGCGATACACTAATAAAAGAACTTGTATCCTTGCCAAAGGTTCTATATTTTGCAGGTGGAACAATAGTGGGGCTTGGACTTTTCACACCTCTTTATTGGCTCTTGTATTTAATAGTTGGTGGACTTTTACTATATGCTGGCTACTTAATTAGCCAAAATATTCAAGAAGAAGAAATCGAGAGTGAGCTAAGTGCTGAGGAGGAAGAAGCTCAAGAAATCAGGAGACCAGAAAACGTAATGAACTTGCTCCAAGTAGATCCAATCGAGTTAGAATTTGGATATGGAATAATTCCGCTTGCTGATGTGAAACAAGGTGGGGATCTGCTAGATAGGGTAGTAATGATACGTAGGCAGGTTGCGTTAGAGCTTGGTACAATAGTTCCGATAATTAGACTTCGTGACAATATTCAACTTAATCCAAATGAGTATATAATAAAGATAAAAGGTGTAAAAGTAGCGGGTTCAGAAATTATTTTTGACCATTATATGGCGATGAATCCAGGTTATGTCGATGAAGAAATTGACGGAATAGAGGCGATAGAGCCGGCGTTCAATCTTCCTGCACTTTGGATAAATGAAGGACAGAGAGAGAGGGCAGAGAGCTTAGGATATACGGTAGTTGACCCGCCATCAATAATTGCTACACATCTAACTGAGGTAGTAAAGAGTAAATTGCATGAGTTGTTAACCAGACAAGACGTGCAGAATTTGATAGACAATGTTTCGCAAAATAATAGTGCCTTAGTTGAAGAGTTAACTCCGAAACTGTTAACTGTTGGAGACATTCAAAAAGTGCTTGCAAATCTTTTGATGGAAGGTGTTTCAATAAGGGATTTAGTAACAATATTTGAATCCCTAGCAGATAATGCGACAATGTCACGTGATACAGACCTTTTAACAGAGTACGCAAGACAAAGCTTAAAAAGGTCTATAAGTGAAAGATTTTTTGAAGATGAAAGTAATCAGGTAGTTACTCTAGACCCTGCCATTGAGCAAGATATTATGGATAATATAAAACATTCTGAGCAGGGTGCTTATCTAAATATGGACCCACAGAAACTAGCTTCTATTACTATTGCAACTGGTGAAGAAGTTGCCAAATTAGTAGCCTCTGGACGTTCTCCTATTGTACTGACATCGCCGATAGTCAGAATATATTATAAGAGAATAATAGAGGAGAAGTATCCAGATGTTATAGTTATTTCATATAGTGAGATAGAGTCAAATGTAGAATTACAATCAATAGGTATGGTGAGCGTGTAGATGAAGATAAAAAAATATACAGGAAAAACTGAAAAAGAAGCAATCTTAAAAGTTAAGGAAGAATTAGGGGGGGAAGCTCTTATCGTTAGCGTTAAGAGTGTTAAGCCGAAGGGTATATTTAAGCTTTTTAGGAAACCTTATGTCGAGGTTACAGCAGCGATAGACGATAGGGTTGTTAGGTGTGAAAGTGATGAAGCTTTTGCTGAAATTTCAAATGAGAAAAAAGAGGAGGTTTCTGAAACTCTAGATAAGAATTTTGAAGAGGAAAAAGAAACTATAAATCCAACGTTTGAAATAAAGCCTAAGAAAAATGAAAAGAAATCTTTGCAGAATGAAGATGTATCGAAAAATTCAGAATTTATAAAAACACTTTATAGTCAATTGATAGAAAACGAGGTTCTAGAGCAGCATGTAAACATGCTTACTGAGGGAGCTTACGGATTAGAAATAGACGACTCTAAGGAGATTGTAGCTCTAGTCTACAAAAGAATTATAGACATTCTCTCTGATTACGAAACAATTAATAAAAAAGAAAATAAGGTAGTATTTTTTATAGGTCCAACCGGAGTAGGAAAAACAACAACGATAGCAAAGGTAGCGTCGTATTTTCTCATAAATCAAGATTTAAAGGTTGCTCTTATAACTGCGGATACTTATAGGATAGCAGCGGTTGAGCAACTGCGAACTTATGCCGACATATTAAATATACCAATTAAGGTTATATATAGTGATGATGAATTAAAACCAGCAATAGAGGAATTTGAAAACTATGACCTCATTTTTGTGGATACGGCAGGACGTTCACATAAGAACGAAGAAAGACATTTAGAACTTTCAAAAATGCTTTCTAGCATTGATGAAAAAGATGTGTTCTTAGTTTTGAGTGCTGCTACTAAGTATAGAGATTTAAAAAGTATTACTGAAAAATATAGTGCGATATGTGACTACAAAATAATTTTTACAAAGTTAGATGAAACTATGACTTATGGAAATATATTAAATACTAAGTTGCTTACTGGGGCGAAGTTGTCATACGTGACTTTTGGTCAGAGTGTACCAGAGGATATAAGTACAATAAAACCACATCAGATAGCAAAAAATATTCTTGGAGGTGTTGATTAATGGATCAAGCGACACATTTAAGAAATATAATTAAAAAACATGAACAAAAATATTCGTCAAGGGTTATAACCGTTACGAGTGGTAAAGGGGGCGTAGGTAAATCTAATGTTTCTGTTAACCTTGCAATTCAATTTAAAAAACTCGGAAAACGTGTGATTATTTTTGATGCAGACTTTGGCTTGGCTAACGTCGAGGTTATTTTTGGTATAGTTCCTAAATATAATTTGTTCGATATGATTTATAATAACAAAGAAATTACCGATATCATTACTACAGGACCTTTAGGAATAGAATTTATCTCTGGTATTATATGTTAGATAAATTACATGATTTAGATAGGATTGCCGATATAATTATAATTGATACGGGAGCTGGTATTTCTGACTCGGTTTTAAACTTTGTAATGTCCTCGAGTGAACTTCTTTTGATTACTACACCAGAGCCGACGGCTATAACTGATGCCTATGCAGTTCTAAAAGCTGTAAAAAATCGAAATCTTGATGTATCAGAGATAAATGTTTTGGTAAATCAAGTCGAATATAAAGATGAGGGTTCTGAAATTTTTGATAAATTAAACAAGGTTACTAGCAAATATTTGTCTATGGAGCTTAAACACATTGGTTCGCTTCCAGCAGATAAAAACTTAGTGAAAGCAGTTGTAGAGCAAAAACCAGTTTCTATTCTCTACCCAAATTCTAAGATAAGTAGAGCATTTGAAGAATTAGCAGCTACCTTGTTAAATCAAAAAATTGAGAGGCATGGAATAATGGACATGTTTTCTGGAATACTTAAGTTGAAGAAAAAATAATAATAGAAGTACATTAGGAGAAATTATGTTAGATTACATACAGCTTGGAGATAAGGTTGAATTATTAACTGAACTTGATGAGGATGGAAATCAAGAACATTACTTTAGTTCAGTTCAAGAGATGGTTGATGGAGAGCTGCTTATAACAGCGCCTATAATACAAGGTAGAATTGAACCACTTGAGCTCTTTAGGACTTATGGCATGTGTGTATACACGTTTAGAGGTCTTTATAGATGTGAGATAGAGGTTGTGAGTAGGGAAAAAAGAAGTAATCTGTTTTTGCTCACAATTAGGCTAAAAAGTGATTTAGTAAAGTATCAACGAAGGCAGTATTACAGAATGGATTGTATTTTGCAGTTTAGTTTCAAAGGGGCAGATACAGATGAGTGGTACAAGGCTGTGATACTTGATATAAGTGGAGGTGGAATACGCTTTTACACTACTAAAGAACTTAAAGTTGACGATAGTATATTTAACCATATAATGCTGGATATAAATGAAAAGCAAAATAATCTCTTCTTAGGCGGAAAAGTTGTAAATGTAGAAAGACATGATAGGGGTAGAGAAGTTCAGTTTGAAGTCAGAGAAGCTTTTGATTCAATAGAAGAAAATGATAGGGAGACTATAATTAAGTATATTTTTGATGAGGAGAGACGTAGAAGAAGGAATAGGGTGAAGTAGAATGGTTAAGGTCTTAATAGTTGAAGACTCCAGTTTTATGAGGAGACTGTTAAAAGAAATACTTGAGGGTGATGATAGAATTAAAGTCGTTGGTGAGGCTAATAATGGACGAGAAGCTCTTGACTTTATCAAAAAAAATGTAGTTGATGTTATTACTCTAGATATTGAAATGCCTGTTATGGATGGTATTGAGTTTTTAAAAAAAGCAAAACTAGAGAATACAGCAGTCTTAATGCTTAGTTCTTTAACTAAGGATGGTGCTAAGATTACTCTCGATGCACTAGAACTTGGAGCGGTTGACTTTGTTGAAAAGCCTGAAAATTTTTTCTCTATAAATACTAAAGGAAAAAGCGATGAGATAATATCTAAGATAGTTGCAGTGGACAGTGTTAAACATAAACTATCCAGAAAAAAATATGTTAGACCAATTATTAAGAAGGTTGAAAAGAAAAAAGTTTCTAGACAAGAAGCTGCAAAAAATCTGATTGTAATAGGTTCATCAACTGGTGGGCCAAGAGCTTTACAAGAAATAATTCCTAAGCTTAGTGCAGATATTGATGCAGGTATTGTCGTTGTTCAACATATGCCAAAGGGATTCACAAAATCTTTAGCAGATAGATTAGATAGAATAAGTGAAGTAAAAGTTAAAGAGGCGAGTGACTTAGACGATATATATAATGGACATTGCTATATAGCAAAAGGTGATTATCATATGGAGGTTGTTAAAGCAGCTGGAAACAAGATGAAAATTAAGCTTAACCAAGAACCTCTCGATGGTAGGCTTAGACCGTCTGTTGATAAAATGTTATATACTTTAGAACACATTCCTAATGACATTCTCATTGTAATATTGACTGGAATGGGTAAGGATGGAACAAAGGGTATAGAAAAACTTAAATCTAAGAAAAGTTTAAAGGTTTATAGTGAAGACGAAAGCACTTGCGTAGTATATGGAATGCCAAAGAGTGTAGAGGAAAGTGGATTATCAGATAAGGTAATTAAACTTTCCGAAATTAGCAAGGAGATAGAAAAATATTTGGAGGATAAGTAATTGGAAGTTAATCAATATTTAGAAATATTTATAGAAGAATCAAAAGAACATTTACAAAATATGAATACGGCTTTGCTGGCATTGGAAAAAGATTTTGAAGACGGTAGTTTAATAAATGAAATATTTAGGTCAGCCCATACATTAAAAGGAATGGCTGGAACCATGGGATTTCAAAATATGAATACGCTTACTCATGACATGGAGAATGTTCTATCTGAAGTTAGAAATGGCAATATAAATGTCAGTGAGGATATTCTTGATATTTTGTTTAGATGTCTTGATAAGTTAGAAGAAAATGTTGATTATATAATAAATAATAGCGTTGAAAGTGATGAGTCAAACGAAGAATTAATCCAAGACTTAAACAACATACTTAAAGGTGATGGTGAGTCAAAGAAGAGTTCAGAAAAAACTCAAAATGACGCTGTTAAAGAAGATAGTGCAGAAGAGGATTCTGGGCAAAGAAAAGAGAAGTATTCCAGCTTAGTTATAGATGAATATGAGCATGGTGTCATAGATAAAGGCTTAAAGAGTGGTCTAAATGCTTATGGAATAACTGTATATATTGATGAAAAGTGTATATTAAAGTCTGCCAGAACATTTATCTTGATGAAGGAAATAGAGGGGTTAGGTACTTTAGTAAAGGCTGTACCATCTGTTAGAGAACTTGAAGATGAGAAGTTTGACTTCGATTTTACAGTCGTTATTTTATCGGAAAATACTAAGGAAGAAGTAAAAGAGAAACTTTCTAATGTATCTGAAGTAGCTGAAGTTTTAGTAGGTGATATCATTTTAGATGAATTAAATGAGTCGAATACTGGGGAAGAAAAAAAGGCTGAAAAGAAAGCTGATTCCAAGGGTAAATCAAGTAAAAAATCTACTTCAAATAAAAAATCTGCTGCAGTTAAAAAGGCTAATAAGCCTGTTGCTAATAGGACTGTTAGGGTAGATATTGAAAGACTTGATACACTTATGAATTTGGTTTCTGAGTTAATCATAGTTAAAAATGGACTTGAAACTTCAGAGAATAATTCTAAGGCGGATTTCCACGAGAAGATAGAATTTTTAGAAAGAATTACTACAAACTTGCATGATGCAGTTATGAAAGTAAGAATGGTTCCTATTGAGAGAGTTTTCAATAGATTTCCAAGACTTATAAGAGACTTGTCTAAAAATTTAAATAAAGAGATTGAACTTCACATGAGTGGTGAAGAAACAGAACTTGATAGAACTGTTATAGATGAGATTGGGGATCCATTGGTTCACCTTATCAGAAACGCTGGAGACCATGGTCTAGAAACACCTGAAGAAAGAATTAAAAAAGGTAAAGACCCTGTTGGAAACGTTTACTTAAATGCTTATCAAAACGGTAATAACGTTATGATAGAAGTTGGGGAAGATGGTAGAGGAATAGATCTTGACAAGGTTGTTAAAAAAGCAGTTGAAAAAGGCACTATAAGCGAAGAGACTGCCAAGACTATTAGTAAGGACGAAATAGTAGATTTATTATTCAGACCTAGCTTTTCAACAGCGGAAAAGATATCAGATGTATCTGGTAGAGGTGTAGGATTAGATGTGGTTAAAACTAAAATTGAATCCTTGGGTGGTTCTATTGAAGTTATAACTGAAAAGGACAAAGGAAGCACATTCAAGATTAAATTACCACTTACTCTTGCTATTATCCAAGGTTTGATGGTAGGAATTGGTGGAGAAAAATATGCTATTCCAATTAGTACTATTAGAAATATAGAGCAGATAGATGTTTCTACTATTGAAAGAGTACAATCTAAGGATGTAATTCATTTAAGAGGTTCTATAATACCAATAGTTAAACCTTATGCTAAACTTGGACTACCTGAGCCAGAGGGAAGAGATATGGTGACTGTAGTAATAGTGAATAAGGGTGAGAAGCCTTATGGTATAGTAGTTGATAGTTTGATAGGGCAGCAAGAGATAGTTATAAAGAGCATTGGTAAGTATCTATCATATGTAAAAGTAATAGCAGGGGCGACAATCCTTGGAGATGGAGAAGTTGCACTTATCCTTGATGTTAATCATTTGGTATAGTAGGAGGTCCCATGGAAAACGATAAGAACAATATGCAGATAGTTGTAGTTGAAATAGGCAGTGAAAAATACGGAGTTCAAATTGATTATGTCACAAGTATTGTTAAGCTTTTAAATATTACAAGAGTTCCTGAGACTAAAGATTTCATCAGTGGGGTTGTAAATTTAAGGGGTGACGTGATTCCTGTAATTAATACAGTAAAGTTATTTGGATTAAGTTCTAATAATTCAGATTGCGTTGATGACAATAGTAGAATAGTTTTTCTAAAAATAGATGGCAATAATTATGGAATTATTGTAGACAAAGTATATGAAGTTGTTACTTTAAATAAAGATGAGATAGACTTTTCAAAAGATGTTGAAGATAAAACAAAAACATATATTTTTGGAGTCGGAAGAGTGAGTGATAGTTTAGTTACTGTTTTGGATACTGAAAGGTTACTTGGGTAGTTATTAAATGGGTGATTACGGTAATATTCAAGGATATGAGATTGATGTATTAAAAGAGATAGGTAATATAGGGGCAGGAAATGCTACTACTGCACTTAGTCAAATGCTTAATACCAAAATAGATATGAAGGTGCCTAAGGTAAGTATTATGGAGTTTCCAGAGCTTGCTGCGGCAATAGGTGGAGAAGAAAATCCAATAGTTGGAATCCTTTTTGATTTAAGTATAGACGTTAATGGAATGATACTTTTTATTTTAGAGAAGGAAGAAGCCAAGAATTTGCTTGAAAGCCTTATGGGAACAAAGGTAGGGGAAGAATTTAGTGAAATGGAAATTTCGGCTTTAAAAGAAATAGGAAATATCATTTCAGGTGCTTACGTTACATCTCTATCAACATTGACAGGTCTTAGAATTGAAACATCAGTACCGTTTTTGTCTTTGGATTATGCAGGAGCGATACTTAGTGTTCCAGCTATTAAATTTGGAGAATTAGGCGATAGTGCCCTATTAATTGAAACGGATTTTGGTGGAGATAAAGATCCTGTATCTGGATACTTTATTTTGATACCAGAGTTAGAGTCATATCAGAAAATATTAAAGAGTTTAGGATTAAGTAATGAGTGATATCATAAAAGTAGGAATGGCTGACCTTAAATGTGGCAAAAATCCTATAAAATTAACTACTCTAGGGCTTGGATCCTGTGTAGGAATTGTCTTGTACGATAAAATTAATAAAGTTTCTGGATTAGCTCATGTTATGCTACCTAATAGTTCAAATTTTAAAAATATAAGTAATAAAAGTAAGTTTTGTGATTTGGCATTAGAAGTGCTTATCACGGACATGGAAAAATTGGGGGCTAGTAGAAGAAGCATGGTAGCAAAGATTGCAGGAGGAGCAAAGATGTTTGCCTTTAGTGGAAATAATGACTTGCTTTCTGTGGGAGAGAGAAATATTAATGCTGCAAGAGAAAACCTTAAGAAGTATAATATCAGAATTATTGCGGAAGACGTAGGCTTAGATTATGGTCGAACTATAGTCTTTGATTCTGAAACAAGTGATTTAAGTATTAGAAGCATGGGAAAAAGGGTTAAAATAATATAATTTTCCGTAAAATAGTGAGGTTTTATGAAAACAAGTAATATAAATTTGATATTAATGTTAACATCTGGAATAATTGTTGGTATAATAGGAATATATTATAATTATTCTTTAGATAAACTAACGTATACACTATTAATAGTACTTGTTTTATTTTATATTATTGGAACAGTATTAGGAGCTTTGCTAAGTAAAGTTATGAGTTCAAGTAATAATGTAGAAAAAGAAAACTCTGAAGCTTTTTACGATGAAGCTGAAATTGAAGAAGCTGAAATTTTAGAAGAAGAATTGGCTAATGGGGAGGATAACGTAGTTTCTGAGGATAATTAATAAAATAATTAGAAGAGGTTCTACATGAACGAGCAAGAATTAAAGAAACTATGGAAAAAATATGCATCTACAAAGGATGCAAAAATTAAAGAGACTTTAATAGTCGAGTACGCTCCAGTGGTTAAGTATGTGGCTGGTAGGCTTAGTATTTATCTTGGTAATAATGTCGAGTTTGATGATTTAGTAGGATATGGAATATTTGGATTAATTGACGCCATAGACAAATTTGATGTAGACAAGGGAATAAAGTTTGAGACATATGCTTCGCTTCGTATTAGAGGCGCAATTTTTGATCACATAAGGAAGATGGACTGGGTACCACGTTCTGTCAGAAAGAAACAAAAGCTTATGGATGCTGCAGCTCAAAAATTAGAGTTAGAGCATGGGGTGGATGTTGAAGCTCAGCATATGGCAGATGAACTCAATATTTCTCTAAAAGAGTACTATAAATGGGAAGAACAAACGAAATCGCTAATGTTGACTTCCCTTGAAGAGCATGTTGACAAGGGTGGAGAAACTAGAATAGAGTCTATTGGTAAATCGAGATTTGAATCTCCAGAAGAAGGTATTGAGAGAGAAGAAACTAAGAAAACTTTAATAGAAGCGATTAATAGTCTTTCTGAAAAAGAAAAAATGGTCATAACCTTATATTATTATGAGGAACTAACGTTAAGAGAAATAAGTGAAATATTAGAAGTTTCAGAATCAAGAGTTAGTCAGCTTCATACAAAGGCTTTAAGAAAGATGAAGGTGTATTTAGGTAATGATGTTACTTTATTAGCCTCCATCTAAAACAAGGAGGTTAGTATGGGAGGTAGCACTATTCAAAAGAATGGTCATCCATATAGCATATATTTAAGCGAAGATAAGATGACTGTAGCGCTTACTTTCGAATCTGAAGGCGATGTGGATAAAGATACTATATTAAGTGATTTAGTGTCTAGAAATGTAGTTTTTGGTGTTGATAAAGACAGAATAGAAGAAGTAATAAAAAATCATGAAATAGGTATAGACTACATTATAGCTAGGGGGAAAAGACCCCAAAAAGGCGAAGATGGTAAGGTTGAATATTTTTTCAAGACCTCGGCGGATTTTGAACCTTCTGTGGATGAAACAGGTAATATAAATTTCAAAAGTCTAAACATTGTAAATAATGTTGAAGAAGGTACAAAGTTAGCAAAGATAACATATCCGACTAATGGTGTGGATGGTATGAATGTTTTTGCTAAGACAGTAAAGTGTGAACGAGGAAAAAATCCCATTATTATGTTTGACGATAAGTCAGTTGAAAAAAATGAAAATAATGAGCTTATAAGTAAGGTCGTTGGAGCGGTTAGATTGACTAAGGGTAAGGTGATAGTAGAAAATCACTTTGTTGTAAGAGGAGATGTTGGCCCTACAACTGGTAATATTTCATTTAACGGTTCTATAACTATTACTGGAAATGTTCTTACGGATTATGAAGTTAGGGCAAGTGGTGATGTAGAGATAAAGGGCTCTGTAGAGGGTGCTTATATTTACAGTAAAGGAAATGTAATAGTTCACAAAGGTGTTATAGGTATGAATAAGGGCAGAGTTGAAACTGATGGATTTCTCCATGCCAAGTATATTCAGAGCTGCGAGGTTGACTGTAAGGATGAAATAGTTGCAGAATCTATACTTTATTGCAATGTAAAGTGTAGGAAGAGCATTACCGTAAAAGGAAGAAAGGGAGTTCTAAACGGTGGTGTTTATAGAGCTTCTGATTTAGTTAGTGTCAAACAACTAGGTTCTCATATGTGTACAAAAACTGTCGTAGAGGTTGGTGTAGACCCTGTATTAATGGAAAGATTCAAAAAGGCAAAAGCAGATGTTGCTGCTTGTAACTCTCAAATTGACAAACTTGAAATTATAATAGAAACTTTGAGTAAGAACAGTGATAATTTGAATGCGAAAAAGAAATTGATTCTTGAAAATGCGATGAATAGTAGGAATAAAATAGAAGATTCACTAAACAGAGCTATGTATGATTTGAATGAATGTGGTGAGTTAATCAGCAGTGCCTTAGATGGAACTGTGCTCGTTTCTGGTGTTGCGTATCAAGGTGTAAAGATACAAATTAGCGAATGTGTTTATTATATTAATGATGAACTAAAGGCTAGTAAATTCGTTAAAAAGAAAGGCGACATAGTAAGGCAAGCGATATAGGAGATTGTTATGTCTATAAATCCACTCGATATTAATGCAAATGTTAATAAATTAGCCGAGATTTCCAAACTTAGTCAGGAAATGAATAATCGCAGTAATATCAATATTTCTCATGCTGAAAAAGAGTTGGATAAAAGGTCTTTAAAAGAGAAAATTAGTGTTAACGACGCTGAAAAAGAAAGTAAGTTAAAAAACGATAGAAAAAATAACAAACAAGATGGACATAGACAAGAAAAACAAGGCAAAAAAAGTGCTCGAAAAAAGGACGAAGATAAAAGTGATGCCGATGAGCATATAATTGATATAAGGATATGATATGGATAATTTATCAGTGATTTTTCCGTATATTACAATAATTATACTTTTGATAATAGGTATAATTATTTTAATTACTGTAATAATAACTAGCAAAAAAGTTAAGAAATCTGAATCTGCACTTGATGAAGAATTATTTAGAAAAGAAGTGAATTTAATAAACGAAAAGTTATTAGAAATGAATGACTACTATGAGTTTATGAGTGAGCACATGGATAAAAAGCAGAAGGAGTTATTATTTTTATATCAAATGATTTCCTTAAAAGAGGAAGAAATAAAAAAGATGAAAGCTGATGACAAGGACTTAGAAATAGAGGAAGTAAAAGACTACGAAGAACAGATAAATGAGTTTAATAAGGCGGTTGTGACTCTTTATAAAAAGGGATTAAATGAAGAAGAAATAGCCAAAAAGCTAAAAAAAGGCAAAGGCGAAGTAAGACTAGCGATAAAGCTATATTGCTAGGAAATACTAAGTTATATTGCTTGCTAAAGTTTCTTGAGCGAAAAGCTAGCAAAAAAATAAAACAGAAATTAAACTGTTTTACTTTAAAAACTTCTAACAATAACTATAATATGTATAACAGATAGGACTGATGACAGTACAAGAGCAATGTGAGAGCTTTTATGGTAGCAGTCCTTTTGTATTTCTCCTATAATACTAAGGATAAAGGATATTAGAGTCATCATTATAGATATGAATTCTAATCCTCCAATTAGTCGGATTTTTATATCCGTACCAAAGGCAAGTACATAAATTCCAACTGAAAATAAAATAATCGCTATAATAATAAAGATAAGGGCGATTATTCCGTATAAACTTTCTTTTCTATTATCAATTTTAAACGTAGATTTATCCATATAAATGCACCAAACCAGTTCTTAATAATGTTAATAATAATGATATTATTCCTAAGCACATACCTGCTATTGCACCATAGTTATCTTCTAGTTCTATTGATTTATAGCCGAGAAAAATAGCGCTTGTGGAAAGTATGTAGCCAGCAACTGGAACAATCCAAAGGAAGCAGGATATAATTGCTATTGAAAGCGAAATATAACTATAATTTTTTACTTTATCAATAATATACATAGATTATTTTACCTTTTTTTACTTCATAAAATGATGAATTATAGGCATATTATAGCAAATTAAAGTTTTAAATACAATAGAGATGGTTTTTATTAAGTAGCCAAAAAGAAGCTTTTTATTAAGCTAAAATTGAGATGTAATAAAAATATATTTAAATATCTTAAAAGAAATTTAACTTTTATGTAATTGATTTAAGTCTTTTTATAATATATACTGTATCAGATGCAATACAATAAAGCTTTGGTAAATAATATGAGTTATTTTTTTAAAAATAAAAACAATTATATATTTAAAATTTTTGCATTTGTTATTGCTCTTATGTTGATGTATCAAATATCGTTTACGAGTTTGGCATTAGCTGATGAAGTGCATCATCATTGTAAAAGGGATACGCTTTGTCATGTTTGTAAAACCATTAGTATAGCTAAGATTTATTTATCTATCGTAGCTTTATCCGAAAGAGTGGATAATATTTTCTTTGTAGATTTTTTGCTTGATTTATCTAAAGTAGCAAAAATAAATCTACTTCTAGTTAGTGATACTCCAGTATCACTAAAAGTTAAACTCCTAAATTGAAATATAGTTCTTGAAATTTCAGATAGTATTATATTTAAAATTAGGAGGAAAAATCATGAAAAAAATAAATAAATTAATAGTACTTTTGCTTGTAGCTATAGTACTTTTATCGTCATGCGTAAAAAACACAGAGGGTAAAAAAGAAGTAATTGGAGATAAAAAAATTAAAATAGTAGCTACAACTTTTCCACAATTTGACTGGGTTAGAGAGATAGCAGGTGAGAATATGAAGAATATTGAACTTAGTTTACTTCTTGATAACGGGGTTGATTTACATAGCTATAAACCGACAGCAGAAGATATAATAAAAATAGGTAAAGCAGACTTATTCATTCATGTAGGTGGTGTTTCGGATGCTTGGGTTGAAGATGTTTTGAAAATTTCTTCAAAAGATGTTAAACGTATTAGTCTTGTAGAAGTGCTTGATGATAAGGTGAAGATGAATGAGGTAGTTGAAGGAATGGAAGTTCATGAACACGAGCACGAGCATGGAGAAGAATACGAGCATGAACACGAACACGAGAATGAAGAAGAACACGAGCACGAAGGTGAACATCAACATTTAGATGAGCACGTTTGGCTTTCTTTAAAAAATGCTATTGTTTTAGTGGATGAAATAGCTAGTTCTCTTGCTGAAATAGACAAGCAAAATGCAGATTTATATAAGAAAAATGCGAGTGATTATATTGAAAAATTATCGAACCTAGATTTAGAATATGAGCAAGTTGTTAGAAGTGCAAGTAGAAAAACAATTTTATTTGCAGACCGTTTTCCTTTCAGATATATGATTGATGATTATGGTTTAGAGTATTTTGCTGCTTTTTCTGGTTGTTCTGCTGAGAGTGAAGCAAGCTTTGAAACTATAGCATTCTTATCTGAAAAAGTTAAAGAATTAGATTTAAAATCTGTAATGACTTTAGAAGGTAGAGAAAAAGACGTTGCAAAGACTGTGATTAGTAATAGTGGAATGGATTGTAAGATTTTGGAGATGGATTCAATGCAGTCAATAAATCAGAAAAATGTTGAAGATGGAGCTAAGTATTTTGATATTATGCTTAAAAACAAAAAATCTCTTGAAGAAGTGCTTAAGTAGTTAAAGGAGGTAGTTGTGGCAGTACTCACTTGTAAGAATTTGAGCGTAGGTTATGATAAGAGAGAAGTTATTAGGGATTTGGATTTTGAATTAGGCAGTGGTGATTATCTTTGTATAGTAGGTGAAAATGGTTCTGGTAAAACAACTTTGATGAAGACCCTGCTTGGATTAATACCTAGTATATCTGGGGAAGTTAGCACAGGTGAGGGAATGCTTCCTAATGAGATTGGCTACTTGCCACAACAGACGGACATTCAAAAAGACTTTCCTGCCTCAGTTAGGGAAATCGTTATTTCAGGAACTTTGAATAAGGCTAGGTTTAGACCCTTTTACTTAAAAAAGGATAAAAAAATGGCTAAGGAAAATATGGAAAAACTCAGCATTTACGAGCTGAGGAAGGAATGTTTTAGAGAACTTTCTGGGGGACAAAGGCAGAGGGTTTTGCTGGCTAGGGCACTTTGTGCGACCAGCAAACTTTTGCTCCTAGATGAACCAGTATCAGGACTAGACCCAAGAGCGACTGAAGAAATGTATAAGGTCTTAGACAAACTAAATAAAGAGGGGCTTAGTATAATAATGATTACACACGATATGAAGTCGCTTTCGTATGCTAGTCATGTTTTGTACTTAGGTAGAGAAAAATTTTTCGGTACTATAAAAGAATTTGAAGAAACTTCTGACTATAGAACTTTGATAGACGAAAGGGGATAAAAATGTTAGTTTTATTATTTGATAAAATTGCTCAGTATATGGCGTTTCCCTTTGTGAGAAATGCGATTATAGTTGGTGTTCTTATTGCTCTTTGTTCATCGCTTATTGGAGTAACCCTTGTCCTCAAGAGGTTTTCTTACATAGGAGATGGACTTTCTCATTTAGCCTTTGGAACTACTTCGGTTGCTACGATTATGACTTTAACTAGCGATATGATTTTTGTTTTGCCGGTAACTATTATAACGGCGATACTATTACTTAGAAAGGGCAATGATGCTAAGATTAAAGGGGATGCTAGTATTGCAATGTTGTCAGTTGGTTCCCTAGCGATAGGTTATTTGGCGGTAAACCTTTTTTCAGCTTCATCAAATTTATCGGCTGATGTTTGCACGACCTTATTTGGTTCGACATCAATACTAACGCTTACAAAAGCAGAGGTAATGATAAGTCTTGCGCTTTCTATAGTGGTAACTGTGATTTTTATTCTTTTTTATAATAAGATATTTGCGGTAACCTTTGATGATAGTTTTGCTAGAGCAACTGGAATTAGGGCGAACGCTTATAATATAATGATAGCCGTTATTATAGCTGTAATAATAGTGCTAGCCCTAAAATTAGTTGGCTCGCTACTTATATCAGCTTTGGTTATTTTCCCAGCTATTTCTTCAATGAGGGTGTTTAAAACTTTTAAAGAGGTTACGATTTCATCGGCAATTATTTCTGTTGTAGATGCCTTTTTAGGTATTATGACTTCGATACTTTTTGGAACGCCAGTGGGCTCTACGATAGTAATAGTGAACATAGTCGTGTTTATTATTTTTACACTTATTGGATACATAATTAAATTTGTAGGAGGGAAAAAATGAAAAGAATAAGTATAGTTTTAATAATTGTGATTTTGCTTTTGACTTCTTGTAAGGAAGCGATAGAAAATATTGAAATTACAACGGTTAAGACCGGTTTAACAATAAATAACAAGGTTGCGAGACCTACAAAGTCTGAAACTACGACGAGTGTTAAATCTAGTGAGAAGCCTTTGGAAACTACTAAAATTGCTGAACTTACAAGTACAGAAGTATCTGAAACAAGCACCCGAGAAAGTACATTAGCTTCAAGTGAAAATAGTCTTACTAGTAAGGAACTGACTACAATTAGTTTAAGTGAAATACCAGTTGCTACAACAAGTGAAGATAATGGTTCGACGGGCAAGCAGGACTTTTTGGAGAAAATACAAAATGTTTCAATAGCAGATATAGTTACTACATCAAACGAACCTAGCACTGAAAAAGATAGATTTAGTGATGAGGCTGATGATGTCCAAATCGACTTGTCTATGTTTTCAAAAACAGTTATGTATGCAGAGCTTTATAATATATTGTTTTCTCCAGAAGAATATGAGGGTATGACTATAAGAATGGATGGTGTTTATCTTTATGATGAGGATGTCGAAAATAATAAAAAGTATCATTTTGTAGTTGTACTAGACCAAGCGGCTTGTTGTCAGCAAGGTATGGAGTTTAAATTGGACGAGGGATTAACTTATCCTAAGCAAGGGGAGCATGTTGAGATTAAGGGTGAGTTTAGGTTTTATGAGGAAGATGGTATGCCGTGGTACTACCTACAAGTCTACGACATTAGATAGGATGGGTACGACCGTTCTAAATGGCGACAAACGAACTCAGAAAAAATTTGCAAGCAGGGCCTGTATTACCTATACTATTCCCCACTTGCAAATTTTTATCTTCATCCGTTTCTCATCCATTTATAACGGTCGTAAAAAAAGATGGGAAATTAGGTTGCCTTCCTGATAAAGGCAAAAAAATTTTTTTATCAAGTCCGTACGTAGTGTCGGAAAGACATCCGAGCTCGAGCGAAGCGAGAGACTTTTGCGAAGCAAAAGCACTGACGTTAAGTA